>OJRC01000090.1_pt1 | contig 71452 bp, 68 predicted proteins | sample 1599081 | NCBI WGS metagenome assembly OJRC01 (sample SAMN03922519, study PRJEB24848) | human gut metagenome | isolation source: stool sample | host: Homo sapiens | place: Germany | collected 2010-02 | reverse complement strand
GTAAAATCTGTTCTCAAAAGTCAGATACAATATAATTCCGCAATCGCGGAGGAAGGCCTGAAAAAACCTTGGGGCGCCAACATTGGCAGGCTCATTTGGGAATACAACGACCATACAGATGTGCGCGTCCGCGCGAAGGCGAAGGCGGCGGCAGGTTCGGATGCCCGCATGAGTGGATGCGAGATGCCGGCCGTTATTAATGCTGGAAGCGGCAATCAGGGAATCACTGTGACGCTTCCCGTTTTAGAATATGCAAAAGAACTGAAATCTACGAAAGAAGAGCTTTATCGCGCGCTGATTTTGGCAAACCTGTTGGGTTTACATCAAAAGGCAGGTATTGGCCGGTTGTCTGCTTATTGCGGCGCAGTAAGCGCTGGATGTGCCGCCGGTGCTGGCATCGCATTTTTAATGCATGAAAATGATACAGTAATCAAACATGTTATCGTAAATTGTCTGGCGATTACTTCCGGAATTATCTGCGATGGGGCAAAACCATCCTGTGCGGCTAAAATTGCGTCTTCTGTCGATGCAGCCTTGTTGGCGCTGGCGATGGCTCAACATAAACAGCAGTTCAGGGCTGGAGAAGGCATTGTAAAAAAAGGTGTCGAAAACACTATTTGCAGCGTAGGTAGGCTGGGAAAAAATGGGATGAGAGAGACAGACAAAGAGATATTGCGCATTATGACCGAAGCCTGATAGAAAAGTGGGCTGCCATGTTCTGAATCGCGAGAACAGCAAATATGCGAGAAATAAAATGAGAAGGGATATTCAACGGCCCGGCCTGCAAGCCTGTATGAACAGCTGATTTTAACGGGAAAAGGTGTTGACTATGAAAAATATTTCCAAATATCAAGGTGTGTTTCCCGCTTTTTACGCCTGCTATGACGATGACGGCAACGTAAGTACAGAGCGCGCTAGACAACTGGCTCGCCATCTGCTTGGCAAAGGTGTAAAAGGCGTTTATGTAAACGGGTCTTCTGGAGAAGGCATTTATCAGAGCGTGGACGAAAAAAAAGCTGTTCTGGAAGCAGTTATGAGTGAAGTAGAAGGGAAAATGACAGTGATAGCACATGTGGGCTGCAACAACACAACTGACAGTATGAAGCTGGCGGCCCATGCAGAGAGTGTAGGGGTCGATGCTATCGCGTCAATCCCCCCCATTTATTTTCATTTGCCTGAGTTTGCAATCGCGCAGTATTGGAACGATATATCTTCTGCTGCGCCCAATACAGATTTTGTCATTTACAATATTCCTCAGTTAGCCGGTGTGGCGCTTACTGTGTCTTTGTTTCGTGAAATGCTGAAGAATCCCCGGGTGGCTGCCGTGAAAAACAGCAGCATGCCTGTTCAGGATATTCAGATGTTCAAGATGGAGGGCGGAAAGGATTTTGTGATATTTAACGGCCCGGATGAACAGTTTATCGCAGGCCGCGCCATTGGTGCGGACGGCGGGATCGGCGGTACTTATGCAGTTATGCCTGAACTGTTCCTGAAGGCCGACGAATTGTTTGTTGACAACAAAATAAATGAGGCTCGTGAGATCCAGTATGCTATTGATGAGATCATCTATGGAATGTGCGCATGTAAGGGGAATATGTATGCAGTGATGAAGAAAATTTTAGAGATCAACGAAGGGCTTATTTTGGGAGGTGTCCGCAAGCCGATACCGGCGCTTTTCCCTGAAGACATACCTCAGGTGGAGAGGTGTGCGGCCATGATTAAAGCGGCAGTTGCCAAATTTTGTTGAACCGGCTGTGGCAAGAGTCTTTAGGCAGAAAGAAAACTGCCCTGCATACCATTTTTTTAAAAGAGGACGCTTCATGATGAAAAAGAAAGAACAATTGGAAGCCTACCAGAAGTGGGTAAGGCAGGAGTTGGCCCGCAGTGTTGATTTCTGGTTGAAAAATGGAATGGATCATGAATACGGCGGCATTTACACTTGCCTTGACCGCATGGGAAAGATATATTCTACGGATAAAAGCGTGTGGATGCAAGGCCGCTGTGGATGGACGTTCGCTTATTTGAGCCATGTTTATGGCGCGAGAGAAAAATGGATGGAAGCCAGCAGAAGCTGCCTTGATTTTATGGAAAAATATTGCATTAATAGAAAAGCGGGAAACCGCATGTATTTTACTGTGACTGCAGACGGCAAGCCCCTGCGCCAGCGCCGCTATTGTTTCAGCGAAAGCTTCTATTGTATTGCCAATGCAGAATACTATGGGCTCACCGGCGAGATGGAATGCCTGAAACGTGCCCGTTTTGCCTATGATTTGATTTATGAACTCAATCATGGCCTCATTCCGGACCCTGCCGGCATAGGGCCCAAAACGATTACAGAAACTCGCGCGAACCGCGCGCTGGCCGACCCCATGATTTTTTTGAATACTACGGCAATTATGCGGCGCTGCGACCCAGAGCGCCTGAAACTTTATAACGCGCGCGCAAGGGCATGCTGTGAGGAGATATTCCAATATCATTATAAACCTGAACTGGGCTGTACGCTAGAGAATGTAGGCCCCGATGGGGAACCTCAGATGGAACACACTGCCGGGCGGGTGGTGAACCCCGGGCATGATATCGAGTGTTCGTGGTTTGTGATGGAAGAGGCAAATTATACCGCGGATAAAAAACTGCACGCACTGGCGCAAAATATATTCGATCAGGCATTTGAAAAAGGCTGGGACGAAGAGTACGGAGGCCTTCTTTATTTTGTCGACTGCAAGGGCCTGCCTACTGAAGCTTATGAGCATGATATGAAGCTGTGGTGGCCGCATACAGAACTGCTGATCGCTTCCATGATGCTGTACCGCGACTTGGAAAATGAAAAATACCTTCAAATATTTGATACCACTTTGCGTTACTGTAAAAAAATGTTCAGCGACCCAGAATACGGCGAATGGTACGGTTATCTGCGTCGGGACGGCAAACCTACCATGCCCAGTACCAAGGGTTCTACTTTCAAAGGGCCTTTCCATCTTATCCGTATGCTGGTCATGGTCGATATTCTTATCAATGATATTTTGTCAGATAAAATGCGGCTGGACAAAAAAGCTCACCGCATGGCGTAAAGCTGCGGCGGGTCTGTGTGCAAAATATCTTTGGCCCATGGGCAAGTGCCCGCGGGCCTTTTTTGCACACGGGCGTGGAATGTGATAAAATGGCCTTGTACGGCGTGCGCGGCCAAAGCGCCGCGCGCCGGGAAAGGGGCCATAGCCATGTTTTTGATAGGCAACCATGTATCTTCCTCGAAGGGCTACCTTGCCATGGGCAGGCAGGCCGCCAGGCTGGGCGGCAACACCTTTGCCTTTTTTACGCGCAACCCGCGCGGCGGCGCGCAGAAGCCGCTGGACGAAGCGGACGCCGCCGCCCTGCGCGGCTTTCTGCGGGAAAACGGCTTTGGCACGCTGGTGGCGCATGCGCCCTACACGCTGAACGCCTGCGGCAAAGACGAGGCCGTGCGGGATTTTGCCCACCGCGCCATGGAAGAGGATATTGCGCGGCTGGAGGCCGCGCTGCCCGGCCAGTATTATAACTTTCACCCGGGCAGCCATGTGGGCCAGGGCGCGGCGGAGGGCGTGCGCCTGATTGCCGCGCAGCTGAACGCCATCCTCACGCCGGGCATGACTACCACCGTGCTGCTGGAGACGATGGCGGGCAAGGGCAGCGAGGTGGGCCGCACGTTTGAAGAGCTGGCCGCCATTCTGGATAAGGTGCAGCTGAACGAAAAGGTGGCCGTGTGCCTGGACACCTGCCACGTGTGGGACGGCGGCTATGACATCGTGCGCGATCTGGACGGCGTGCTGGCGCAGTTTGACCGCGTCATCGGGCTGGAAAAGCTGAAGGCGCTGCATGTGAACGACAGCCTGAACCCCTGCGGCGCCCATAAAGACAGGCACGCGCAGATAGGCGAGGGACACATTGGGGCCGCGGCCTTTGCGCGCATTGCGCAGCACCCCGTGCTGGCGGGCCTGCCGAAGATACTGGAGACGCCGAACGACGACGCGGGCTGGGCGCGCGAGATAGCCTTTTTCAAGGCGGCCGCCGCGGGCGGTGCCCCGCAAAAGCCGCACGGGCAGGCGGAGGGCTGAGCTATGGCCGCAGGCCGACCCGGCGGCCTACGCAAGGTGCGCATGGGGCGGCTTTGCCTGCCCTGCCTGCCCGGCAGCCGGTAAATGGGCGAATACGCGCCCTGATGAAGCAACGCCATTGCAAAAATGTACGGTTGATACCGGCGCCATCCCGTACCGGCAGCCAAAGTTCTTTGCAGGGCATCTCTGCCGGCGCGGCCGTTTTTTTCTGGCCGGTTATCTCCACTGGCCGGGCTGGTGTCTCGCGCAGACCCTCTAAAGGCCTGCTGCCGGGGTGCATTTCAGCAAACGAAGTTTTATGTGCATCCTCTGCACGGCCGCCCGTAAGCGGGCGGCCGTTGTTCGAACGAAAGCCTTCCCAGCCCGGCGGCATGGCCGTTCGGCGGCTATTGAAAGGGCGTGGGCACCGCCGGCGGCAGCCCGCTTTGCCCGGCGCTGGAAGCGGAGGCTTTTTGCGGCGTTCTTATTCGACGAGAACAGGGGCCGGTTTTATGACCGGCCCCTGTTTGTATAGCGCAGCATGGCAATGCCGTCTGTGACAGTACATTCCTCCAGATGAAGCAGGCGGGTGGGCATTTCGCACGAAAACAGCCTGCGGCCCGCGCCCAGAATAACGGGCAGAACACCGATGACGGCTTCATCCACAAGGCCCGCGCTTATCAGGGCACTGGCCACCTGGCCGCCGCCAAACAGCCAGATGCCGCCCTGGGCGCACCGCTTCAGATCTTCCACCTTTTCAGCAAGCCCGCCGCAGAAAAATTCTACGTTCGGCGGCGCATCCGCGGGCCGCGGGCGGTGCGAGGCCACAAAAAAACGCTTTTCCTGCCAGCCGTCAATGTGCCTGATGCCGCATTCTTCATATGCTTTGCGCCCCATTACTACGGTGCCGCACCCGGCAAGGAACCTATCAAAGCTGAACTGTGCTTTTGTATTCTGCCCTGCGTCCCCGTGGCCGGTTATCCAGGCATAGCCCCCGGCTTTGTCTGCGATATAGCCGTCCAGGCTGACGGCGATGTTCAGAATAAGTTTGGCCGCCATGCGGCCTTACCCCCTTTCCATACATAAAAAGGCCGCGCCCATGCCGCAAAGGCGGCGCGGGCACGGCGGCAGACGGTGTGAAATGCGGGCACGCAGTTAAAGCGCAGCCATTTCAGCCTCGATGGCCCCTTCGCTTGCGCGCATGGCGGCCAGCGTTTTATCCAGAAGCTCGTCCAGCTCCCAGCCCAGCAGCCCGGCGCCCTGGCGGATGATATCACGTGAGCAGCCTGCGGCAAAGCGCTTATCCTTAAATTTCTTTTTCAGGCTGGAAAGCTCCATATCCTTGCAGCTTTTCGACGGGCGCATGCGCGCCGCCGCGCCAATAAGGCCCGTCAGCTCGTCTGTGGCGAACAGCACCTTTTCCATCTGGTGCACGGGCTCCACATCGCTGCACTCGCCCCAGCCGTGGCTGCACACGGCGTGCACCAGCGCCTCGTCCGCGCCTATCTCAGCCAGCAGTTCGGGCGCTTTTTTGCAGTGCTCGTCGGGCCACATTTCGAAATCTACATCGTGAAGCAGGCCCGCAAGGCCCCAGAAATCGGCCTCGGCGCCATAGCCCAGCTCGTTTGCAAACCAGCGCATCACGGCCTCTACCGTGAAGGCATGCTGCATGTGAAAGGGTTCTTTGTTATATTTCTGTACCAGCTTTACCGCGTCCTGACGCTGCATAGCGCACCTCTCCTTTATTGCCGTCTTTTCTAATAAGATACCGCATTGCGGGCGAAAATACAAGCGCAAACGGGCGAAAACACTTGCTTTGCGCCATTTTCTGTGGTATGCTTTGGCCGGAAAACAAAACTCTCGTGCAGCTGGGCGGATACGGGGAAGCGGGTGAAAATCCCGCGCGGTTCCGCCACCGTGACGCGCCTGCCCGGCAAGGCGGCCCTTGCGCCGCTTTGCCGCCGGGCGCCCAGTCGGGCTACCGTGCCCAGCCTGCGTACAATGCTCACGGGGCAATGGGCTGCGTACAAAAAAGTGCAGCATGGCACAGCGCGCCGCCGCTTGCCGTGCAGCGCCGCTTTGTGCCGCCCTTTCGCTTTTAGCCGGGGCCGGGCAGGCCTTTATTCCGCCCTTTCATTCCGGCACAGCGTGCAAGACAAAGCCCCCCACAGCAGCCGTCAGGCCTGCCAAGGGGGCTTTTCTGTTCTATGTGCGGAAGCCGGGGCGGTTTTGCGCCGCTGAAAAAGCTGCGAACAGCGGCGGCTTTTCGGCGGACGGCGTAGGCGCGAAGGCCTTTGCGGCTTTCGCGCGGCCTTTCGCCGGGCAAGGCTGCCTTTCGCCCTGCCCCCGGCTTTTGCAAAAGGGTGTTTTGTTTTGCAGAAAACGCCCTGCCCTCAGGCGGGGCTGCAAAAAGAGAGGTAGAAGCGTAACATGAAAAACAACAAAAAGCTTGTGCTGGCCGTAGTGGCGCTGGTGGCCGTGGCCGCCATTGCGCTGGGGCTGTGGTTCGCCCTGAAGCCGCAAGGCACACAGGGCGAAAAGAACATCACCGTGAACGTGGTGTTCGCAGACGGCACGCAGAACAGCCACGCCATTTCCACCAGCGAGGAATACCTGCGCGGCGCGCTGGAGCAGGAGGCGCTGATTGCGGGCGAAGAAAGCGATTACGGCCTGTTTGTAAAAACGGTGGACGGCGTGACGGCAGATGACGCAAACCAGGAGTGGTGGTGCTTCACCAAGGGCGGCGAAATGCTGGAGACCGGCGTGGACTCTACCCCCATCGCGGACGGCGACACCTTTGAAATTACGCTGACGCAGGGCTATTGAGCCATGGCGCGGCGCTGCGCGGGCGCGGCATAAAAGGCCCGCGCCGTGCCGCGCGTTCTTTTGTCAAAAAAGGGAAGGGGGCGGGGCCTTGGCCACCACAAAGCAGCTTGTGCGCTCGGCGCTGCTGGGCGCGTTTGTATTCGCGGGCAAATGGGTGCTTTCCGGCCTGCCGAACATTCACCCTGTGGCGCTGCTTGTGCTTATTTACACCGTGTGCCTGGGCGCGCGCAGCGCGCTGGCGGCCACGGCGGTGTATGTGATGCTGGAGGGGCTGTTTTACGGCTTTGGCGATTGGTGGCTGGCCTACTGCTGGGCCTGGCCGCTGTGGGTGCTGGCCGTGCGCGCTTTGCGCAGAAACGATTCGGCGCTTTTATGGGCCGTTGCGGCGGGCTTTTTCGGCCTTTTTTTCGAGGTGCTGTTTTTGCCGGTCTACCTGGTGGAATTCGGCCTTATGGGCGCGCTGGCACGCCTTGTGTCCGGTATTCCATTCAGTGTGGCGCACTGTGCGGGCAATTTTGTCATTGTGCTGGCGCTGTACCACCCCCTGAAGCGCGTGTTTGCCCGGCTTGCCGCCGGGTAGCGCGGCCCGGTGCGGAAAAGGCGCGGGCGGCCTGTCTGTTCAGGCCGCCCGCGCCTTTTTAATAAATGGAAGCTATGTGCCTGCGGCTCGCGCCCGGTGCGGCTGCGAGTTTCCCCGTGCGGCGGCCGCTTTTGGCCCGTTTGGCGCCGCACGCCGGGCGGCGCAGAGCCCCGCGTGCCTTTCTGGCTTTGGCGAAAAAGATGCTTGACGGCTGCGGTGTGCTGTGGTAATATGAAGTGAACTTCACATGAAGCAAACTTCATATGAGAGGAAGGCCGCCTATGATAACAAAAGTGCGCCAGATGCGGGCGGCGGCAGGGCTGACGCAGCAGCAGCTTGCAGAGCTGGTGCACGTTTCCGCACGCACCATCATTTCGATTGAAAAGGGGCAGTACAGTCCCTCGCTGATGCTGGCATACCGCATGGCGCGCGTGTTCGGCACAACGGTGGAACAGCTTTGCTGTCTGGAAGAAAACATGCAGCGGGAGGAGGAGCAGTATGAAGGCCTATAACAAAAAGACGTTCGCCTTCGGCGTGTTTTCCACTGCGCTGGGTGTTTTGAACGCAGTCACTGCTGCGCTGAGGGGCGCGGACGCAGGGGATATTGTGTTGATAGCATGCCTGCTGTTTTTCGGCATAGGCGCCATGCTGCGCGGCACATCGAAGCGGCTGGCCCGCGAGGACGGGCTGGAGGAGCTGGACGAGCGCAACCGCCTTGTGGAGCTGAAAAGCAAAAGCGCAGCTTTCCGGCTGACGCAGGCGGTGTGCTTCGGGCTGATGCTGGCCTTGCTGGTGGCAGGGAAGGTGTCGGGCACACAGGCGCTTATCGCCATAGGCGTAGGGCTGGCGTTTGCGCTTTCCATCAGCATGCTGGCAGAGCTGGGCGCCTATTTCTACTGCGAAAAACGCAACTGAGCCTGCATACGGCATAGGAAAGCGCGCCGCACATGACGGCATGGATGAAAGCCCGCAACATCCGGCCGGGGCGGCCCGATGCATGCGCTGTGCCCGGCATTTTACCTCCGCGCAGGCTGTGGCAGGGCAGCCGGGCGGATGGCAAAGCCACATGCGTCCAACACGCCGGGTGTGACGGGAGGCGCCAGACTGAGGCGGGGCGGGCGCGCACCCGGAGAAAATGCCCAAAATAAAAACAGCGCCGGACGGCCTGAAACAGCAGGGTTCAAGGGACTGTGGGCGGAAGGATAAAATGCTTTTTTCGGGGCGCCTGACGGGCCGGAAAACAGCCGTGCCGGCGCCCGGCCGTGATACGGCTGAAGCGATGGGCGGGCAAGCCCCGGCAGCCGGGTGCTGCGCGCACACTTTATAGATAAAGAGGAGAAGAGGCCGTGGAATGGAACACGCGCCGCCCGCCCCTGCCGCGCAGGGACGAGCGCGATGAACAGATAGACACTCGTGCGCGCAGCCACGCGCTGGATTTTGTGGTGGCGGCCGCAGAGGTGCTTACGGTGATGTGCCTTGTGAAAGGGAACCCGGCGTGGAAGGGCAGCCTTTCGCTTTTGTTTTTCGGCTGCGCGGCCGGGCTTATTTACAAATACGAGAAATACGGCGAAAGGCCGTACCTGGCAGTGGCCGCATGCCTTGGGGCCGCGGGCGCGGCGCTTCTGGTGTGGTTCGGCTTCACCGGCTGAAGGGCGCTTTGCCGCCGCACCGCATAAAATAGAAAAAGCAGATGCCTGCAGCTGTGCGCCGCGTGCGTCTGCTTTTATTTTTTTGCTTTCTTCAGGCCCAGCACATAATCTGCCGAAACGCCGTAGTAGCGGCACAGGGTGATAAGGTGCCGGATGGGCATTTCGCTTGCCCCGCGCTCGTAGCGCGCATACATGGTCTGCGATGTGCCCAGCACATGGGCTATCTGCGCCTGCGTTTTGTCTGCGTCCTCGCGCAGGTTGCGTATCATGCGCATGTATTCCATTTGGCCCATTGCCAACACCGCCTTGGCCCCAGGGTATCATAATAAAGATATTTACTATTGATTTTAGTAAATATATTTACTATAATTTCCCTTGGGGCCGCGCGCTATTCAGCCCAGGCGGCACTGGAACACCAAAAGGGGGGCGTGCCGCATGCCGTGCAGAAAAGGGCCGGGGCCGGGCATAGCGGCTGCCGTTGCACTGGCGGCGGGGGCAGTGCTGTGCGGCGCTGTGTGGGCGGGGCTGCGCTGCGTGCAGCTTTTATACGGCGCATAGCGCGGGCGGGCCTAGGGGCTTGCGCACTTTGGGGAAATATGGTATAGTTTGGATATTCAATGCCGCATTATATGCGGTGCGGCGAAAGGGGCCCCTTTCCTGTTCTCCGGCATTGCCGGAGAAGCTGCCTGTCTCACACAGGAGGAAGCCGGGGCCGAAACCTGTGAAGGAGAGAAAAGGCATGAGGAAACTGAAACGGCTTTTGTGCGGCCTGCTGGCCATGGCCCTGCTGGCGGGCGCGCTGCCCGCGGCGCACGCGGCGGGAGGCAACGTTCAAATTGGCGGAAGTGCGCTGTCCGAGGGGAAAAACAGCATTGGCGGGGGCACAGCCACGCTGAACACTGCGGCGGGCACGCTGGTGCTGGAAAATGTGATACTGGGCGGCAGCCTTTCCATCCGGTCGGCTTCGGCCTTCACAGTCATCGTCTTGGGGACGAATTCATTTGCCCCTGGCAAAGATATAATCGCCCTCCGCGCAGACACGCCCGCACTGGCCATACGGCTGCAGCAGGGCTCCTCCCTCACGCTGAGTGCACGGGGCAGTGCGAACGCTGTATACTGCCCGGCGGGCAGTCTGACGGCGGAAGGCCCGGGCAGCCTGACGGTGTCCTCTCAGGAATATCCTGCCCTGTGGGTACAGAAAGATGTTGCCTTGGAGGGTGGATTAAAAGCCGGGTTAAGCTCTGACAGCCAAGCCGTTTATTCTGCATCCGGCGGCATTGCGGTGGATTCCGCCAGTCTGACGGCGTGCTCAAGGGACGCTGCTGTTTTTGCCGAGGGCGCCAGTACGGGCGGTGCGTGCCCCGGCACCTCTGTGGTGCTGCGAAACAGCGAGGTAAGCCTGGACACCACGCAGGGGTACGACGCCGTCTGGGCTGCGCAGGGCGGCATTCTGGTGGAGGACAGCACAGTCGATATCCAGACAAGGAAAGATGCGGACGGCGGATATGCACTGTATAGTGAAGGGAATATCACCATCCGCGGCGCGGGCACCCGGCTCACGGCGTCCAGCGCATACGGCATCGGCGCGTTGGAGAATATGGAGGTGGAAGCGGGCGCGCTGGATGCTTCCGCGTATGAGGGCAGCGCGTTCAGCGCAAGGGCCATGCACATCTCGGGCGGGCAGGTACATGCCTATTCGGCAGCGGACTCTGCGCTGTGCACGACGGGCGGCACGCTTGCCGTCACAGGAGAGAGCGCCAGTGTCACTGCCGTGTCGGAAAACGCAAAAAAACCTGCCGTATACAGCTACGGCGACGGCGGCATCTATCTGGATGCGGATGTCAGCGCAGAAAACACAGCGGGCGGCAGGCCCTTTGAGGGCGTGGACAAAACGGCGGGCGCAAGCGACGCCATCACGCTGGGCGCAGGCTGTGAAGCGGTGGGCGTGAAGGTGCATACTGTGCCGGAGGCCCCGGGAACTGCCTCGCCGGGGGTGCGCTCCTGGTTCGTGCCGGAAGACGGCGGGCAGGCGCCGGGAAAGGTGACGGTGTGCCGCCATGTGTGGGGCGCCCCGGTGTGGAGCTGGGCACAGGATTATTCTGCCGCCTGCGCCACATTTACCTGTGAAAAGGATGCAGCCCACACGCGCACGGCGCAGGCTGTGGTGACCAGCGAAGCGCGCGGCGGCAGCACCGCTTACACTGCCACAGTTTCTTTTGAGGGCAAGACTTACACAGACGAAAAAACGGTGGCCGGCCAGCAGGACGGCGGCACGGGCAGCACACCGGCCCCCGTCCCCGCGCACAAGCCCAACCCCAAAACAGGCGTGTAAAACAAAAGACGGCCAGAAACGCGGCCCCGGTTTTGAAAACCGGGGCTGTGGCTTTTCACTGTGAAAAACGGCCCGCTTTGCAGGAGAACGGGCCGTGTAAAAGACATCTGCTCTAGGCGTGTTGATGTAAAATGCACTGCCTCTGAAACAGAAATTGGGGCGCATAGCACCGTCAAAGAGCCTTGGCAGCCACAAAGGGTGCCTGCGGCAATTTTCCCTGCTCTGCAGCCCCAATTTCAGCTTCAGAGGCGTAAAGCAGTTTTGGCCCGGCAATTTTTCGTGAACAGCAGCGTGAAAGCCGGACGCGTTTTTCATACGGGCAAAGCCATCGGGCAGATACAGCCATCACTCTTCTTCTCTAAAAAATTTTCATCATTTTGGCCTTTCAGCGTCGCCGGCACAGCCCATGGCGCCAGGCTAAAATATAAAAAGCGCCCCTTTCCGCTTGGAAAGGGGCGCTTTTTTACATTACAGCTCTATTTTGCCGAACAGGGGCAAGTCTGCGCCGTCATTGATAGTCTCGGTGCGGCGGGGTACCATGGGCGCCGCGTTCGCGTCGCGCGGGGCATCTGCATATTCGCGGGCCGGCACGCTGGAACGGCGGTCTCTCCGCTCGCCGTCGCGGCGGGGCCTGTCGCCCCTGCCGCCGCGGCGCGGGCCGCGGCCGCCGCGCTCGCGCTGGGGACGGGCATTTTCGCCCGTGCAGGAAATTACCACGCGGCGGGCTGCGCCCTCACCGGTAGATTCGCTTTTCACATTCTCCATCTGAGAAATGGTGGAATGGATAATGCGGCGCTCATAGGGGTTCATGGGCTCCAGCATCTGGCTGCGGCCCGTGCGCGCCACTTTGGCGCCAATGCGCTTTGCCAGCGCAATAAGGTTTTGTTCGCGCTTCGAACGGTAGCCATTCACATCCAGGCTCATTTTTTCATATTCGCCGCCCGCGCGGTTGGCCACAAGGCTGCACAGGTAGCTCATGGCCTCCATCACTTCGCCGCGGTGGCCTATCAGGGCGCCTGCGTCTTCACCCCCCACCTTCAAAATGGTGGTTTCGCCGGCCTTTTCCGCCGAGAATGAAAGCGCTTCGGCGTGCATGGCCTTTGCCACGGCTTTGATGTATTCGCACGCGGCTTCCAAGCGGGCGTTGCCCTCCACAGAAACAGGCTGTGCAGGGGCCTGCTGCGGGGCAGGGGCCGCCTGCGGGTTTTCCGGCTGCACCGGCGGCGTTTCTTTCACGCGCGGCGCGGCCTGCGGTTTTTTCACGGGCCGGGCGGGCTCTTCCTTTTCCGGCTGGGCAGCCTGCGGCTGCTTTGCGGGTGCCTGCAGTTTTTCTTCAGGCTCGTCCACCCATACGCGCACTTTTGCAGGAATGGTGCGGAATAATTTTCTCTGCGGAAGATCCAGCACTTCTACGGTGGCTTCTTCCTCCGCTATGCCAAGTTCTGCCAGGGCCAACTGGGTGGCTTCCTCCACAGTTTTGCCCGTCATGATGCTTTCACGCATCTCATTTTCCTCCTTCCCGCTGTTTATTTCTTTTCTTCTTCCCAGGGCATTGTTTCAGGGGGCTGCTCTTCCCCTGCCTCTGCCTGGGCACCGCTTTCCTGTGCCGCTGGCTCTTCCTGGGCGGCATCGGGCGCCTGCTCCGGCTGCGGGGCGGGCGTTTCCTCTTTTTTCTCTGCGGCGGGCTTCGGTTTTTCTTCTTCTTTTTTCGGCGCGGGCTCATCGTCCTTATAGCGCTCTTCGTCAATGGCACGGGCGCGGGCCAGGCGGATGCGGGCAAGCTCGGCTTCCGAAACTTCCTTCATCACCGTCTCGCCGCTTTCGCTTTTTATCTTTACCTGCTTTTTCTTTTTCTTTTCTGCGCGCTTTGCCTCAATTTCAGCTTCCACCTGCGCCTTTATCTTTTCAGGGTCATAGATGCGCTTTGCAATAAGAGACTGCACAAAGCCCGCAATGTTGGAAACCGTGTAATACAGCGAGAAGCCCGTGGGAATGGTGAAGGCAATATAGCCGAACATGATGCTCATAATCCACGGCATTGCCTTCATGCTGCCGGACATCTGCTGGCCAGACATCTTCATGGTCACCACCTGCACGGCAATCATGGTCACCACAGACAGAATGGGGATGATGATGGCAATGGAGGGCCAGCTAGAAAGCGGCGTCTGCCCAAGGTCAATGCCGAAGAAGGACATCTGGAAGTTCTGCACGTCGGCAAGTTTGTCGCCCAAAACGCTGCTGAACGCCTCGCCGTTGCCCTTTACCAGGTTGATAAGCGTGCTCTGCACACGGTAATCATTCACCAGCAGGTTCTGGCCCAGCGCAGAATTCGCCACCTCTACCATTTGTGAGATAACGGCATCTGAAACGCCGAGAATGTACTTCAGCGGGCGGTACACCACTTCAATGATACCGAAGATGAACAGAAAGTTCAGTATCATGGGCATACAGCCTGCCGTCATGGAAAAGCCGTATTCCTGCTGGAACTTCATCAGCTCTTCCTGCTGGCGGGCTTTATCCTTGGCGTACTTTTTCTGAATCTCCTGCATTTTCGGCTGGAAGGCCGACATGCGCGCGGTGCTCTTCTGCTGCTTGATGCGCAGCGGAAGCAAAACCAGGTTCACGAGCAGCGTGAACACGATGAGAGCCCAGCCGTAATTGGGAATGAAGCGGTATATCCATTCCATAATGGGCCCAAAGATTACAGCGAGAAAACCTAAAAACTGCATTGTCTCATCCTTTTTGCCCGGCGCGAAGGGCTTTTTTTCTAGAGGGACGCGTGGTGCGCAGCCGCGCGTATTTCGAAGGCCTGCATTTTATGCCTGTGCCGCTCAGGCCTCTGGCCCGTTGCGCCAGCGGCCCTTGGGGGGCACAGGGTCAAACCCGCCCTTGCCAAACGGGTTGCAGCGCAAAATGCGCCACAGCCCCAGCAAAAGCCCTTTTGCCACCCCATGCACCTCAATGGCCTCTATCATATAGGCCGAGCACGTGGGCATAAAGCGGCAGTTCTTACCCAAAAGGGGTGAAATAAATTTCTGATAGCCGCGCACCGGCAGGATAAACAGCTTTTTTACAAGGCCCTTCATACCGCCAGCCCTGCATCTTTGAACAGCTTTTTTAAAACAGGCACAAGCTTTGTGCTTTTCAGCTTTGGTGTGAGGCCGCGGGCCACCAGCACAATGTCATAGCGGCCCACATCGCCGCGAAGCACCTCGCTCAATGCGGCGCGCATCACACGGCGCGCACGGTTGCGCGTCACCGCGTTGCCCACCTTTTTGGAAGCCGTAAGCCCCACGCGCGTGCAGCCTGCACGGTTTTTGTTCACATACAATACCACATACGGGTGCACATACGATTTTCCGCGCGCATATGCGCGTGCAAATTCACAGTTGCGGGTAATGGGGCAGTAACGCATAAAAGGCCTCTTTTGCTATCAGATACACAAAAAGGCCACATGCGTGGCCTTTCTTGCAGCGAAAGGACGCTGCCTGTTCATTTCATTTTCCCAAAACAGGAAGTTACGCGGCCAGCTTCGCGCGGCCTTTGCGGCGGCGGGCAGCCAGAACCTTGCGGCCGTTCACGCTTTTGGAACGGGACAGAAAGCCGTGCTTCTTCGCGCGGTGAATCTTTTTGGGCTGGAATGTTCTTTTCATGCTTCGCACCTCCTGTTTCAGGGTAAACCCCCAACATATTGTGGAGAATTTTATCTTCATTCACAAGGCTTACCGGCATGGTGCCAAAGAAAGCCCTGCAAAGTAGAAGTATACCTGAAAGAATGGCTTTCTGTCAACCTTTTTTTGAAAAATGGCCGCCCGCCCCGCGCGGCTTCATTTATGCCAAAAGCCGGGCCTTTTCTATAAATACAATATTTATGCCGGCACACAAGCTTATTTGTGCTGGTATTCCTTTTGAAAATGTGATATAATTTGAACATATATGGATTCCTGTCCAGAAACGCTATGGAAGGCTGTGAAACCAAACATGGATTCTTTTGATGAAGTATTCGCCGCAGTAAAGGAATACTGCAAAGAACACGTCGTCATTGCAACGTACAACCTTTTCATCAATGACATCGAGCCTGTCTCCTTCGACGGAAACAAGGCTCTTCTCAGCGTGCGCAGCGAATTTGTGAAAAACACGCTGGAAAACCGCTACCTTCAGCTTTTGCAGGACGCCTTCCGCGAACTTCTGGGCTTTGAAGTGGAAATAGAGTTCACCCTGCCGCAGAAGGCTTCTGCCCCGGCCCCCAGCGCTGCGCAGGCGGCCCCCTCCGGCGGGAACTATGCCTTCACCTTTGAAAACTTTATTGTGGGTTCTACCAACAAATTTGCGCACGCAGCCGCACAGGCCGTGGCAGCAAACCCCTCCGGGGCATATAACCCTCTGTTCATCTGGGGCGGCTCCGGCCTGGGCAAAACGCACCTTTTGCACGCCATCAAAAGCGAGGTGGAGAAAAACCACCCCGATTTCAATATCGTCTATGTGGACGGTGAAAAATTTACAAACGAAATTATCAGCGCCATCCATGACAACACCACCTCGCAGTTTCACAACAAATACCGCGCGGCGGATGTGCTTCTGGTGGATGATATTCAGTTTATCGGGGGAAAGGAATCCACGCAGGAGGAATTTTTCCACACCTTCAACACGCTTTACAATTCCGGCAAGCAGATTGTGCTTGCATCCGACCGTGCCCCGCGCGAGATAAAAAGCCTGGAGGACAGGCTGCGCACGCGCTTTGAAATGGGGCTTATCGCCGATATTCAGCCGCCCGATTTTGAAACGCGCGTGGCCATCATCCGCCGCAAGGCAGACCTGCTTGGCCTGGATATGCCGGACGATGTGGCAGAATATATTGCCAACCGCCTGAAAAACAACATCCGCCAGCTGGAGGGCGCCGTGAAAAAGCTGGACGCCTACCGCAAGCTGGAGGGAATTCAGCCTGTGATAGGTGCGGCGCAGAACGCCATTAAGGATATTCTCAGCGAGACGCAGCCCGTGCCCGTAACGGTGGAAAAAATACTGGGCGAAGTGGCGCGCACCTATAACACCACGCCAGAGGCCCTGCGTGGGCCCACGCGGCGCGCCACCGTCTCTTCCGCCCGCAAGGTGGCCATGTATATTGTGCGCGAAATTACAGGCATGAGCATGGAAGACATTGGCAGCGAATTCGGCGGGCGCGACCATTCCACTGTTGTGTACTGCATCAACGACGTGCAAAAGCATTTTCCTGCCGACAGAACACTGCGCGAAACGGTGGAGGACATTATCAAAAACATCCGCACCTGATTTTCCACAGAAGTTTCCACATTCAACATGTATTTTCCACAGAAACTGACACCGTCTTTTTTATGGTGCCTGCCTCAACATATTTTCCACAGCAATTAAAAATGGAAAACACACTTCGTTTTTCCCGCAGCGGCAGGGGCGGCGGCACACTTTCCACAATTCCACAGCCCCTACTACTATGACGAGTTTATAAAAAGTTAAAGCTTTCAGAAATCGAAAAAAGGAAGGAACCGCTATGAAATTCATCTGCGACAGAAATGTTCTTTCAAACGCCGTTACCGGTGTATCCAAGGCAGTTACCCAGCGCTCCAGCGTGCCGGTGCTGGAGGGCATCCTGTGCAAAGCAGAGGGTTTTGCCCTTACACTGACGGGATATGACCTTGAGATGGGCATTACCACCACAGTGGAGGCCAACGTGCTGGAGCCGGGCGAAACCGTGTTGCCCGCAAAGCTTTTGGGCGATATGGTGCGCCGCCTTTCCAGCGACGAAGTTGAGATAACCTGCCTTGACACCGGTGTTGCCACAGTAAAAGGCGGCATTACAGAGTTCGACATTATGACGCTGAACCCCGGCGATTTCCCCGCGCTGCCGAACCCGGGCGCAGACCAGACGCTGGATATTGACACGGCAGATTTGCAGGAAATGGTGGAAACCACGCTGTACGCCGTCTCTACCGACGATAAAAAGCCGGCGCATACGGGCGAGCTGTTCGCCATTGAGCCGGAAAAGCTGACTGTGGTGGCGCTGGACGGCTACCGCCTTGCTATTATTGAAAAGCCGGTGAAGGCGACAAAGGATATCAGCATCATCATTCCGGCAAAAACGCTCAGCGAAGTGGTAAAGCTGTTTGGGGAAGAGGACGGCGTGGTGCATGTGGCGGCAAACCGCCGCTTTGTGGTGTTCTCTAACGCAAAATACACTGTTATCAGCCGCCTGATAGAGGGCGAATTTCTGGATTACAAGCGCGTCATCCCCGAGGGATTCAAAACGCGCGTCACGGTGGACGTGCGCGATTTTGTAAACACCATCGAGCGCGCAAGCCTTATCATCACCGAGCGCCTGAAAAACCCATTGCGCATCACATTCGACGGCAACATCACCGTGCGCTGCCAGACAACGCTGGGCAAGGTGGTGGACGAGCTGCCCGCAGAGATGGAGGGCGAAAGCGTAGAAATAGGCTTTAACAACCGCTATCTGCTGGACGCGTTGCGCTATTCCCGCTGCGATAAAATTGTGATGGAAATGTCCGGCCCGTTGTCCCCCGTAAAGGTAACGGCAAAAGACGGCGGCAATTTCCTGTTCCTGGTGCTTCCCGTGCGCTTCAAAAACGATTAAGGGCGGGCAGGTTATGAAAATAAGCATCCATACGGAATTTATCAAGCTGGACGCGCTTTTGAAATTTGCAAACCTGTGCGCCACAGGCGGCGAGGCAAAAAATGCCGTGCTGGAAGGTCTTGTGAAAGTAAACGGCGAGGTGTGCACCATGCGGGGCAGAAAAATACGCCCCGGCGACACGGTGCTGTTTCAAAACGAAAGCATTGAGGTGTGCGCGCCGTGAAGCTGCACAGCCTCTGCGTGGAAAATTACCGCAATATCCGTGCTGCCCGGTTTACCCCGGGCGAAGAGCTGACAGTGCTTTGCGGCGAAAACGGACAGGGAAAAACAAATCTGCTGGAGGCCGTGTGGCTTCTGACAGGCTCAAAAAGCTTCCGCAATGCCAAGGATGCACAGCTTATCCGCCAGGGCGAAGAATTTGCCGTGGTGCAGGGCAGCGCAGAGTGCGGCGGCATGGAAAAGGATATCCGTATTACAGTGGCCGGCGAAAGCTGCGAAAAAAAAGGCCGCCGGGCCAAAGTAAACGGCGTGGAGTATGCCCGCGCCGCCTCCATTGCAGGAACGTTTACGGCCGTTGTTTTTGACCCTGGGCACCTCAGCCTTGTCAAAGGCAGCCCGGACGGGCGGCGCCGTTTTTTGGATGCGGCGCTGTGCCAGCTTTACCCGGGGTATCTTTCCCTGCTGCGGAAATACACGCGCCTTGTCACACAGAAAAACGCGCTTTTGAAAAATTATTACGCCACCTTTGGCGGCGCCGAGCTGCTGGATGTGTTTGACGAAAAGCTGAGCGAGGCCGGCCAGCAGGTGAGCGAAAAGCGGCGCGCCTATCTGGAGCTTCTGGCCCCGTTGGCGCGTGAAAATTACCGCGATATCTCACAGGGGCGCGAAGAGATGGAGATATGCTATCTTCCCTCTTACGATGCCCGCGGCCTTGCCCATAAGCTGAAAGAGACGCGCAGCCGTGATATTGCGGCCGGCTTCTGCACCGCAGGCCCGCACAGGGAAGATTTCGACATCATCCTGAGCGGCAGGCAGGCAAAGCTGTTTGCAAGTCAGGGCCAGCAGCGCTCGGCTGTGCTGAGCCTGAAGCTGGCGGAGGCCGCCGCGGCGCAGAGCGTCACGGGCCAGCACCCGGTGATGCTTTTGGACGATGTGTTGAGTGAACTGGATGATATGCGCCAAAGCTATCTGTTGAGCCGCATGGAACAGCGGCAGACTATTGTCACAGCCTGTGACGCAGGGCTGTTCTGCAAAACAGACGGCAAAGTGCTGTATGTAAAGCAGGGCGAAATTTTTGAAGAACCATAACATGTGCGGGAGGAAAATATGTATCTGCATCTCGGACAGGACACTATTTTGCGCACAAAGGAAATTTTGGGCATCTTCGACCTTGACACCGCCACCCTTTCCAAGCACACGCGGAATTTTCTGGCCCGCGCGGAAAAGGACGGGCGCGTGGTGAATGTGACGGGCGAGCTGCCCAAAAGCTTCATTGTCACGCAGGGGCAGGCTTCGGGCGTATATATCACGCAGATATCTGCGGCCACATTGAAAAAAAGAAGCGGCGCGCGCCGTCAGTTTATTGAGCTGTAACGGCGGCGCTTTCTTGTGAGGGCGCCTTTTGCAGCGCCCGCGTTGAAACGGTAAGAAAAAAAGTTTGGAGAAGTGAGCATGGCACAGAACAATCAGCACGAATACGACGGCAGCCAGATCCAGGTACTGGAAGGGCTGGAGGCCGTGCGCAAGCGCCCGGGCATGTATATTGGTTCCACCGGCCCGCGCGGCCTGCACCACCTTGTATATGAAATTGTGGATAACGGCGTGGATGAGGCGCTGGCAGGCTTTTGCGACCATATTGAGGTTTCCATCAAGGAAGGCAATGTCATTCAGGTGACGGATAACGGCCGCGGCATCCCGGTGGATATTCAGCCTAAGCTCGGTATTCCCGCTGTGACCGTGGTATATACCGTGCTTCACGCCGGCGGCAAATTTGGCGGCGAAAATTCCGGCTATAAGGTGTCGGGCGGCCTGCACGGCGTGGGCGCCAGTGTTGTGAACGCACTGAGTGAGTGGCTGGAAGTGGTGGTGCGCCGCGACGGCAACGCTTATCAGCAAAGCTTTCACCGCGGTGTGCCGGACGGCGATTTGAAAAACCTTGGCCCCACGGACGGCCAGACGGGCACTACCGTCACCTTTAAGCCGGACCCTGAAATGTTTGAAGTGCTGGAATATGACTACGACATTTTGTGCCGCCGCCTGCGCGAAGAGGCTTTTTTGAACGCCGGTGTGCGCATCACTCTTACAGATGAGCGTCCCGGTATGGAAAAAACAGAGAGCATGTGCTATGAGGGCGGCATCCGAAGCTTTGTGGAGTATATCAATACGCAGAACAAGCTGGAAGTGCTTCATCCAGATGTCATTTATCTAAAGGGCCAGCTGAACGACTCTGTGGCCGAAGTGGCGCTTCAGTACAACGACAGCTTCAACGAGCGCGTGGTATCTTTCGCCAACAATGTGGAAACACCGGACGGCGGCACCCATGAGGAGGGCTTTAAGGCGGCCCTTACCCGCGTGTTCAATGATTTTGGCCGCGAAAAGGGCTATATTAAGGAAAAGGACGACAACCTTTCCGGTTCGGACGTGCGCGAGGGTATCACGGCTGTCATCAGCGTGAAGCTGACAGAGGCCCAGTTTGAAGGCCAGACCAAGGCAAAGCTTGGCAATACCGAAATACGCACGCTTGTGTCCGGCATGGTGTATGACAAACTGAAGGAATTTTTTGAAGAAAACCCAGCTGTGGCAAAGGCTGTGTATGAAAAGGCCATGCAGGCGGCCCGCGCGCGGGAAGCCGCAAAAAAGGCAAGGGAGCTTGTGCGCCGCAAATCGGCGCTGGAGACGAGCCGCATGCCCGGCAAGCTGGCGGACTGCCGCGAAAAAGACCCCTCTAAAACCGAAATATTCATCGTGGAGGGCGATTCGGCCGGCGGCTCGGCCAAGATGGGCCGTGATTCGAATATTCAGGCCATCCTTCCTCTGTGGGGCAAAATGCTGAACGTGGAAAAGGCCCGCATCGACAAGGTGTATGGCAACGATAAGCTCACGCCGGTGGTGCTGGCGCTGGGCTGCGGCATTGGGGAAGAATTTGATTTATCGAAGCTTCGTTACCACAAAGTGTTCATCATGGCCGATGCCGACGTAGACGGCAGCCATATCTGCACGCTGCTGCTCACGTTCTTTTTCCGCTTCATGCGCCCGCTTATTGAAAACGGGCATGTATATATTGCACAGCCGCCTCTGTTCAAGATACAGAAGGGCCAGAAGATAAAATATGCTTACAATGAAGTGGAAATGGCAAGCATGTCGGAGGAAATGGGCCAAGGGACAAAGGTGAGCCGCTATAAGGGCCTTGGCGAAATGAACCCCGAACAGCTTTGGGAGACGACGATGGACCCGGATAACCGCGTCATTGTGCAGATAACCATTGAAGACGCCATGAAAGCGGACGAGACGTTCAGTATTCTGATGGGCGATAAAGTAGAGCCGCGCAAGGAGTTTATTGAACAAAACGCGCAGTATGCAAACCTGGATATCTGATTGGGAGTTAATATTATGATTGAAAATTCGATCACCGAGGGCACGCGCCTGATCGTAAGGGACATCAACGATGAAATGGAATCTGCCTTCATCGACTATTCCATGTCCGTCATCACGCAGCGCGCGCTGCCCGACGTGCGCGACGGCCTGAAGCCGGTGCACCGCCGTATTCTGTACACCATGCACGAGCGCGGCAACGACCCAAGCCATCCTACGCGCAAGTCTGCCGACACGGTGGGCGCCGTGCTGGGCTCTTACCACCCGCACGGCGACGCCTCTGTGTACGATGCAATGGTGCGCCTTGCACAGGATTTTTCCATGCGCTACCCTCTGGTGGACGGGCAGGGCAACTTCGGTTCTGTGGACGGCGACCCCCCTGCTGCATACCGCTATACAGAGGCCCGCATGAGCAGGCTTGCAGTGGAACTTCTGCGCGATATCGACAAAGACACAGTAGATTTTGTGCCCAACTTCGATGAATCGAAGCAGGAGCCAAGCGTGCTGCCCTGCCGTGTGCCGAACCTTCTGGTAAACGGCTCTACCGGCATTGCCGTGGGCATGGCCACCAATATCCCCCCGCACAACCTGCGCGAGGTGGTGGACGCCATTGCCGCCCTGATAGAGAACCCGGACATTGAACTGGCCGGCCTGATGGAGCATATCAAAGGGCCGGATTTTCCCACCGGCGGCATCATTATGGGCCGAAGCGGTATACGCGCGGCGTATGCCACGGGCCGTGGAAAAATAACCCTGCGCGGCCGCGCTGAAATAGAAGAAAAGAAAAACGGGCGCTTTCAGATTATCGTCACCGAAATACCCTACATGGTGAACAAGGCGCGCCTGATAGAAAATATCGCAGACCTTGTGAAGGATAAGCGCATTGAGGGCATTTCAGACCTGAACGATGAGTCGAACCGCAAGGGCATGCGCATCGTCATCGAGCTCAAGCGCGAGGCTAACCCCCAGGTGGTGCTGAACCAGCTGTACCGCTATACACAGCTTCAGGACACCGTGGGCGTCATCATGCTTGCGCTGGACGGCGGCGTGCCCAAGGTAATGACGCTGAAGGACATGTTGCAGAAGTATGTCGATTTTCAGGATTCCGTGGTGCGCCGCCGCACACAGCATGATTTGAAAAAGGCAGAAGAGCGCGCGCATATTCTGGAGGGCCTGAAACGCGCCACCGATATTGTGGACGAAATTATCGCCACCATCCGCGCCTGCAAGGGAGGCCAGGCAGAGGCAAAGCAGGCCGTGATGGATAAATTTGATTTTGACGAGCCGCAGGCTGCCGCCATCTGTGCCTTCCGCCTTGGCCAGCTGGCAGGGCTGGAAATTCTGAAAATAGAAAATGAGCTGGGCGAGCTGCACGCCAAAATAACCGACTGGCGCGAGACGCTGGCGGATGACAGGCGCGTGCTGCAGCTTGTAATGGATGAGCTGAACGAATTGCGCGAAAAGTACGGCGACGAGCGCCGCACCGAAATTGCCCATGTTTCGGGTGAAGTAGATATTGAGGACCTTATTCCAGAGGAGACCTGCGTGTTCACCCTTACCCATGCGGGCTATATCAAGCGCCAGCCGGCAGACACCTACCAGGCCCAGCGCCGGGGCGGCCGCGGCATCACGGCGCTCTCCCGCAAAGAGGAGGATTTTGTGGAGGAGCTGTTCCTTGCCTCCACACACGACCATATCCTCTTTGTGACAGACTGCGGGCGCATCCACCGGCTGAAGGGTTATCAGATTTATGAGGGCAGCCGCACTTCAAAAGGCGTGAATATTGTAAACCTTCTGCAGCTGCAGCCAGAGGAAAACGTCACCAATATGCTTCGTGTGCCGGCAGGCGCGGCAGAGGGCGAAAGCTACCTTGCCATGCTGACAAAGCAGGGTGTTATCAAGCGCACGCCGCTTTCCGCTTATGAAAATATCCGGCGCTCCGGCCTTATTGCCATCAACCTAAACGACGGCGACCGCCTTGCCTGGAGCGGCATCACCAGCGGCGAAAACGAGCTGGTCGTGGCCACAAAGCAGGGTATGGCCATCCGCTTTGCAGAAAGCGATTTGCGCGTGCTGGGCCGCACGGCCACAGGCGTACGGGCCATCCGCCTTGCCGAAGGCGACGAGGTGGTGGGCGCTGGCATCGTGCGCGAGGGCGCCACAGTGCTTACCGTGACGGAAGAGGGCAAGGGCCGCCGCACGCGTATAGAAGATTACCGCGTGCAGTACCGCGGCGGCAAGGGCATCCGCAACTATGGAGAAAAGGGTCATGTGGCGGGCATCCGTGTCATCAGTGAGGAGGACGACATCATCCTCATCAGTCTGGAGGGCATTATCATCCGCATGCATGCTGGGGATATCAACGTGCAAAGCCGCTATGGCAGCGGCGTGCGCGTGATGCGCCTTGCCGAGGGCGACCGCGTGGTTACAGTAGCCCGAACCGAGCGCAGCGATGAGGAAGAGGTTGCAAAGCCTGAGCAGGATGAACAGGAGCCAGAGCTTACCCCGGAGGAGGCCGCTGCCCTTGAGCAGGCCGAAGAACAGGAAAGCGAAGAATAAGTACCCCATCAGTCCCGCTGCGGCGGCTCTTTCCGGGCCGCCGCTTTGGATAAGGCCGCGCTTTGCGCGAGCAACCGCGCAAAGCGCGGAAAAAAGGAGTTTTACCATTGAAGAAAAACCAGTTGATCTCGGGCGCATTTTTTGCCGCCTACACGGTTTTGCAGATGTTCCTGCAGAAATATGTGTGGGAAAATGCCGCTATCACCAGCATTTCCATTTCCATGCTGCTGGAATCGGCAGCTATTCTGGCCTTTGCCGCGATCGCCGTTTATCTGCTTTGCTTTGAGGCATCCGGGGCAAAGAAAAGGGCCATTGCCATGGCCGGTATTCTGTACATCATCTATGTGGGGCTGTATTTCTCTGTGCATCAGAGCCTTGCCATGATGGGCCTGATGAATATGGGCAGCCTGATGGAAAGCGACATTGCCATTTATGCGGTGATTGCCGTAAAGGTGCTGCTGGTGGCTGTGGCCGTCGTATTCCTTCTGATGGGTGATAAAAAGCAGGAGGAAGCGGCGGAACCGGCCGAAGAGCCTGCCGCAGAAGAAGCCGCCGTGCCTGCCGGAAATGAAATGCCTGAAGAAGAGGCACAGAAACAGGAGCCTGCGGAATAACCTGCATGCAAAAAAGGCGGCTGCCTTTTTCATCATTTGCACAAAAGTTCAAAGTTCTTTTTGTCTATTGTGCCTTTTACCATATTCCACAGGGCCTGCTTCGGGTCTGCGTTACAGTGAAGCCCTTCCACGCATTTGTCAAACTGCCGGGCCGTACAGTAAAGATAGGAATACCAGTTGGAATTCAGCTTTTTTCCGGCGCAGGCCGTGATATACAGATGTTCCAGAAGAAAATCAAATTCCTTTTGAAAGGCCCTGGCATCCATGGAAAAAAGCAATTTCAAATCTGCCTTGTCCACAGCTTCGTATTTTTCCATTTCTCTTAAGATGCTCTTGGCCGCCTCGCTTAAGTGCGCGGCAGGCTTTGCGCGCTTCAGAAGCTGATACGCCGTTTTAGACAGATACACCGGCTTTTTTCCAAGCGCCTTGCAGTAAAACACTTTTCTGTTTTCAATCAGATACACAAGGTCCTGCATGCTGTAGCCCAAAGCTGAAACAGAGGGCAATGCCTCATGCTCATTCATCAAAAGAAAGCCGTTTTTTTCAAAATATTCCAGAAGCTCTTCTCCGCGGGCTTCTCCCGCATTTTCAAAAATATCCGGCCTTTTTACTTTTTGCAGAAGCACGCTTCCGCAGCTTTTGCAAAAATAGGTTTCAATTTCTGAGCAGCGGGCTGCGCTGTGGTAGGCGTACCGGTCTGTAAAAAGCCTGCCGCCGCCCAGCTGGTAGCCAATGCCGATATTTGTGCTTTTGCAATGAGGGCATATTTTCACCTGTATTTCATTCATCTGTATAGCCTCCCTCCGCACATGGGCAGAACGACGGCGCTTTTATACGGCGCAAAATAATTTCTATGTGCTGCTTTTCGCCAGCTTTTGTTCCAGCTTTGCCTGGCACCGGCGCAGCCAGCCGCCATGCAGGTAGTAGGCAAGAAACAGGATGCTCGTCAAAACCCAGCTCACAGGGTAGCTCCACATCAGGGTGAATACATTGCGCGAAAGCGGCAGCACCCAAATTACCCACACAATGCGCAGCAGGCATATGCCGGACAGCATGATAAGCATGGGGCGCAGCGCGTCGCCGCAGCCGCGCGCCACAGTGCTGAATATTTCAAGCCCGATATAGGTGACATAGAACGGCACCACACGGTGCATCAGCCCCGTGCCCAGTGCCAGCACGTCTGCCTCCTGTGTAAACATGCGCAGCAGCGGCTGGCTGAACAGGCACATAATGATGCTGACAAACACCGAGGCTGCGGCGCCCATTGCAAGCCCTACGCGCACGCTTTGGCGCACACGGGCAAGCTTTCCGGCGCCGAAGTTCTGCCCGGTAAAGGTGGTGAGGGCCATGCCCAGAGAATCGAGTATCATCCAGTGGAAGCCCTCTATTTTTCCATATGCGGCACAGGCTGCCACCACTACGGTGCCGAACGAGTTAATAGACGCCTGCAGAATGAGGTTGGAAAGGGTGAACATGTTGTTTCCCATGCCGGTGGGAAAGCCCACACGCAGCACTTCCCACAGCGTGGGGCCGTGGATGCGTATTTTTTTCCAGTCTATCTGATAGGCCTGCTCGTCGCGGGTGAGCACATACCCCGCCAGCAGCGCACTGATGCACTGGCTTATCACGGTGCCCACAGCGGCGCCCGCCGCGCCCATGCCGAAGCCTGCCACAAAAATAAGGTCGAACACGATATTTGCCCCGCAGGACACCATCAGAAAATACAGCGGGCGCTTTGTATCGCCCACAGCGCGCAGCACACCCGCCGCCACATTATAAAAAAAGGAGGGAATGACGCCAAGAAAATAAATGTGGATATACCCCAGCGCATGAGGCATCACGTCTGCGGGCGTCTCCATCCAGACCAGCACCTGCGGCGCCGCCAGCAGGCCCAGCACTGTGAAGGCGGCGCCGCCCACAATGCTGAGCGCCACCGAGGTGTGCACGGCACGGCTCACGTCGTCAAAGCGGCGCGCGCCATAGCTTTGCGCCACAGCCACCGATGTGCCTACACCCACGCCCACCAGCAGGTTCACAACAAGACTGATAATAGTGCCGGTAGAGCCGCCCACAGCGGCAAGCCCTGCGGCGCCTACATACTGCCCTACAATGATGGCATCTGCCGTATTATAGAGCTGCTGAAAAAATGTGCCCAGCAGGATAGGCCAGAACAGCGTCAGAAGCTGGCGCAGGATAGGCCCTTCCAGAATGGAATTCACACCGAAATGCTCCTGTTTCAATTCCACGGCCCCTTTCATATACAATCACGCACCGGGCGCGCCACGGCGCGCCCGGTGTTTCCGTCTTTATTTCATCATAACACTGCCTCTGTTATTTTGTCGATAGGGGACTGCAAAAACTTTTTGAAGAGTTTGGCTTTTTTCTATCCAAAGGGAACAATGCAGGATAAAAAGCAAAAATATACACATATAACAAAAATATAATGCGAAAGTTGTACACTTTTTAACTTGTATTATAACGTCATATTATGATATTATGGGGCTAGAAATCTTGCAATAGGAAAGGTGTGGATCATCGAAATGACAGAACGTCAGAAATGCCTGGTGCTGCTCTCGAAGAATGTGTTCACCGCCACAGGGGAGGCGCCATTCGACGGCTTTGTTGCCATAGAGGGCAACAAGATAGCGGCAGTGGGCCCGCGCGCACAGGCGGACGAATGGGTGAAAAAGGCCACGCAGGTGCTGGAGCTGGGCAACCGCGTGGTGACGCCGGGCTTTGTGGATGTACATACATTTTTCACCGGCTGGGCGCTTTTGAGCCTGGGCGCTGATTTTGCCGGTGTGAAAACGGATGTGCAGGGCGTGGCTGCGCTGAAGGAATATGAAAAAACGGCCCCTGCGGGCACTGCGCTGTTCGGCCATAACTGGCAGCCGGATTCCTTCGAAGTGACGGATGAAGCCCTGCTGGACAAAACCTGGCCCAATAAGCCTGTTGTCGTGTTCACGGCCGACCGCGGCAATTGTTGGATGAACAAGGCTGCAAAAGAGCGCTATGGCTTCGGCCCGGAAAAATGCTATGCAGAAATGATTTGGAAGATGATCCGTGAGTATCTGCAGCTTCCCGGCATGAAGGAAAAATACAAGGAATACATGCAGATGCTGAACGAACGCGGCGTCACCACCATCAAGGAGATGACGTTCGACACCTATTATGGTTTTGCCGATAAAATGGAGGAGCTGGAAAAGGAAGACGCGCTGACGGTGCGCGTGTCGATGATGAGCCAGCCTGTGGGCGAGGGCATCAATATCGAACACGGAAAGGCCATGCAGAAGCGTTTCACAGGGCCCTTTGTTTCTTTCTCCGGCTATAACCGCATGACGGACCGCTCCATCCCCTCCTCCATGGCAGAGCTTATCGAGCCGTATAAATCTCACCCCGGCATGACGAACACAGTGCCCGTGGAATGGGACCTGATTGAAAAAGAGACACATCTTGCAGACGAGAACGGCTTCCGCTATTCCCTTCACTGCCAGGGCGATGGTGCCATCCGCCATACGGTAGCCCTGTTCGATTCCTGCCAGAAGGATGAAAACGGCAGGCTGAAAAACCGCCATGCCATTACAGACCTTGAATATTCAAACCCGGCGGACCTTGAAAAATTCGGAGCCATCGGCGGCATCACGGAAGTATACGCTCAGATCCAGTCGCTGGACAACAAGCAGGACGTGATGGATATGATAGACGCCCAGCTTGGCGGCGACCGCGGCAAAAATTACTGGAACCGCCGCAAAATGTGGGACAGCGGCATCACCGTCTCCTGCGGAACAGACCTTCCTCTTTTGCTGCCCAATATTCCGGAGGCTATTTACTGCGGCGTGGGCGGCCACTTCGCAGACGGAGGCACCTACAATGAGCAGAACATGCTGACAGTGCCTGAAATGCTCACTGCATGGACGAAGAACGGCCAGTATAACTGCTATAATGAAGACCGCCTGGGCACGCTGGAGGCCGGCAAGCTGACTGATATCGCCGTGCTGGACGGCGATGTATTCACCATGCCGAACGAACAGGTGAAGGACGTGAAGGTGGCCCTCACCATTTCGGACGGGCGCATCGTGCACAAGGCGCTGTAAGAAGCAAGACAGCGCCGTCATCCGGCGCCGTCATACACACAAAACAGAAAGGGAGGTCTTTTATGGCACATATCAAACGCGAGCAGCTTGCTGCCATCGGCATCCACTATGTGTATTATCCGCTGGATTACATGCTGGATTCGCAGGCAAAAGCGGGCTACAAAACCATCGAGATGCTGGGCATGGCACCCCACTACCTGATGGACGAAACAGGATATCAGGACCCTGTAGAGCTTCGCAAAAAGGTAGAGGCCCGCGGCATGAAAATCGGCTGCTACACCCCGGAGTGCGCCACCTATTACTATACCATGAACGCGCCGGAAGGCGGCTTTCATGACCGCAGCATGGAATATTTCAAGCGCGGCCTTGAGGCGGCAGAGAAAATGGGCGCTAAAAAGCTGCTCACCAACTGCATCGGTGCACCGTTTGATGAAGAGTATGACCGTGCGTACGACCGAGCCGTGCGCAGCCTGAAAGAACTTTCAAAAACAGCTGCAGACCACGGCATTACCATTGCAGTGGAAACTGTGCGCCCGGAAGAAAGCCGCGTAGTCATCACCCTGCCAGAGCTGGTGCGTCTTCTAAAGGATGTGGACAGCCCCCATGTAAAGGCCGGGCTGGACACGGTGGCGATGGGTGTGGCAGGCGAAACACCGCGCCAGTGGTTTGAAACACTGGGAAAGAATATTGTGCACCTGCACTTTATCGACGGACGCCCCTATAACCACCTCGTATGGGGCGACGGGCTGTATCCGCTGGAAAAATACCTCAATGTGCTGAACGAGTTTGGCTATGAGGGCCTGCTTGGGCAGGAAATTACCGACGGGCGCTATTTCGATGACCCCGCAGCAGCCGATATGCGCAATTTTAAGGCCTTTGAGCCGTTCTTTGAAAATTGAAAGGAGGAAATGATATGGCGACACCAAAACTGCGCCGCGAACAGGTGGCGGGCATGAACATCCATTATGTGAACTATTCGCTGGATTATTTCCTCGATGCACAGCAGCGCATCGGCTTCAAAAGCATCGAGCTGTGGTGTGCTGCGCCGCATGTGTGGCTGGATCATATGCGCTATTATGACGCGAAAGAGATCCGCCGCAAGATAGAAAGCCGCGGCCTTGCCGTGCATGTGCTTACGCCGGAAAACTGCACCTATCCGTATCAGTTTGCAGCTAAAGAGCCGGAGCATATCGAGCGCTCGTTCGGTTACTTCTCGAACGGCATCCGCCTTGCAAACGAACTGGGCTGCGACTATATGGAAGTGAACTCCGGCTGGGGCTATTGGAACGAAGACAAGGAGGAAGCGTGGAAGCGCAGCGCGGCCATGCTGCGCCGCCTGGCCGACGTGGCGCAGGAAAACGGCATCACCCTGGTAATGGAATCCATCCGCCCGGAGGAGAGCCAGCTTGTTACAAACCTTCCCGCCGCACAGAAGATGCTGAAGGATGTGGGCCACCCGAACCTGAAGGCCATGATAGACACCTGCGCCATGGGCGTGGCCGGTGAGACGCCGGAGGATTGGTTCAAGGCGCTGGGCGGCGACATCCGCCATATGCACTTCATTGACGGCACGCCGTACGGCCACCTTGTGTGGGGCGACGGCAGCCACCATCTGGGCCAGTTTATCGAGGTGCTGAACCGCTATGGCTATGAAGGCTACCTTGGGCAGGAAATTACCGACGGCCGCTATTATATGGACCCCGCGGCAGCCGACCTTCGCAACATGAAAAACTTCGAGCGATATATCGAAGATTAAGTTTTTCAAATTTTTACCCATTGCAAAAGGAGAGAGAAAATCATGAAGGCAAATGAAGTTATTAAGAAGGTTCTCGACGAGCACGGCGAGATCACAGAAGTATATTGGGTGGCGTGCGGCGGCAGCCTGATCGACCTGTACCCCTCGCATTTTCTGATGACAGTGGAAAGCGCTAAAACCTCTTCCGGCTGGCATACAGCCAAGGAATTCCTGGTTGCTACGCCGAAAAAGCTGGGCAAGCACAGCCTGGTTGTGATGTGCAGCCATTCCGGCAATACGAAGGAGGCTGTGGAGGCCGCTGTTCTGGCGCATGAGCGCGGCGCTGCCGTGGTGACGCTGACGGACAATGCCGGCTCGAAGGCAGATGACCCCCGCTTCATCGCCTGGGTATATCCGTGGGGCGACGGCGTTCCCACCTCGCAGGTACCTCTCGGCATCTGCCCGATGCTTGCCGCTGAACTGATTAAGGCGCAGGAGGGTTTCGACAAATACGATGCCCTGGTGGACGGCCTTGCCAAGATGGACGGTATCATCGAGAACGCCAAGGTGAAAGTGAATGCCGAGCTGGGCGAAAAATTTGCCGATTTGTGTGAAGAGAACAAGTTCTTCTATATTTTGGGTTCCGGCGCCAACTTCAGCCAGACCTACGGCTTTGCTATCTGCAGCCTGATGGAGATGCAGTGGCAGCACTGCAGCTACATCCACTCCGGCGAATATTTCCACGGCCCGTTCGAATGCACAGAGAAGGGCGTGTTCTACTTCCTGCAGATGGGCTCTTCCTCTGCCCGTGTGATGGACGAGCGCGCACTGGCTTTCCTGAAGACGCACACCGACCGTCTGATGGTGCTGGACGCCATGGAATACGGCATGGGCGCTGTGGATGAGGGCGTGCGCGCCTATCTGGAGCCTGCGCTGTTCTACGCTATGAACGTGGAGCTGCGCGCTGCCCGCGGCAAGCGCTTCGACCATTCGCCCGAGATCCGCCGCTATATGGGTATCGAACAGTATTGATTTCTGAACTATAAAGTTCAATTTTGGAAAGGAAGCTGTGAAACCATGTCTTACAATGTAAAAGTGCTTGGCTTCGGCGACAACGTCGTGGATAAATACGAGCATATCAAAACCATGTATCCGGGCGGCAACGCCGTGAACTTTGCCGTGTTTGCAAAGAAGCTGGGCGCAGAGCGCAGCGCCTATATGGGTATTTTCGGCTCTGACAAAGAGGCCGAGCACGTCATTGCCTCTCTGCAGGAGGAGGGCGTGGAGCTGGTGAAATGCAGGCAGGTCATCGGGGAAAACGGCGCGGCTCGCGTGACGGTGAACCCCGAGAACGGCGACCGCATTTTCCTGGGCTCCAACGAGGGCGGCATCCGCGGCGACATGCTGTACGCGCTGGACCGCTTTTCCATCGAATATGTGAAGGGCTTCGACCTTGTGCACTCCGGCAACTACTGCTTTACCGAGCGTGAACTGCCGAAAATCAAGGCCGCAGGCGTGCCCATCAGCTTCGATTTTTCAGATGATTCTACGGATGAATATTATGAGCGCATCGCCCCGCTGGTGGATTATGCGTTTATGTCCTGCAGCGATATCTCGAAGGAAGAAACTTACGAAAAGCTGAAAAAGGTGTCTGCCCTGGGGCCAAAATTTGTGTGCGCGTCCCGCGGCGATGAGGGCTGCATCGCCTTCGACGGCAACGAATTCTATGTGCAGGGCATTAAGCCTGTCACCAATATGGTGGACACTATGGCGGCAGGCGACAGCCTGCTGACGGCCTTCCTGGTGAGCTATGTCTCCAAAGAGAAGGAGGGCCACGGCGGCCCGCAGGCCATCCGCGAAAGCCTGGACCTCGCGGCGGGCTTTGCTGCAAATACCTGCGGCTTGGCGGGCAGCTGGGGCCACGGCAAAGTGTACGAATAAGCAGAAACGGAATACCAACCTGTCAGCAAAGCGGGAGGTGGCGCTGCCGCCCCCCGCTTTGCACCATTTTGAAATAAGAAAAGAGGTAATTTTATGAACAAAACTGTGGCGGCTGTGGGCTTCTGCTGTGCGGACGTATATGAAAAGCTGGATAAGTTCTATCCCACCGGCAACGGCGTGGACTGGGGCGTGCATCTGGCACGCATGGGCGTGCCCGTCAGTGTGGTAAGCGTAGTGGGCACCGACAGCTACGGCGAAAAAATGAAGCAGGCCCTTGCGGCTGAGCATATCGACATCTCGCATTTGCGCACGGAAAAGGGCGACACCTGCAAGATGATGATGGACCTGAAGAACGGCACAGACCGTGTGCATCTGGAAGAGATAGAGGGCGTGATGGCAAACTATGCCCTCACGGACGATGAATTTGATTTTGTTGCAAAGCACAGCATGCTGCACACAGACCTGTTCGGCAAGGTGCTGGACAAGCTGCCCGCCTGGAAGGCAAAAGGTGTGGAAGTGGTGATGGATTTTTCCGTGTTCAGTGAGGACCCCGAATATGAATGTGAAAAGCTGTTCCCCTATGTGGACTATGTATTCCTCTCCTATGACGGAAAAAAGGATGACCACATTAAGGAATGGGTGAAGAAGATTCACTCCTACGGGCCCAAGCTGGTTACCGCCACCATGGGTGAGCTGGGCAGTATCTGCTATGACGGCACTACCCTGCACGAGTTCGGCATTGTGCCTGCCAAAGTGGTGAACACGGTGGGCGCAGGTGACAGCTACATCGCGGGCTTCACTTATGGTATCCTGAACGGATGGAGCGTGCCTGAGTGCATGAAGAAGGGCGCAGAAGTCTCCAGCGCCGTGGTTTCAAAGTTCGAGCCGTACTAAAGGCTGGGCACTGCTTTGTACTGCGCGCCGGGCCGCTTCCGGCGCGTGTGCAGGCATCTTAATAAAAAAGCGGGCGGTGCGGCAGGCCTGCCGCACCGCTTCAGAAAGAAGGGAACAGTCATGCTGATTGATATGCATATCCATCCCATTTTTTACGGCCCAATCTGCGGCGATGAAAACGAGCTGCAGTTTCGCGGCGACACCTTCGGCGTGTGGAAACAGGGGCCCATGGGATTTGATGAGCTGTTTGCAGAATGGAATATCTGCGGGCTGACACAGGCGGCGCTGCTGCCGCTGGACGTTACCACAACGGCAGGCGGCTGGGTAGTGACGAACGATGAGGTGCACAAGCTTTGCCAGATGTACCCGGATAAATTCTATGGCTTTGCCAGCGTGGACCCGCACCGTGCAGATGCGCTGGAGGTTTTGGAAAAAGCTTTTCACGAGCAGGGCCTGCGCGGACTGAAACTTCACCCTGCAAAACAGAAGTTTGACCCGAATGCGGATTTTATGGAACCCATTTACGCGCTGTGCGAAAAAGAAAACAAGCCCATCATCTTCCATGCGGGCCTTTCGTGGGAGCCGGACGCGCCCTCCAAATACGCCCATCCGCTTGCGTTTGAAGAGATCGCCATCCGCCACCCGAAGCTGCGCATGTGCCTTGCCCACTTTGCCTGGCCGTGGGTGCGGGAGATGGTGATGCTGATGATAAAATATCCGAATGTCTACACGGATACATCGCTTCTTTACGTGGATTCCCCGGAAGAGCAGATGCAGGAGCTGTTCACGAAGGATATGGGCCCCATGTGGTTCGAGCGCTGCTTCCCGAACCAGGTGATGTTCGGCTCTAACGGGCCGCGCTTCCGCGCATTTAAGCTGAAGCGCGCGCTGGACAAGGTACCTATGAGAAGCTTTGCCCGCGAAAATCTGTATTATAAAAATGCGCTGCGTTTTCTCAGCGGCGAGGAGGTGTAAGCCATGGTCGTGCTGAAAACCATCCGCCATTTGAGCGAGAGTGTGGAGGAATATTTCAACATCACCCGCCAGGTGCATGATATTGTGCGCGAAAGCGGTGTGAAAAACGGCTTTGTGGCCGTTATTACCGCGCATACCACCACGGGCATCGTGGTGAACGAGGCACTTCCCTGTGTGGAGGCCGATATTTCTGAAATGCTGGAGAAGTCTGTACCGTTGGAAGCGCCCTATCTGCATGCACATTTTCTGCCTACCTATGGCGCCACCAGCAACAATTCCCAGGGCCATCTGAAAAGCGTGCTCACCGGAAACCACTGCATGTTCCCGGTGGTGGACGGCGAAATCGTCTGCGGCGGCGCACAGGATATCTATCTTGTGGAATTCGACGGCCCGCAGCTGAGGAAAGTGTTTGTAGAAGTAATGGGGGAATGACCGCACCCGTGTGGTGAAAGGAAGTGGGAAAGTGGAACGCAAGTGGCTTTTTTTTGACATAGATGGCACACTGGTGCCGTTTGGGGAAGATGCGCGCCCTTCGCCCCGCACGCTGGAGGCACTGTCGGCATTGCGCGCACAGGGCCACAAGGTATTTTTGTGCACAGGGCGCACCAAGTGCGACATTGGTAAAACACTGCTGTGCTTTGACGTAGACGGCGTCATTTCCGGTGCGGGTGCCCGCATTGAAATGGACGGCGTGTGTGTGCGTGAAAAGCTTCTGCCGCTGCGCCTGCTGCGCCGTTCTGCGGCGCAGATACTGCGGCTACATGTGTCCTGCATCCTGGAAGGTACGCACGGTTTTTACTATGTGGGCCAGGGCAGCGTGAAACTGCCCTGGAACTTCCCGCGCGTGATGCGTGCAGGTGAAATTACCCATGAGATGTGCGTGGAAAAATTTACAGCCCATACGGGCAGCGAGGCAGAGTTTGCGCCGCTGGCTGCCTGCCTTGCGCCTGTGTATGATATTTATGCCCGGCCGGACGGCCGCTTTTTTGAAATGGTGCGCAAAGGGCAGGACAAAGCTTCGGCTATCCGCTGGCTGTGTGAAAAATACGGCGTCGCCAAAGAAAATACTTATGCGTTTGGCGACAGCCAGAACGATTTGCCCATGTTCCGCACCGTAGGCACAGGTGTGGCCATGGGTTCGGCCCCGCATGCAGTATGCCGCGAGGCTGCCCTTGTCACCGGTACGCTGGAGGAAGAAGGGGTGGCGGGCGCTTTGCAGCGGCTGGGGCTGATTTGACTACTACGCCTGATAATTTTTTCATTTTTTCCAAAAATATATGTAGAAAACATGTCCCTTCAGGCAAATATCCTCTGTTTTTTAGGTTTTGAACGACAGAAAATCGCATATATACACAAAATGGCGCAAAAATATTCGCACTTTTCCGGCAAAGCTTGTGCAGGTTTCCTATTTCCTGCTTTACGGCAGTAAATTACACGATTTTAACTTGACTTCATAGCAGAATGTTCTATAATAAATAAAAACTTTTGCATGACATATCAATACGTTATAGAATATCTTTTTCAGGCCGCCCGTGCCGGAAGGTACAAAAGGCCGCTTTTACAGGCAGCAGGCGCCTTGCGGCGCATGTGAATAAATTCAGAAGAAATAAGGGGAGAAATATGAAAAAGGCAACGAAATTGTGTGCACTCGTTCTGGCTGTCTGCATGGCTGCCGTCATGCTCACCGCCTGCGGCAGCGCCCCGGCATCCACGGCTTCCGGTGCATCTGCCGGCGGGGAAGCAGATGGACAGGTTGTTGTGAACCTTGCAAAAGATGTGGCACCGGAATCTATGGATCCCATCAATGCAGAGGACGGCTTTTCGATGGAGCTGATTGGCGCCACGATGAGCGGCCTGTATACGCTGGATGCAGACGATAACCTGGTGCCGGACCTTGCCACAGAATGCACTGTGAGTGAAGACGGCATGACGTACACATTCAAGCTCAGGGAAGACGCGAAATGGTCTAACGGCGATGCGCTGACGGCCCACGACTTCGTCTTTGCCTGGAAACGCCTGGCGGATCCTGCTGTGGCCGGCGCCTATGCCTGGATGCTGGATGAAGTGCTGAGCGTGAAAAACGCGGCCGAGATTGCCACGGGCGAGCTGCCTGTGGATGAGCTGGGTGTTTCTGCACCGGATGACTACACCTTTGAAGTGCAGCTGACGCGCCCCGTGCCCTATTTTGAGCACGCCATGGTATTCACCCCGTTTTTCCCGCTGAATGAAAAATTTGTCACCGAGCAGGGCGACAGCTTTGCTCTGACAGTGGACGGCCTTCTGTTCAGCGGCCCGTACAAGATGACCGAATGGGATGTGGGCGGCACGCGTATGGTGCTTGAGAAAAATGAGAACTATTACAATGCCGACAGCATCAAAACCGATGTCATCAACTACCAAATCATTGCCGACACGCAGCAGGCAGTGATGAGCTATGAGAACGGCGATATCGACTATGTGAAGCTGACGGGCGACCTTGTGAACCAGTACCGCAATGAAGAGGGCTTCTCCACGCAGATTGGCGGCTATATCTGGAACCTTACGCCCAACTGCGAGAATGAATACCTCAGCAATGTGAACCTGCGCCGCGCCATCTCCTGCGCGGTGGACCGCGACACCCTTGTCAATTCTATTCTGAACGACGGCTCTGTGGTGGCGCAGGGCTATGTGCTGCAGGATTTTGCCAAGGGCCCGGACGGCAAGTATTTCCGTGAAACGGCCCCCTCTTACACCTTTACCGATAAGGAAAAGGCTGTGGAATACTGGGAACAGGCCAAACAGGAGCTTGGCACAGATACTGTTACCTTCACCCTGATGTATGAGGACAGCGAGTCGGCCTCGAATGTGGCGGCCTTTGTGCAGTCTGAAATAGAGACGACGCTGCCCGGCGTGACGGTGGAAATGCAGAGCGTTCCCAAGAAGGTTCGCATCGAAAACATGCAGAATTTCGATTTCGACCTTGTGCTGCACCGCTGGGGTTCGGACTATGACGACCCCAATGCCCTGCTGAGCCTGTATACGTCCGACCGCTTTGCAAACTCGAATTACGGCAAATGGGTGAATGAGGAATACGATGCCCTGCTGGACGCTGCACAGAACGAGCTTGCCCTGCAGCCGGAAGAGCGCTGGCAGGCACTGATTGATGCCGAGGCTATCCTGATGGATGAGATGGGCATGATCCCGCTGTATCAGAACGGCGAGGCCACCCTCACCCGCCCGGGTGTCACGGGTATGGATTACCACTTTATCGGCATTGAATGGATTTACCGCGATTTGAACAAGACTTCCGCATAAGGGGAATCCCGCAAGGCGAAACCCGCATGTAACGGAACCTGGCCGCCGTGGGATATGCTGGGCATATCCCACGGCGCTTTTTTTAAACAGGCCGTCAGAGACCTGTAAAAAAAGCCCGCTTGTGCGGGCAGGCAAGGAGCCCTTCCATGAAAAAATATGTGTTCAAGCGCCTGTGCATTGCAGTGGTGACGGTGTTCGTCATTCTGTTCGTTCTGTTTTTGATGCTGGAACTGATGCCGGGCTCGCCGTTCAACGACGAAAAAATGACGGAAACACAGAAAATGATGCTGAACCAGAAATATGGGCTGGATAAGCCTGTGATGGTGCGCTTTTTCAATTATATCAAAAATATGCTCACCGGCGATTTTGGCGTGTCCTACTCGATTCAGAAGAACATGCCGGTGGCGGATATGCTGGGGCCAAGGCTTCTGATATCGCTGAGGCTGGGGCTGCAGGCAGCGGCCGTGGGCAGCGTCATAGGCCTTGTGCTGGGCATTGTGGCGGCGCTGAAACGCAACACCTGGTTCGACACGCTGGCCACCATTGTGTCGGTGCTGGGCATCAGCCTGCCAAGCTTTGTGTTTGCGCTGGGGCTTTCCTACTTTTTGGGGTTCAAAATAAAAATGTTCCCTCTGATTTACAGCACGGCAGAGCCGGGGCTTTCCAGCGTTCTGCCCACCATTTCGCTGTGCATGTTCACAGTGGCCTCCATTGCGCGCTACGCGCGAAGCGAGATGGTGGAGGTTCTCACTTCCGATTATATCCAGTTGGCGGACGCCAAGGGCATTTCGCGCACACGCCTCATCACCCGGCACGCGCTGCGCAACACACTCATCGGCATCATTACTGTGCTGGCGCCGCTTGTGGTGAACCTGATGACCGGCTCGCTTGTGGTGGAAAAGGCATTTTCCATCCCCGGTATCGGAAGCTATTTTATTACGGCTATCCAGAACAACGATTACAATGTCATCCTTGGCATCAGCTTTATCTACAGCGTGATGTTCATTGGCGTGATGCTGCTTGTGGATATTCTGTACGGCGTGATAGACCCGCGCATCCGCCTTGCGAAGGAGGAATGACAAAGTGGAAGAAAAACGCACCCTCACAGCGGAGGATTTCCGCTTTGTAAACCGTCATCCGAAGGCAGAGATAGACGAAAACTATGCCAGCCAGTCTTATGGGCGCGATGTGCTGGCGCGCCTGTGCGCCAACAAGGGCGCCATCATCGGCCTTGTGCTCATCATACTGGTGATGCTGTTCGCCATTGTGGCGCCCATGGTAAGCGGCTATACATATAAGGATGTCAATGCGGCGGCAACGAACCTGCCGCCCAAGATACCCGGCCTTGAAAAGCTTGGCATCTTTGACGGCACGCTGAACGGCGTAGACATATATGCGCAGAAGGGCATTGAGGAATACCACTATTTCGGCACCGACAACCTTGGGCGCGATATTTTCACCCGTGTGGGCGAAGGCACACGCATTTCGCTGATGATAGCCTTTTTGTCCATCACGGTAAACCTGCTTATCGGCGTGGTATATGGGCTTATCTCAGGTTATTTCGGCGGCTGGGTAGACAATGTGATGCAGCGTTTTATCGAGATATTGGTGGGCATACCGTCCATGGTCATTCTGACGCTTCTGCTGCTTGTGATGAAGCCCGGCATCGCAAGCATTGTCATTGCGCTCACCATCACCTCATGGGTAAACATGAGCCGAATCGTGCGCGCACAGGTGCTGAAGCTGAAAAACCAGGAATTTGTCCTGGCGTCCAAAACGCTGGGCACGCCCAGCCTGCGCATTGTGCGCAAGGACATGCTGCCCAATGCATTTGGACAAATCATTATCACCTTTACCTTTTCCATTCCGGACGCCATTTTTCTGGAGGCATTCCTTGCCTTCATCGGTCTTGGCGTGCAGGAGCCCATGGCATCGCTTGGCTCTCTGATCAACACCGGTTATAAATCCGCCATGACATATCCGTATATGATTGTGGCGCCGGTGGTCATTCTGGCCATTCTGATGCTCAGCTTCACCGTGCTGGGAGACGGCCTGCGGGACGCCATTGACCCGCAGATGAAAGAGCAGTGAGGAGGCCGCAGCAATGGACGAGAGAAAACATGTTCTAAAAATACGCGGCCTTGATGTGTCGTTCAAGACGTCTGCCGGTATGGTAAACGCCGTGCGCGGGGTAGATTTGGATTTGTTTGAGGGCGAGACGCTTGCCATTGTGGGCGAATCCGGTTCGGGCAAATCTGTCACAGTGAAAACGGTAATGGGCATCCGTGCCTCGAATGAGACGGTGAACGCCGGCAGCGTGGAATTCACTTACCGCGATGGGGAAAAAGAAGTGACGGAAGACCTTGTAAAGCTCTCTGCCAAAGAAATGCGCCGGCGCATTAAGGGCAAGCGCATTGCCATGGTGTTTCAAGACCCCATGACCAGCCTGGACCCCACCATGACCATTGGCAAACAGATTATGGAGGGGATGTGCTACCATTATAAAACGCCCAAGGCAGAGGCGTACAAGCGCGCAGTAGAGCTGCTGGAAGAGGTTGGAATTGAAGATGCGGAAAAGCGCATGAAAAACTATCCGCACCAGCTTTCGGGCGGCATGCGCCAGCGTGTGGTGATAGCCATTGCGCTTGCATGCAGGCCACAGCTTCTGATTTGCGACGAGCCAACCACGGCGCTGGATGTAACAGTGCAGGCAAAAATTCTGGAGCTTATTCAGGATATTCAAAAGCGCACCGGCATCGCCGTTATTTATATCACGCACGATTTGGGTGTGGTGGCGAAAATAGCCGATTTTGTAGATGTGATGTATGCAGGAAAAATTGTGGAATCGGGCACGGTAGACGACATTTTCTATGAGCCGCGCCACCCATACACCTGGGGGCTTTTGTCCTCCATGCCAGACCTTGACACCGCCGATGAAAAACTGTACACCATTCCCGGCTCACCGCCGAACCTGCTTCACCCGGTGAAAGGCGATGCCTTTGCGCCGCGCAATGAATATGCTATGGCGATAGACTTTGAAGAGGAGCCGCCCATGTTCACAATCAACAGCCATCACAAAGCAGCCACTTGGCTTTTGCATCCGCAGGCGCCCAAGGTAGAGATGCCGGCGCAGCTGAAAAGGCGCATAGACGCCATGCTGAAAGGGGGCCGGTGATATGGATACCGCGGCAAGGCAGCCCCTTTTGAAAGTGGAGCATCTGAAGCAGTATTTCAAAGTGAACAAAACCTTTACCGTGAAGGCGGTAGACGACATCTCGTTCGAGATATTTCCGGGCGAGACCTATGGCCTTGTGGGCGAATCCGGTTCGGGCAAATCCACCACGGGGCGCAGCATCATACGCCTGTATGACCCAACCGGCGGCACCATTATCTTTAACGGCGAAAATATCACCGGCAGGCTGACGGCGGCGCAGACAAAGATGCTGCGCACAAAAATGCAGATGATTTTTCAGGACCCCATGGCGTCTCTGAACCCGCGGGAAAAGGTAATAGACATTATTGCGCAGGGGCTGGACGTGCACCACCTGTACAAGGATGCCGCCGAGCGGCGCGACAAGGTGTACCGCATGCTGGAGCGCGTGGGCCTCTCGCATGAGCACGCCAACCGCTACCCTCACCAGTTTTCCGGCGGGCAGCGCCAGCGCATCGGCATTGCGCGTGCACTGGTGATGAACCCGGACCTTGTCATTGCCGACGAGGCCATCAGCGCGCTGGATGTATCCATTCAGGCACAGGTGGTAAACCTGATGAAGGATATTCAGAAAGAGACGGGCTGTGCGTATCTGTTCATTGCACATGACCTTTCCATGGTCAAATATATCTCAGACCGCATTGGCGTGCTTCACCTGGGCCATCTGGTAGAGACGGGCTCGAAGGAAGAGATATTTGAAAACCCCGTTCACCCTTATACGAAAAGCCTTCTTTCCGCTATTCCGCACACGAACCCCCGTGTGGAAAAGCAGCGCAAGGCAGTGGGATATGATTATGCAAAAAGCGGCATCCGCTATGAAAACGGCACCCGGCGTCTTGTGGGCGGCACACACTATGTACTGGCCACAGACGAAGAGTTTGCCGCTTGGACCGCGCAGAAAGGAACCGAAGAACAATGACCTTTGATATGCAGAAAGTATATGACTATATCGACCAGCATGCGGATGAATATACAGAATTCCTGCGCACGCTGGTGCGCCAGCCCAGCATCGCCGACACGGGCGAGGGCATTCAGGACATGGTAAGGCTGGTAAAAAAGTCTCTGCGAGGCATAGGGGCGCAGCCGCAGGAGGTGCCCACGCCGGGCAACCCCGTCATCTATGCCGAGATAAAGGGCGAGCGCGATAAGACCTTCGGCTTTTACGACCACTATGATGTGCAGCCGGTAGACCCCCTGAACGAGTGGGTGACGCCGCCCTATTCCGCCGATGTGCGCGACGGCGCCATTTACGGCCGCGGCGTGGCGGACAATAAAAACGGCCTTGCCTCTAAAATATGTGCAGTGGACGCGTTTTTGAAGGTGTACGGCAGGCTGCCCGTAAACGTGAAGTTCATTGTAGAAGGCGAGGAAGAGATAGGCAGCCCCAACCTGGAGGTGTTTGCCAAAGCCCACCCCGAGCTGCTGGCCTGTGACGGCTACAACTGGGAGGGCGGCGTGAAGGAGCCGGGCGAGCCCGCACAGGTACACTTCGGCGCCAAGGGCCTTCTGTATGTGGAGCTGGAATGCCAGGGCCCCAAGACAGATTCACACTCCTGCTATGCCCCTATTGTCACAAATCCGGCATGGCGCCTGGTGTGGGCGCTGAGCACCCTGAAGGACAAGACGGACCGTGTGCTGATCCCGGGCTTTTACGACAAGGTGCGCCCACTGACGCAGGAAGAAATAGACATTTTGAAAACAGACCCCTACAATACCGAGGCGGCCAAGGAATATTTCGGCATCGACCATTTCTTGAATGGCAAAACGCGCGATGAAGTGCTGCGCGGTATGTATTATGAGCCCACCTGCAATATCTGTGGCCTCGTTTCGGGCTATATTGACCCGGGCCAGAAGACGGTTCTGCCTGCAAAGGCCAGCGTGAAGATAGATTTCCGCCTTGTGCCAGACCAGAACCCGCAGGAGATTGCCGCGGCCTTGCGCAAGCATCTGGACGACAACGGCTTTGCAGATGTGCAGCTGAAGGTGACGGCTGCCGCGCCCGCTTTCCGCAGCGACCCGCACTCTCCCTTTGCGCGCGCTGTGGTGAACGCCCTGCGCGGCCTGTACGGCGAAGAGCCCGCCCTGCATTACAGCATGGACGGCACGTCGCCCATGCATGTGTTCTGCAAAGAGCAGAATATTCCTGCCGCCATGTTCGGAGCCACCAGTGACCGCTCTCTGATTCATGCGCCCAACGAGCACCTTACCATCTCCTCTTATATTGAGGATATTAAAATCATTGCTGCGGTGATGAACCAGATGGCGCTGGAGGACTGAACAAGCCGCCTGCCGGAGGCCAGGCGCGGTTCCTGCCGGGCGGGCAGCAGCTTTTCGCCCGGCTGCGGCGCAGGCGGCCGTTCAGGGTCCTGTGCCATGGCGGGCCCCGGCATCCCGCGCACAGCGTGGCAGGCCCGCAGATATTGAAAAAAGGAGCGTGCCGTCTTTTGAAAACAATTTTGTGCTTTGGCGATTCCAACACCTTCGGCTATGTGCCCGGCACCGGCGGGCGTTATGCGCGCGAGGTGCGCTGGCCCTGTCGCATGGCACAGCTTTTGGGGGCAGGGTATGAGGTGGTGGCCGAAGGCCTTTCCGGGCGTACCACAGTGTTTTCCGACTATATTGAGCCGTACCGTGCAGGCATCGAGCAAATCGTGCCTATCGTGCAGAGCCATGCGCCGGACGCACTGGTGGTGATGCTGGGCACAAATGATACCAAGACGCGCTATCATGTGTGCGCGCAGGAGATAGGCTACGGAATGGAGGAGCTTCTGCTTCGCCTTCGCACAGCATGCCCCTTTTCACCTGCGCCGAAGGTGGTGCTGGTATCGCCCGCGCCGCTGCGCTGCAAAGAGGGCATTGAGTTCTCTCCATCCAGTGTGGAAAAATCAAAAGAGCTGGCCCCCATTTACGCCGGCATTGCCCGGCGCTTCGGCTGCGGCTATTTCGATGCAGGGCAATTTGCCGTCCTGGGTGAGGACGGCATCCATTTCACGCCGCAGGACCACGCCGAAATGGCCCGCCGCGCCGCGGCGGCCGTGCAGGCGCTGTTCTCTTGAGCTACCCTGAATCCGTAGCCGTTGGCTGAGCAGGCGGCCAGAGTAAGCCCTATAAGGCATTATTACCGGCAAGCGTCTCCCAAGATGCGCCGAAAATTCTTCCGTTTGCATTGCCCGCCCCACAGCATGCAAACGGATGAGCCCCCGCTCTGACAAAAGCTTTTCTGCCCTGTAAGGCTGGCTGTCAGCGGCCCGCTTTGCTTGATACTGGAGGCGAAAGCCTTTTTACGGGGCGCCTTTTCCGGCTCTGCCGACGGCTTCCCCAACCTCACAAAACGCAAGCCCTCTTCCTGCGGGAAGAGGGCTTTTGTCTGCGGATTGCGCCGCAAGGGGGCGCTATGCCTCCAGGCATTCCGGGTGCGTCTTGAAATAATAGGTGAGCATGTGCAGAATGTTCAGGTGCACATCTTCAATCTGCTCATAGCTTTCGCGCCGCACCACAAAGGCCGCCTCGGCAAAGGCTTTAATCTTTCCACCCTCAAAGCCTGAGAGCGTGATGATGTGCGCATGCTTCTGCGCCGCAAACTCGCATGCGCGCACCAGATCGGGCGAATTGCCCGAGGCCGATACGGCAATCAGCACGTCGCCGTCGTTCATCAGGTTGCCGAGCTGAAAGCTGAAAATGTCCTCAAAGGAGAAATCGTTGCCCAGCGCGGTGACTTTTTCAATATTGTCGCAGACAGACAGCACACGGAAGCGGCGCTTTCCCGGGGCCTGCACGGCGTTTTTGCCAAAGTCGCACACAAAGTGGTTTGCCGTGCCCGCGCTGCCGCCGTTGCCCATGATGAACACCTGTTTGTCATGGAACCATGCCTGCCTTAAAATTTCCACCGCTTTGGCAAACTCCAGTTCTTCAATGGCCCAGATGGCGTCCGTGAGGCTTTTTTTGTAGGTGCCGAGATATTCTTTCATCAAAATCATCCTTTCTCTGCCCGCAGGATGGCCAGTGCGGCTGCGGCATACAGCCCGCCGTCATAGCCCAGCGGCGTGGGCATTACGTCCACATTGCCGCTTGCTTTGCGGTAAATATTCCGGCCAAGCGCCTGTTCAAGCGCCGGGCCGAACACATCGTATGCGAGGCTTACGCCGCCGCCCAGTATGACGCGGGCCGGGTTCAGAATATTTACGGCCTGCGCCAGTGCCGCGCCCAAAAGCCGCCCTTCCAGCGCAAAGGTGCGAAGCGCAGCCTCCTCGCCCGCCCGCGCGCGGGCGGCAATCTCTTTCGCAGTGGGCGGCGCGCCGTCTTCGCCCGGCGTGCCGCCAAGCTCCATATAATTTTTAGTGATGGCAGGCCCTGCGGCATGCGCCTCCAGGCAGCCGCGTTTGCCGCAGCCGCACGGGCGCCCGTTTTCCACCACTGTGCAGTGGCCAAGCTCGCCCGCGTTGCCAAGGGCCCCGGTATACAGCGCCCCGTTTAGAAACAGCGCGCCGCCGATGCCGTTGGATACCGTCACATAAAAGAAATCGTCCACGGTTTTTCCGGCCCCGAACATCCGCTCGGCCAGGGCACATGCCCTCGCGTCGTTTTCAATGGCTGTGGGCAGGCCGAACTCCTGCTCCAGCAGGCGTGCGATGGGAAGGTTCTGAATGCCGGAAAAGCTGGCCTCTATCCACATGCCGCTGGCTGCATCGGCGAGGCCGGGAATGGTAGCTCCGGCTGCGCAGGGCTTCAGCCCGGGGCAGCGGTTCAGAACGGCGTGCCCCGCACAAAATAATTCCCTCAGCATGGCCTGTGCCGTGTGCCCGGCCCACAGGCTTTTCTGGCGGGCCAGCACAGTGCCGTCCCCGCGCACAAGGCCTACATTATATTTCGAGCCTCCGATGTCAAAGCACAGAAACGTGCGCATCATTTTTCCTCTCCTTTGCAGAACCGGAGGTTCTGCGCCAGCACCTCGTCCGGGCGGGAAGTACCCGTCTGCCCTATTTTGCGAATGGTGACAGAGGCGCACAGGTTGCCCAGTTCTGCCGCTTCCTGCCAGGTGGCGCCCGCACACAGTGCGCTCACCATGCCCGAGGTGCACACATCGCCGCAGCCGCACACGTCCATCACCCTGGGGGCGGGCAGGGCGGGCACCAGCACGCTGGCGCCCTTCTGCTCTACCAGCACACCCCTGCTGCCGCAGGTTATCACGGCGCGGCGGCCGGTGCGCCTGCGCAGCTCGCGCTGGCACTGGCTCATCACCGAATGGCTGAAGGCGTCGTCTGCATGCTGCGGCCCAAGCACAAGGCTGCGCGCCTCTTTGTCGTTGCACTTGATGGTGACGCCGGTGAACTCATCTGCAAAGGCGCGGGAATCGGCAAAAATCAGAAGCTCGGGGTATTTCTGCGCTGTGCCGGCCAGCGCCGCGCGCATCTGTGCCGTCACCACCCCGGCGTCGGGCTCCGTCAGCTGGTCCAGCACAATCAGCGCATCGCTCTGCGCCGCCGCGCGCTGCATATTGCATATCAGCTGCTGCTGCGCATCGGGCGGCGTGGGCCTGCGGTTTTTGATGTCGAAGCGGTTGTGCTCTGCCTCTGCCCTGCTTTTTTGGGAAAGGAACATCGGCTTTGTGTAGGCGGGGGTGAAAATATCGCCGCGCCGCACCACCCCGGCGGTGCCGATACCCGCTTTTTCCAGCAGGCGCAGCAGCTCAAAGCCCTCGCCGTCGTCGCCCACCATGGACACGGCCTGTACGTCGCCCACGCCCAGCGCGGCCAGGTTGTTCAGCACTGTGCCCGCGGCCCCGGCGCTCTGCCTGCGGCCCGTCACCTGGTAGGCGGTAAGGCCAGTTTCCACGCTGGGCTCGTCCAGGCTGCGGTCCACTTCCCACCAGCGGTCCAGAAACAAGTCGCCTACTACGGTGATATGCAGGCGGCCGAACCCGGCCAGCAGCTCCTGCAAGCGTGCCTGTGTCATATCGCTCGCCTCCTGTTCACGGCCTGCTGTGCAGAAGCTGCCAGCTCAGCGCGCGCACAGTGTCGCGGTGCACGCCCTGCACATAATAGCTCTCTCCCCCGTCGGCCACGGTGCGCGCCATGATGGTCTTCCAAGGGCGGAAATAATAGCGCGGGTCGCTTTTCGGCGGCGCCTCGTGGATGTTTTTTCCCTCCAGCGGCAGCAGGTCGAACACCGCCGTGGTGAAATGGCCGATGCTGCGGCCCTCCTGCTTTGCCACGTTGCGCGCCATGGAAAGCGCCTTCAGGTATACCTCCGGCCCAATCACCGCCGAGCCGAAATTCAGGAACACGCCGTTTTCCAGATTTTCAATGGTGTGCGCGTAGATGAGAAAATCGGTGTAGGTAGCCTCGCCCAGCGCCGCGCCGTCGGCCTCTGGCTGCTCGTGCACGATGTCGCACCCGATGCCTATGTGCACCGTGGCGGGCACGTGCAGTTTGTAGCACGCGGCCAGCACACTGTACTGGGCATAGGGAAAATCGTGCTCTACAATCCATTTGCCCAGGGCCTCACCGGCGCCAAGGCCCAGTTTTGCGCCCTCGTTCAGGGCGCGGATGTACTGGGCGTCCTCCTCCCAAAGGCCGAACTGCCCTTCGCTGATGTACTTTGCCACGCTTTCGGTGGTGGCGCCTATCATGGCAAATTCAAAATCGTGGATGGCGGTGGCGCCGTTGAAGGCAAAATGGGTGATATAACCCTCCTCCGCCAGGCGGATAAGGCAGGGCCCCACGCCAGCGCGCACTACATGCCCGCCCATCATCATCAGCACGCTGGCGCCCTTTTCGCGCGCAGCACGCACACGCTGCGCCAGAAGGTCTATGGTATCGTGGTGGTATTCGGGCTGTTCATCTGGGTTTACCATCACGCTCAAATCAAGGTCGTGCACGCGCTCGCACAGGGGCAGAAGCCTCAGGCGCGAGCGGTCAAACTGTTCGAACGGCATGTCACTGTGCCTCCTTTTCAAACAAAAATGCCTCCAGCTCATCCAGACGGCGGTAGTCGGGAATGATGATGTCCGCTCCGGCGCGGATGAGGCGCTGGCGTTTCCATTCATCCACGCCCTGCCTTGTCTTTTCGTTCGAGGCCACGCCGCAGGCAAACCCGCCGGCCGCCTTCACATCTTCTATCTCTACATAGCCGTCGCCAAACCCCAGCAGGGCCTCGCCCGGCAGGCTGTTTTCCCGCAGGATGCGCTCGATGACCATTTTTTTCGAGAACGTTTTATAGTCGCGCTGCGCGCCGTAAATATGTGGGCCGAAATACTCTGTCAGGCCCAAAAGCGCGGCCTCCTCCTTCACATGCTCGTCGTCTGTGCCGCTGGCAAGATACAGGGTGACGCCGTGGCGGCGCAGCATGGCAAGAAGCTGCTGTGAGCCGGGTACAAGCCAGTCCTCCGGGGTGCAGGCTCCGCTGGCCAGACCGGTGCGCCGCCCGTCCACAGCACGCAGCAGGCGCCGCACATATTCGTCCTTGTATTCCTGCGGGTCTTTTGCGATGCCGCCCAGGGCGCTGATGCGCCGGGCAAGTTCGATACACTGGTAGATGGTCTGCTTGCCCGTATTCACGAAGATAAATTCCTTTGCCTCTTCGTAGATGTCCTCATAGGTCCTGCCTGCCGCGCCGGGCGCGGCGGCAAGCTCACTTGCAAAATAGGGTATCATGATGCCCTGCCATCCCTCGCGGATGAGGCTGAGCGTACCGTCAAAATCGAACACGGCGTAACGGAAGCTGCGCCGCGCCCCCATGGGGCGCATCACCTCCAGCGTTTTGTTACCCATAATCAGAACCTTTCCTTTTCCCTCATGTTTTTTGACGCATGGAAGGGCTGTGCGGGCCAGGGCTTTTCTTCCGCGGCCGCACGGCCCTTCTGCGCGGTTTTTGCGATGCTTATTCCACCTTCAGGGCAGCGTCGAAGCTTACATCTGAAGGTGAAAAATTGATTTTCTTTGTAAATTCGAAGGCCTCGGCGGCGCCGAAGGTGCGCTCCATGCCGCTGTCCTCCCACTCTACACTCAGCGGCCCGTCGTAGCCCATCTGGTTCAGCTCGCGGATGATGCCGTCAAAATCCACGTCACCGTGGCCCAGAGATACAAAGTTCCAGCCCCGGCTTCTGTCGCCGAATTCTATGTGGCTGCCCAGAATACCGCTGCGCCCATCCAGCTTGACTTTTACGTCCTTCATGTGCACATGGTAGATGCGGCTTGCGAAATCGCGCAGGAAGAGGCAGGGGTCCATTCCCTGCCACTGCAGGTGAGAGGGGTCGAAGTTCAGGCCCAGCGTGGGGCGCCAGTCCAGCGTGTCCAGCAGCCTTTTGGTGCTGTAATAGTCAAAAGCGATCTCGGTGGGGTGCACCTCCAGCGCCAGCCTGACGCCGCACTCGTCATACACGTCGAAAATGGGCGTCCACAGCTCTTTGATGCGGGCAAACCCCTCGTCTACCATGCTGGGCGGCGTCTGCGGGAAGGAATACCAGTATGCCCAGATGGGGCTGCCCAGAAAGCAGGTGACCACCTTGACGCCCAGCTTCTGCGCAGCGCGCGCCACGGTTTTCATCTCTTCCACCGCCCAGGCGCGTATCTCGTCCGGCCTGCCGGCAAGGGCGTTGGGGGCGAAATTATCCAGACGGGGGTCCCAGTTGTCGCCCACGCACTGGCCGATCAGGTGGGCGCCCAGCGCCCACACGTTCAGCCCGTACTTTTCCAGCGTGGCGCGGAACTGCGCCACATAGGCGTCGTCCTCCAGCACCTTGTGCACATTGATATGGGCCTGGCAGGCCACCTCTATGCCCTCGTAGCCGATGGAGCTTACAAGCCTGCACAGCTCCTCCAGCGAAAGGTCGCCAAACTGGCCGGACGCAATGGTGATAGGTCGTTTCATATATTTTGATGCCTCCTTATTCTACATCCACGGCTTTGTTCTGCTCGCTGGAAAGCTGGTTTGCAAACACGGCCTTCATGGCGGGCAGCACGCTCTCGCCGCTGATGGCGGGCGGGGTGCCTGTGCGGATGCTTTCAATGAACGCGTCAATGACGCCTGTGGATGTACGCGCGCCGCTCGTCTGCTCTTTGTTAGAGGTAAGCTTATCCAGCTCGTAGGGCACTACGGTTCCGTCGCGCTTTTCCACAATGAGGGAATACTGCGGGTCGTCATACATGCGAATGACGCCGCCCGTGCAGTAGAGCTTTGTGGAATTGTTCTCCTGTCCGTAATTTGTCCAGCCCACGGCCAGCGTGCCCACGGCGCCGCCTTCCAGCGTATAAGTGCAGAAGGCGTTGTCGTCCACGGTGATGGGGCTGCCGTCGGGGAACTTTTTATCCAGTGTGGCAAGCACGGCATAGGTGCGCACCACTTTCCGGCCGGTGAGCCAGATGATGAGGTCTGTTTTGTGCACGCCAAGGTCTGCCATGGCGCCGAACGAGGCCAGGCGCTTGTCGAAGAACCAGGAATTCTTTTTGCCCGTCCAGCCCTCGGGGCCTGGGTGGCAGAAATGCGTTTCAAAGGTAACAAGTGTGCCCACTTCGCCGCTGTCCAGTATTTTCTTTGCCTCTACATGTGCTTTTGCAAGGCGCTGGTTCTGGCCTATCATCAGGTATTTGCCACTTTCCCGCGCGGCGGCCGCCATGGCCTCGCAGTCTGCCAGGGTGGTGGCCATGGGCTTTTCACACAGCACATGCTTGCCTGCGCGCAGCGCCTGAATGGCCATGGCTGCGTGAGAGGTGTTGGCCGTGCACACGCTCACGGCATCTACGCCGCTTGCCAGCAGCTCGTCCACAGAGCCGTACGCTCTGCCGCCGAACCTGCGCGCAAATTCCTCAGCCCTAGCGGGAACAAGGTCATAGAATGCAGCCAGCTTGCAATTCGGGTTTTCCATATATTCGGGGGCATGCCGTACTTCGGTGATCTTTCCGCACCCGATAATGCCTATTTTAATCATTTCATTGCCTCCTCTTCAAAAAGGGCGCCTGCCCTGAAAGCCGCCTTTTATTTTTTATGGTTCTGGAAGCCCTGCAGCAGCACGGCAATGATGATAATGGCGGCAGAGATAGCACCGTTCAGGAATGTGGAGACATCCGCTGCCGTGAGGATGTTGGAGATGATGCGGAACATCAGAACACCCACAAAGGTGCCCACAATCTTGCCACGTCCACCGGACATGGCGGTGCCGCCGATTGCCACGGCGGCAATCGCATCCATTTCAAAGTTCAGGCCTGCATTGGAGGCGGCCACGGCCGTCATGCGCGAGGCATAGATAACAGCGGCAAGGCCGCACATCAGGCCGGTGATGGTGAAGATGATGGTTTTGATGAACGTGACGTTGATGCCCGCCAGACGCGCGCTGGTTTCGTTGGAGCCCACGGCGTAAATATGCTTGCCGAGCTTCGTGTGCTTCATGATGATGTGGAACACGATGGTGACGGCGATGAAAATAATCATCAGATAAGGGATTTTGAAGCGCCCGAAGCCGATGCCGCCCACGGCAAGCTGTCGGAAGGAATCGTACAGTGCCTTGTCTACAGTGAACGGGCCGCCGGAGCCGAAATGGTTGATGATGGAGCGGCACGCGCTTTGCATGGCCAGCGTGGCAATCATGGCGGGCATGTGTCCCTTTGTAACAAGCAGGCCGTTGATGGTGCCGATGACGACGCCGAACGCGCAGCAGAACAGCAGCATCACAACGGCGCTGCCCGTCTTGTTCAGCACTTCAATGCCGAAGCCGCCGATGATGGCAAGCTGGGCGCCCACGGAAATGTCGATTTGCCCGGCCGAAATGACCATGCTCATGCCCATTGCAATCAGGCCGACCATGGAGCTTTGCACAAAAAGGTTCGTAATATTGGTCCAGGAGAAGAAGTTCGGGTTCACGCAGGTGGCAATTACCAGAAGTAAAATCAAGGAAAGAATAAAGCTGTATTCTTTCACAACCATTTTGAAAAACTCTTTTGGAGTTTGTTTTTTCAAGGATTTAAGCATTTTTCGCACCCTCCACATTCGCGCCGGTAGAATAGTACATCACGTTTTTCTCGGTCATTTCCTCACGGCTCATCACCGCGTTTACCCTGCCCTTGTAAAGCACCATGCAGGAGTCTGCGACCTTGTATATCTCGGGAAATTCAGATGAGAATACGATGATGGCCTTGCCCTGCTTTGCAAGCTCCAGAATAAGGTGATAGATCTCGAATTTTGTGCCCACGTCGATGCCCTGCGTGGGGTTGTCGAACAAAAGCACTTCGGCGTCCGTCTCCAGCCATTTGCCGAGAATGACCTTCTGCTGGTTGCCGCCTGAAAGCGAGGTGATGGGGTTGGCCGGGCTGCCGGCCTTTATCTGCAGCGCCTTCTGCTGGCGCGCAAAGCGCTCGCGCTCGGCCCTTCCGCTGATAAGCAGCTTTTTCCACTTGGTGTTCAGAAACGCCATGGACATATTGTCTATGATGGAAAGGTCATCGTGGATACCGCGCTCTTTGCGCATGCGGGGCACAAGCGCCACACCGTGTTTCATATGAAATTTAATATTTCTGGCGTTTTCCAGCGTCTGGCCGCCGAAGCTAAGCCTGCCCCTGGCGGGTATCACGCCAAACAGCGCGTCTGCCAGCTCATCGCGGCCGGACCCCTGAAGCCCTGTAATAGCCAGAACTTCACCCTTGTGAAGCTGAAAGCTGATGTCTTCAAAACCCTCGCCCGAAAGGTGCTGGGCCTCCATGGCCACCTCGGGGCGAATATGGTCTGCATGGTTTTCAAATTCCGCATCGTGAAGCTGGCGGCCTATCATCAGCTCGGTAATGCCGTCCTCGTCGGTATCCTCAAATTTACCCTCTGCCACCAGGCAGCCATCGCGCAGCACATAGTATTTATCGCATATCTCGAACAACTCGGGCATTTTGTGCGAGATATAAATGAAGCTGACGCCCTCTTTTTTCAGGCTGCGCATGATGTCGAACAGGTTTTCTATCTCATGGGTGGAAAGGGCTGTGCTGGGCTCATCCATGATGATGAGCTCCGATTTGAACAGCAGCGCCTTTGCAATCTCTACAAGCTGCTTTTGCGCGGCGTTCAGGTCGCACACCAGCATATCAAGGTTGATGGCCACCTGCATGCGTGCCAGCACTTCGGTGCAGCGGCGCTTCATTTCCTCTTCGCGCAGCAGGCCGCCGCGGCTTATTTCGCTGCCCAGATACATGTTTTCGAATACCTTCAGGTCATTGCACAGGTTCAGCTCCTGATGGATAAACCGGATGCCGTGCTGGTTGGCAACTTTGGCGCTTGCCATCACCACTTTCTGGCCATTGATGAACACGCCGCCCTTCGTGGGAAGATAAGTGCCGGCCAGCACGTTCATCAGTGTGGATTTTCCGGCGCCGTTTTCGCCCAGCAAACCCAGAATCGTACCGGGATCGACGGTGATGCTGACATCGTTCACTGCGCGGGTGGGGCCGAACTCCATCACGATGTTTTTCATTTCCACAAGCATCGTGCAGTCTCCTCCTTGTTTTAATAAAAAAGGGGCCAGCCGGCAAAGGCCGGCCGGCCCCAGAATGTCATGCTTTGCCTAGATGCCGTGCATCACTCGTTGATGGCATAGCGCGTGGCATACGCATCGCTGGCGCGGTAGCTTTCGAAATCTTCATCGCCGGCCAGTTCCGCATTGGTGATGGAGAAGGAGGGGATGAGATACGTGCCGTTCTCGTCCTGCTCGGCAGAATACGGCTCGCCAGTCAAATCGCCGATGCCAAGCTCAAATGCGTCACGGATGAAGGACGGCGAGAAGAAGCTCGTCCAGAACTTCACGCCCAGCTTTGTGCTCTCAAATTTCTGCATTGTCTCTTCACGGCCACCCACGGAAGTGATGAGCTTTACGTTGATGGTAGCCTCGCCGGAATAGGCGTCCAGCGCGTTCATGATGCCGTCCACAATCTCGTCATCATGCGTTACGATGAGGTCAAGGGCTTCGATCTCTTCCACCGAGTGCGCGTTCAGCCAGTCTTCCATCTGGCCCTGTGCCTCTTCGGTAGACCAGTTGGTCACCAGTGTTTCGGCCACCTGGTTAAAGTTGTCGCCCAGCACGCCGTCCATGCCTTCGCTGCGCTGGCTGGTAACGGTAGAACTGTCGCCTACAAAGCGCAGGTACTGCACATCGTCATCATCGGCGAAGAACTCGTTCAGGTATTCGCCCATGTTTTTGCCAATGCCCACATTGTCGCCCATAATGTCGCCCACGAACGTGTCGGCAGTGAAGCCTTCAATAAGGCGGTCATACACTACCAGCTTCACGCCGGCATCCACAATGCTCTGCGCAGCGCTGCGAAGAGCCTCACCCTCCATCGGCCACAGGATAATCATATCGACATCGCCGCCGGCCAGCAGGTTTTCAATGGATTCAATCTGCGCTGCGGCGTCGATGCCGTCACGCACCGTGATGTCCATGCCAGGATATTTTTCCATCATTTCTTCGGCCATCAGGTTCGCCTGCGCAACACTCTCGCCGGTGAAGCCGTGGTCGCCGGAGGGCGTCACCACGCCGATCTTGTAATCATAGCTCTGCGTGCTCGCGGGGGTGGAACCACCTGCGGAACCCGCGGAAGCCGTGCTGGAAGCGGGCGCGCCGCCGCAGGCCACCAGACTCAGCGCCAGTGCTGCAGCCAAAACAACTGCCAGAAACTTTTTCATAAAACGAGCCTCCTTATGTACTTGTATCCCTGTGCTTCACAGGGTGCGTTTTTATGAAACAGCGGGCCCTTTCTGCGGCGTGCACCGCATTTTCTCCTGTCCGTCTGTTTCATTTTCTGAAATAATTATAGCAAGGCATCTGTACAAAATGCAACAAATATTTAGATTGAAGAGACATTTCCCCTGTTTTGCATAACCAAATCATACCGGGTTTGGACATCTTATTTTGGTTTTTCAGAAAATTCTGAAATATTTCTGAAAACAACTATTCTTTTTCATGAAAGGGTGCTATACTGTCATTAGGGCAAAACGGCCTTGATACATGCAAAAAAAGAAAGGGTGAAACGGCATGCCCATGAAGAAAGATTTGCCCACTGTTGCGCAGTTGGCGCGGGCTGCGGGAGTATCGCCCGCTACGGTGTCCCGTGTGCTGAACCACAAGGGCATTGTAAAGGCAGATACCTACAACCGGGTGGTGGCCGTGCTGCAGGCCAATGGCTACCCATTCGTGGAGAAGGCGGGCAGGGCAGACCCTTCCGATGTGCTGATGATTAGCCTTCCCTCGCTGGATAACCCATTTTATGCAGATATCGTGCGCGGGGCAAAATCCGGCGCAACACGCCATGGCTATCATCTTATCATCAACGAAAGCCATATCAACCACAACACCCTGCCCGCAATTCTGGAGCTGGTGCGCAGCCTGCGCATCTCCGGGCTTATTACAGCGAACCATATCTCTGCAGATATCCTGCACACGCTGAGCAGTGTGGTGCCGCTGGTGCAATGCTGTGAGTATGATGAAAGCTCAGACCTTCCCTACGTTTCTGTAGATGATTTTGCCGCCAGCAAGAAGGCCACGGAATATCTTTTGTCGCAGGGGTGCAGGCGCATCGCCTTTCTAAGCGGGCCCTCGCGCTACAAATACGCGCGCTGGCGCCTGCGCGGCTATGAGGAAGCGTTGCGCACAGCGGGCATCTCGCCAGACCAGAACCTGGTGGTGCAGTTTCCAGAGGTGAGCTGCGAGCTTGCCATTGCCAGCACGATGCAGCTGCTGCGCACGGCCGAGCCGCCTGATGCCTTTGTGACTACATCGGACGTATATGCGGCTGCCGTGATACGCGCCGCACGTCAGGTGGGCCTGCGTGTTCCGCAGGACGTGATGGTGACGGGCTTTGACAATATTGAGTTCTCCACCGTCACCACACCCAGTATCACCACCGTAGACCAGCCCCGCATCCGTCTGGGCCTGATGGCTTGTGAGCTGCTGGTGGAAAAAATTGCGAACCCGGCCCTGCCTTCGAAGGGCGTGCTGCTGGAGACGGAGCTTATCGTGCGGGAATCTACCTCCAACAGCCGCGCGGCGGCTGCGGCGGCGCCGGAGGCCTTCCGCCGCTCTTTTTGAAAGTCAGGCCCCCGGCAAAGCCTGGGGCTTGCGTAAGCCCTGAAAGGGCATACTGTCGGCAAGCCTCTCAAAAGGCGCTGAAAAAATCCGCCGCTTGCATCACTTGCCCTGCGGCCCGTAAACGGGCGCCGTTTGTCCAAGATTATCTTTCTGGCAATCGTAAAGTTGTTCATCTCTTCCCGCTTCGCTCGATGCTGGAAGCGAAAGCTTTTTTACTCTCCCCAGTTCTGCCGGGGGATGTCATTTCGCTAAAGCATACAAAACAGCAGCGCCCGCGCGGCACCATTACGGTGCCGCGCGGGCGCTGTTTTATGCTTTGGGGCTTGGGGCGCGGCGGCGCCTTTACACACAGGGGCGTCAGATATTGAACACAAAGCGGCTGCCGACGATATACTGGCGGCCGATGACCAGGGGCTGGCCCTCTGCATCCAGAAAATAGGCGCTCATATAAAACATGGGGTCGCCGGTGATGATATCCAGATACGATGCCTGCTCGGCTGATGCGCGCACAATCTCCAGTGTGCAGGAGGTGGTGGATTCCGGCTTTCTGCCGTAAGCGGCGTCCAGATAATCGAACAGGGAGGCGTCCTGAAGCGCTTCGTAAGCATCCAGCAGGCCCCTGAAGGGCTGGTAGGGAAAGAAATTGTTCTCCAGCATCACGGGCTCGCCGTCGGCTGTGCGCACGCGCTGGAGATATATCACATCCGAATGCGGCTGCAGGCTGAAAAAGCGCACTTCATCCGAGCGTGCAGGGCAGCGCTGGATGCTGATGACCTGGGCGCCGGGCTGCATGCCGCAGGCGCGGCACGCCTCGGAAAAGCCCATTACATCGCCGTTCTGCGCTATTTTGCGCATCACCTTCGGCTGGCTGACATATGTGCCCTTGCCCTGTTTTTTTACAAGATACCCCTCGGTGCAAAGCTCTTCAATGGCCCTGCGCACCGTAATACGGCTGACATGGTACAGTTCGGACAGCTCCGGCTCGGAAGGTATCTTTTCATCCGGCATATACTTCCCTTCTGCCAATGAGGTCTTGATGTCCTCCATCAGCTGCTGGTACAGTGGGGTAAGGGAGTCTTCATTCAGCTGAAAACCCATAATGTCGTTTCCCGCCTTTCGCCCGCGCGCGGCGGCGCGGGGGGTAAAATTGTGGCCAGTATCCGCCTGCGGAAAAGGCCGCCGCAGAAGCACCTGACAGCCCCGCGTGCAGATACTGATATTATATTAGCGCATTTTACTGAATCTTTCAAGTTTCGCTTAGTTAAAACGCTAAAATTCTGCCCTGCGCTTGAAAAAACTTTTGTATTGTGTTATAGATATGATGTAAGACGTACCATAACGTTACATACAGATTTCGGAGGGAACAAGATGTCATTTTTGAAAGAAATGTTCGGCACGGAAAAGCCCATCATCGGCCTGCTTCACCTCAAGCCGCTGCCGGGCGACCCGTTTTACGCGCCAAACGGCAGCCTGGACGACGTCATTGCCTGTGCAAGGGCCGACTTGGAGGCCCTGCAAAATGGCGGAGTGGACGGCGTGCTGGTGACAAATGAGCTCAGCATCCCGTACGAAAAGAAGGTGTCCGGTGTTACCTTGGGCGCCATGGGCATGGTGGTGGGCGCCCTGAAGGAGCGTTTCACCGTTCCCTATGGTGTAGAGGCCATTTATGACGGCGATGCCACTATGGAAATATGCGCCGCCACGGGCGCTGCTTTTACCCGCTGCCTGTTCACAGGCGCCTGGGCGGGCGATTTAGGCCTTGTGGACCGCGATGTGGCGAAAACGCTGCGCCTGAAGGCTGCCCTGCGGCTGGATGAGCTGAAGCTGTTCTACTTCGTCACCAGCGAGGGCGAAGTGTACCTGAACGACCGCAGCTACCCCGATATTGCCAAAAGCATGCTGTTCAACTGCCGGCCGGATGCGCTGGTGGTGGGCGGCGCCGCCGCAGGCGTCGGCCCGGGCGGCGAGCTGCTGGAAGAGGTGCGTGCTGCAGCAAAGGGCGTGCCGGTGGTATGCGGCACAGGCTGCAAAAAAGAGACGGTAGCCCAGATTTTGAACAACTGTGACGGCGCGTTCGTGGGCACCACCTTCAAAAAGGACGGCGTGTTTGAAAACCGCGTGGACGCCCGGCGCGTCAAAGAATTTATGGATACTGTAAAACAGATGAGGGGGAACGCGTGATGAGATACTTTATGGGCATCGACGTTGGCACGAACGAGACAAAGGCCGTGCTCATCAATGAAAAATGCGAAATAGTAGCCTTTGCCAGCCGGGGGCATGGCCTGCTGAACCCGCAGCCGGGTTTTTTCGAGCACGATGCAGAAAAGACCTGGTGGGGTGACTTTTGCCATTTGTCCCGCCAGCTGCTGGCCGAAAGCGGAGTGGACGCAAAGGATGTGGGCTGCGTGGGGCTTTCGGCCCTGGGGTGTGACTGTGTGCCCGTGGATGCCGAGGGCACGGCGCTGTGCAACGCAATCCTCTATGGGGTGGACAGCCGCAGTCATAAAGAGATAGCGTGGCTGTATGAATATTACGGCAAAGAGGAGGCCGAGCGCCTGTACGGGCACGAGCTTTGCTCCTCCGACATTGCGCCCAAAATACTGTGGGTGAAGAACAACCTGCCGGAAGTATATGAAAAGACGGCTAAATTTTTGACAGGCTCTTCTTACCTGTGTGCCAAGCTCACCGGGAAGTTTACCATCGACCGCTATCTTGCGGAAGACTTCGCGCCGTTGTATAATTTAACAAACGACACCGTGGATGAAGAGCACTGCGGCCTGTATTGCAGGCCGGACCAGCTGGCCCAGGTGCGCAATGCCACCGATATTGCGGGCACTGTTACGGCCGCGGCCGCAGCGCAGACAGGCCTTGCCGAGGGCACGCCGGTGCTGGTGGGCACGGGCGATTCCGGCGCAGAGGCCATTTCCACGGGCGTGTTCCGCCCCGGCGACATCATGGTGCAGATGGGTTCCAGCTGCTATTTCGTGTACCTGACAGACCATTTGCTGAAGGAGCCGCGCCTGTGGCCCGGCACGTTCATCATTCCGGGCGTGTATTCCGTATGCGCGGGCACTAATACAGCCGGCACGCTGACGAAATGGATGCGCGACGAGTTCTATAAGGACGCCGTGGCCGCCGAGGCTGCGGGCGGCGAGAACGCATATGCCGCCATGGCGCAGGAGGCTGCCGCCGTCCCCGCGGGCAGCGAGGGGCTGGTGTGCCTGCCGTATTTTGCGGGCGAGCGCACGCCGCTGAACGACCCGTTCGCCAAGGGCGTGTATTTCGGCCTGTCGGTGAACCACACGCGCGCCCACATGGTGAAGGCGGGGCTGGAGGGCATTGCCTATACCATTGCCGCCCATCTGGACCTTCTGGAGAAAGAGCATGGCGAGCCGCTGCGCCGCATTATGGCGGTGGGCGGCGGCACCAAGAACCCCGTGTGGCTGCAGGCTGTGGCAGACGTGACAGGCCGCGAGATATGCACCGCAAAGGTGACGTTCGGCGCGGCGTTCGGCGACGCTATCATGGCGGCGCTGGCAGGCGGCGCCTATGCCAGCTGGGACGAGCTGGCCAATGTGGTCACAGCAGACAAGGTCATTCGGCCGGATATGGCCGCACATGCGGTGTATGAAAAACAGCGCGTGGTGTTCAACGAGCTTTACACACGCAATAAAGATTTGATGAAAAGCCTGTAAACAGCAGGCATTTGGCAGGAGGATACGGCAATGGCACAGTGCGGTATTTGCGAAGAGAAAGAGGGCGTGCGCGAGGCGGGCGTGTATATGGACGGCGAAAAAAAGGCCGTGCCCGTGTGCGCCGGCTGCGTCTATGAGGCCATGCGGAGGAATTTTTACGGCATCGGCTTCGGTGCGGGGCTTCAGCTTTGCTGGTTCGTGGTGGCAAGCAAAGGCCTGTTCAGCGTGCCGGGTATTTTTGCCGCGGCCATTGCGCTGTACGGCCTTGTGCGGCTTGCGCTGTTGCTTGCCGCGCGCGTTGCGCTGCGGGGCGCCAAGGCGAAAGAGGGCCCTGTGCCGGACTGGGTGTGGAAGCGTGCCATGGCCCAGGCTGTGACGGAGGATGCCCTGCGCGACGCCTATGCGGAACAGTTCTGCAATGTAAAGGTGCAGACGCCGCGTGAGTACGAGCGCCTGCACCCTGCCAAATAAAATACCGATGTGCAAACCAGCGCCCGGCCCCTGTCTGGAGGCCGGGCGCTGGTTTGTGTAAAAAACCACTTGCCGGACAAGTGGTTCCAAAGGGTTCTCGATGTACCGGAAAAATATCCGGGTAAAGAGGGAAAGCTCTGCTGAACCAGCAGGGCTAAAAATAAAAGATACAGCAAGTGCTGACAGCGGCGTACCCTCGCCGCTGCTTTTAATGGCAACAGAGCCCCCATCTCACGCAATGAAAAGATGGTAAGTAAGCCGCCTGTCCGGCACGGCATCCCCGGCCGCCGGCCCCGGTGGGCGGCTGTGCGTCCGGCACACCCCATGGCGCGGGGCACGGGCGGCATTTGCAAGGGGCCCTGCGCCCGGCGCGCAGAACCTTGCCGGGCCCCGGCTTCAGCGCGGCTGCTGCTGGGTGATGCAGTGCACGTTTCCGCCGCCGTACACTATCTCCAGCGTGTCCACGCCCACCACTTCCTTATCCGGGAAAATGGAGGCAAGCTGCTCCAGCGCCAGGGCGTCGTTTTCATCGCCGAACTGCGGCACAATGACGCCGCCGTTCACAATGAGGAAATTTAAGTAAGAGGCAGGGCACACCTCGCCCGGCTGCCGCGGGAACGAGCCCTCGGCGGCATCAATGGCAAAATTTTTGCCAATGCGCACGGGCACTTTCGGCAGGCACACCTTATGCACCTTCAGGCGGCGGCCTTTGGCGTCCGTCATGGAGCACAGGGCCTCATAGCTCTCGCGCGCCACCCGGTAGAAGGGGTGGGCCTTGTCGTCTGTCCAGATGCAGGCCGCCTCGCCCGGACGCACAAAGCAGGCCACGTCGTCCACATGGCCGTTCGTCTCGTCCGGGTCGATGCCGTCCTTCAGCCACAGCACCTTTTCCGCGCCCAGATATTCGCACAGCATGCGCTCAATTCCGGCCTTGTCCAAATGCGGGTTCCGGCCGGGGCTCAAAAGGCACATCTCCGTCGTCAGCACAGTGCCTTCGCCATCCACATGGAACGAGCCGCCCTCCAGCACAAAGCCTCTGGGACGGTAAGAATCCACCCGCTCTATCTCGCATATCTTGCGCGCCACGGCGGCGTCCTTGTCCCATGGGAAGTAGGCGCCGTCGTACAGGCCGCCCCAGGCGTTGAATTCCCAATCCGCCGCGCGCGTTTCGCCCGCGGCGTTTTTCAGAAAGGTGGGCCCGCAGTCCCGCACCCAGGCGTCGTTGCTGGCAATTTCCACCACGCGCACGCTGGGCGGCAGCTTTGCGCGGCAGTTTTCATACTGCGCACACGACACGCCCACCGTCACATCTGCAAAGCGGGCCACGGCCTCGGCCACCCTCGCATAGGCAGCCTGTGCGGGCTTGGCGCCGTCGCGCCAGTTATCCGGCCGTTCGGGCCAAAGCATCCACACCTGGCGGATGGGCGAAAATTCTGCCGGCATGAAAAAGCCGTCCTGCTTCGGCGTGCGGTCTGTAATGCGGCAAGGCATAAAGGGCTCCTTTCCGGGAACAACGCCCCAGTGTATTTTGTTCTATGATACTGGATGCGCATGGGGGAAGTCAAGTGCACAGGGCACCCTTTCCCCGGCGTGTGCGCCGCTGTGCCAACACGCCTAAAACCCGGCCTGTTTTTTCGCTTTTTTTGCACGTTTCGCGCAAAAGCAGAAAAACAGAAAAATTGCGCTTGCAAGTTTTGGGCACAGACTGTATGATATTACACGATAACGGAATGCGGGGCTGCCCCGCACAGAATAGAAGGAGGCTAAACCAGTGAAGAAGTTGATCAGCCCACTCGACCTCTCTACCGGCGAAATTGATGAAATTATCGCTTTGGCAGACAGAATCATGGAAAACCCCACTGCCTTTGCCCACAAATGTGACGGCAAGATATTGGCCACACTGTTTTTTGAACCCAGCACCAGAACCCGTTTGAGCTTTGAAGCAGCGATGCTCAGTTTAGGCGGCAAGGTGCTGGGTTTTTCTTCGGCCAATTCGTCCAGCGCGGCAAAGGGCGAAAGCGTGGCGGATACGGTGCGCACGGTAGAGTGCTATGCCGACATCATCGCCATGCGCCACCCGAAAGAGGGCGCCGCTACGGTGGCGGCGGCAAACGTGGCCTGCCCGCTTATCAATGCGGGTGACGGCGGCCACCAGCACCCCACGCAGACACTGACGGACCTGCTTACCATTCACCGTGAAAAGGGCCGCCTGGACGGCCTGACGGTGGGCCTGTGCGGCGATTTGAAATTCGGCCGCACCGTGCACTCGCTTATCCGCGCCATGATGCGCTACCGGAATATCCGCTTCATCCTTGTGAGCCCGAAGGAGCTTCAGGTGCCCGATTATATCCGCGACGACCTCGTGAACGGCGGCTTTGACTTCGAGGAAGTAGAGCGCCTGGAGGACGCCATCGGCGCCATGGACATCCTGTACATGACGCGCGTGCAGCGCGAGAGGTTCTTCAATGAGGAGGACTACATCCGCCTGCGCGACAGCTATATTCTGGATGCAGAGAAAATGAAGCTTGCCAAAGACGATATGATTGTGATGCACCCGCTGCCCCGCGTGAACGAGATTTCCACCGAAGTGGACGCCGACCCGCGCGCGGCCTATTTCCGCCAGGCCCTGTGCGGCAAGTTTGTGCGCATGGCCCTCATTCTGAAAATGCTGGAGGTTGAGTGAGATGCTGAATATCGACAGTTTGGAAAAAGGCCTTGTCATCGACCACATCCAGGCCGGCAAGAGCATGGAGATATACCGCGTGCTGGAGCTGGACAAGCTCGACTGCAGCGTGGCCATCATCAAAAACGCGCGCTCGAAAAAAACCGAGCGCAAGGACATCATCAAAATCGAAGACCGCATCGACATCGACCTGGATGTGTTGGGCTTTATTGACCCGCATATCACGGTGAATATCATTGACGGCGGCAAAATCATCGAGAAAAAGCAGATGAAGCTGCCCGAGCGCGTGACTAACGTGGTGAAGTGCAAAAACCCGCGTTGTATCACCAGCGTAGAGCAGGAGCTGGACCAGGTGTTCTGCCTGACGAACCCTGAAAAGGCACAGTACCGCTGCCTGTACTGCGAGCAGGAGTACGCCCGCAAATAACGCGGCAGGCGTAAACTAAAAAGCAGAGCCGCCCCGTTTTCCGCCCTGTGGAAAACGGGGCGCTTTTATGTGTATGCCCGCTTGCGGGAGCATAGCGGGCGGCATAAAAACGCGCATAAGAAAAGTTTTTGTCGAGGGTTTTTTGCAAAGTGCCAAAAAAGCCCGGCAATATTTATAACAAACACTGAAAAATTGCCGTTGGGGTTGACGAAAACTGACGCAAGTCTTATTCTATATATGACGTTATAATACGACACAGAACGTCGCATTATGGCCCCTTCGGGGGAAAACCTTTTAAGGAGGGTATCTCATGCTGAAAAAGAAGAAAAAATTTGAGCTGCCCCATGTCTATACCATCGCGTTCCTGCTTATTATCCTGTTCGCGATTTTGACATGGATCGTTCCTTCCGGCCAGTTCGAGAGGACGATGATGGAGACGGCGGCCGGCGAGCGTGAAGTTGCCGTGGCAGGCACCTATCAGGAGGTTCCGAAGGTGGACGCCGAGGGCAACGATATGCGCCAGGGCCTGGGCGCTGTTCTGATGGCCCCCACCCGCGGCATCCAGGCGGCGGCTGACGTGGTTGCGTTCGTTCTGCTGATTGGCGGCTCCTTCGCCATCCTCACCAAAACGAATGCCATCAATGCGGGCATGAGCCGCGTTATCAAGAAGCTGAAGGGCAAGGACATCCTGCTTATCCCTGTGGTGATGATCCTGTTCAGCATCGGCGGCACCTCGTTCGGCATGTCGGAGGAAGCGCTTCCGTTCTATGCCATCTTCATGCCCATTATCATGAGCCTTGGCTACGACTCCATGACGGCGTTCATGGTGTGCTTCCTTGGGCCTCAAATGGGCTACATCGGCTCTACGGTGAACCCGTTCAACGTCCTGATTTCGCAGGGCATCGCCGGCATTCAGGGCAACCCCCAGCTGTGGTTCCGCTTCATCCAGTATGCCACCTTCACCATCATCGGCATCGTGTGGGTGATGATGTATGCGCGCAAGGTGAAAAAGAACCCCACCGGCTCTATTACTTATCACGACGATATTGCAAAGCGCGAGGAGTTCGCTGTGGACTCCATGGATGCGGACATGCCCTTCACGCTGCGTCAGAAGCTGGTTCTTATCGTGTTCGGCGTTGGCATGGGCGTCATCGTATGGGGCCTTGTGACAAAGGGCTGGTACATGGATGAGATCAGCATGGTGTTCCTGGCTATTGGCCTGCTGTCCGGCATCGTGGGCGGCCTGGGCGAAAAGGAAATGGCGGAAGAGTTCGTAAAAGGCATGGCGGACTTCGTGTACGCCGCCGTCATTATCGGTATTGCCCGCGGCATCCTTGTGGTGGCCGAAGGCGGCATGATTATCGACACCATCCTGAATGCGCTGGCGAACCTGCTGGCTGGTGTGCCCACCGCTGTGTTCACCACCATGATGTACTTTGCCCAGGCGTTCCTCAGCCTGCTGGTGCCGTCCTCTTCCGGCCTCGCCGCGCTGACCATGCCGGTTATGGCGCCCCTGACGGACCTGATGGGCGTGAACCCCGAAGCCGCTGTTACGGCGCTTTGCATCTCGAACCAGACCATGAACACCATCAGCCCGGTGGCGGGCATGACGGTTGCCGGCCTTGCCGTGTGCAAGATCAGCTTCCCCCAGTGGTGGAAGACCTGCTGGAAGTTCATGATTGTGGTTGTGGTCGTGGGCATCGTATTTACTGCTATCTCCGGTATGCTGCCGGCCTGATAGAATTCCTTCTCCTCACACATAAGGAAGAAAAACCCCGGGTGCTGCCCATCAGCCCCGGGGCTTTTTGTATGTGCGCGTCTGCCGCCTCAGGGCGGCCCCGCCCGCGGCCCGCAGTGCTTTGCGGCCCCGTGCCTTCCCGAAGGGGAGGGGGCCGCGGCAGCCCCGAAGGCGCTGTGATATATCATTGGCATGTGTTTCAGCCCGCGCTCCCCGCAAGGGGAGCGACGGCTTTCGCCAAAGCAGCGGGAATGTGCCTGATATTTCAACCCGCGCTCCCCGCAAAGGGAGCGACTTCCTCGTGGTTGCTGCGTGACTGTGGCGGTCAAATTTCAATCCACGTTCCCCGTGAGGGGAGCGACACGCCGGAAAGCATGCTGGAAGGCAAGCTGGAGTATATTTCAACCCACGCTCCCTATGAGGGGAGCGACGTCATTGGGTTCAAGGGTTGCCGGGTCTTGGGGCAATTTCAACCCACGCTCCCCGTGAGGGGAGCGACCGGTGGAGCGCAGCTTCCCGCCGCGCTCCTCGATATTTCAATCCACGCTCCCCGTGAGGGGAGCGACACGTACTTGATGGCATGGGCGAGCAGCGCGTCCTATTTCAACCCACGCTCCCCGTGAGGGGAGCGACTTCGCGAATTAAAATGAACCGGAGTTACAGTACGCAATTTCAATCCACGCTCCCCGTGAGGAGAGCGACCCCCACAACGCTTTCAGGTGTCCCCGTAAAGTCATCATTTCAATCCACGCTCCCCGTGAGGGGAGCGACTGCAAACCTGCACAAAATAAACGCAGAAATTTTGGCAGAATGTCTTATTATACTGAGAAAAACAGAAAAAAGAGGCCAAAAAGCCTGCATTGGCTGGACAACAAAAGCAAAAAAGCCGCAAAAGGCAAGAAAACAAGGTGCGAAGGATACGCAAAATCCATGACAGCTTGCGGGCCGCACTCTGCGTTTATACCATCAAAAGCCCCTCGGCGTCGTAGCCGGGCCGTGCGCCGACATGTTCAATTCGGCTGTGGTAGCGGTCGCCCAGGTTATAAAACCGCAGGCTGTCTGCCTGTGTGTCGATAAGCTCTGTGAGCCTGTGTTTTAAAACGGCATATTGTGCAGCATCCAGCCTGCATTCAAATACGCTGTTCTGCACGCGCTGTCCATGGTCCACGCACACCTTTGCCACTTTACGAAGCCGTTTTCGCCCGGCAGGCATTTCGGTGTTCACGTCATAGGAGATAAGCACCAGCATAAAGCGTCACTTCCATAAAAAAGGTGGGTAAGCGTCCAAATCACCCCGCAGATGCCGCGCCAGAAGAAGGGCTTGCAGATACGGTACAAGCCCCCACGGCACCTTTTCGCCAAGAAAGGGGTGCGTGAGGGTGTCCCGTTTTTTCTCCTGCCAGGCGGCCAGCACCGCTTTGCGCCCGGCATCATTCAGAAATACGGCTCCGCTTTCCTGCGGCTCGAAGTGTTCGGGACGGATGATGCGGCTGTTCACCAGCGTCAGGCAGAAGCGGTCACCAAGCAGGGGGCGAAGTTCTTCCATCAGGTCCAGCGCAAGGGAGGCGCGCCCCGGCCTGTCGGTATGCAGATAACCCACATACGGGTCCAGCCCGGCCCCGCGCAGCGCTGCCGCACAGTCGGAAGCAAGCAGGGTGTACGCGAAAGAAAGCAGTGCGTTCATGTTGTCCAGCGGCGGGCGGCGTGAGCGCGCAGTGAAGAAGAAATGCTGCTTGTTCTGCAGAATCAACTCATCGAACACATCGAAATACAGCGCTGCGGCCGCGCCTTCGGCCCCGCGCAGGGCGCCGGTGTCCGGCTGCTGCGGCAGCGCCTTGACGGCCTCGGCCAGCGCCTGCGCGGCATGCTTCAGCCTGGGGGCGTCCACACGCATGGCCTGGTCGCGCACGGTGCGCTGCAGCACCCAGCGGGCATTGTATAATTTGCCCGTCAGAAAGCTGCATGCAAGGGCGCGGCAGGCAGGCGGACTGTCTGCCCGGCGGAACTGCTCGCGCCGCAAGAGCACGTTGCCCTGCTGGGCGCCGGACGTCTGGCAGTAAAATTTGCCGCGGGGCGAATAGAAGGAAAGGCAGATGCCCCGCTGCGCGCATGCGCCCATCAGCGCAGGGGAGGCGCCCTTGTAGGAAAAGCAGAGGATGCTTTCCAGCGTGTGCAGCGGAAAACGCGCGGCGGCGGCCTCCCCGCGCAGCACAACAACGTTTTCGCCCTCCAGGGCCAGATACAGATCCTCCGAGGTGACGAACAGTGTGTTGAGAAGGCTTCTCATGGTGAACCCTCCATTTCGGAAAGCTGCATATCCAGATAGCTTTGTGCAGAGCGCCCGCGCAGCGTGCCCGGAAGGCACAGCGGCTTCAGCGAGCATGCGCCGCACCGGCGGGCAGGCCTGCATTTCGGCGTATAGCCGCGGGCTGCAAGCTGGTGCATTTCACACAGCATGGCGCGTACGGCCTGCCGCAGCCCGGCGGAAAAGCAGACTTCCTCCCGCCGCCTTGTCTGCCCATAGAACAGCGCCCCGGCGGGCACTTGGCAGCACAGCATTTCCTCCAGGCACATGGCCTGGCAGCACAGCTGCAGGCGGTCTGCATCTGTAAGCTTGGCGCTGCCGCGCTTATATTCTACCGGGTAAGCCTGCCACAAGCCGGGGCGCCCCGCCAGCGGCACGCCGGCGGGCGAGGGCGTAAATTCCACCACGTCGCAGGCGCCGCTGACGCCCAGCCGGGCAGAATGCACGCTGAGGCCGCGCAGAGTGAGCCTGCCGCCGCGCATTTCTGCCTGGCCTGTGTCGTGCGCGCGCCGGTGCATCAGCATGCCCTCTGCCGTTTGAAGGTTTTCCTGCCATGCCTGCTCCAGATGGATCAGCGCCCACTGGCGGCGGCAGAAGGCAAAATGCTGCAGGCCCGAAAGCATCAGCCATTGTTCTTCGGGGTATTCCATCACTCCATTACGGTGCAGCTCACGCCTTCCGGCAGGCTGTCCTCCACAGATACTGTGTAATCGGAATAGGCGTGCGGCATCAGCACATTTTCCGCACGGCGCACATGCACGAGCTCGAACAGCTTGTGCGCGGGCGCGCAGCCGAGCTCGGAATCGTGGCGGAAGATGATAAGCTTGCGCACGGCCATCTTTCCGCGCGCGGCAGAGCGGTCGTTTTCAAACATGTTCAAAATGGCCTGCCACAGAAGGGCGAGGTCCTCTTCAGAAAAGCCCGTCACCTTGCGGGCAAGGTTGGCAGACACATAGCCCTCGCAGCGGTACAGCGCATAGGGCACAATGTATTTGCGCCCCATTTCGGTGCCCTTTTTCTCGGCGTCCTCTTCGGTGGTGACAGCCACGCGGGTAATGGTGACCTCCTGCGGCACGATGGGGTCTGCCGAGCGCGCAAAGCTGAGCTGCACCGGCCCGCGCACCTGCCCGCAGTTCAGGTTGCCCTTCACAAAGGTGGTCATTACGGCGCCGAAGGTGCGGATGTCGAAAAAGTTTTGGCACATGAAGTCGCGCACCTTCACGTCCAGCGAGGGGTCTGCCTTGCGGGCCTCCTTCAAATCAGCCTTTGGCTCCAGCCCCAAATAGGAAAGGGCGGCCGCGTCGCTGCGGTTCAGCGGCACGTTATCCTTCACATAGATGCCGTACCCGGGCTGCCCCTCCCGCACGGTCTCTACATAATTGCGGATCTTGCGCTTCAGGCACACGTCCGTCACAAGGCCATAGCCGCTTGCGGGGTCTACACGGGGCATGTTGCCGGCGTCCGGGTCGCCGTTGGGATTTCCGTTCTCTACATCGAATAAAATCACGAAATCATAGCGGTTTTTAATGGGCTCAGACATGTCAGTTGACCTCCTTGTTTTCTGTTTTCTTTTCATACCGGCGAAGGTTTTCAAAATAATAGCCAAGCTGGAACGAGCCCTGCTGCGCCAGATCCAGCTGTGTGGGGTATTTGTCGCCCACTATCTGCATCAGCTCGCCCAGCTTTTTGCTGTAATACACGCGCAGCGCGTAGCTCAGCTTGCGCATGTGTTTTTCGGCAAGGTTGCCGAGGATGGGGAAAATGAGCGCCGGTGCGGCGGACGCGGAATTGAAGTATTTATCTTTGACAGTGGTGTTGATGCCGGGGTTTGCCGCGCTTTGGATGCTCTCGTATACGCTGAACAGCCTGCCAAGCGCATAGGGGATATTGGTGGTGTTGTCGCTTCCGTTCACTTGTAAAACCTCCTTTGGGCAGTGAGGGTGCCCATGTCCGTTGTTGAACCTGCGGTAATATGCTTTCAGAATGGCCGCCCTGCCGCGCGTCACCTGATGGTCCGCCCGGATGCGCAGCGTGGCGGGGTAGGGCCCGCCGGTGAGGATGGCGCGCAGCAGGTCGCCCGCAAGCTGGGGCGGCGGCGTTTTGCTGCGCGAGTTCTGGTTCACCACCTCGTCCACCAGCTTCCACAGGGGAAGTATGTCGAATTTGTCGTAGGCGGGGCGGCGTATCTCGATATCAGAAAAATGCTTTCGCAGATTGTCCATCAGCACACCGAATGTGTCGGAGAAGAAAAAGCGCACCGAGATACGCGCCGCATTGGGCGCAAGGCCCAGCACATAAAAGTGCTCGCCGCACTGCAGGACGCCGCCGTTCCACTGGGCCGAGCGCCCCTCGGCCAGCGCGTTCAGCACGCCGCGCAGCGCCGTGTCTGTCAGGCCTGCCTCCGCCCGCCCGAACAGGGCGGCCATGACGGCGTCCTGATAGGCGGCGCCGCCATGCTCCGCCCAGCACACCACCGTTGTGTCGCCTATCACCTGGCAGTGCTGTGTGTCCGCCAGCAGGGTGTTCAGGGCTGTGGTGTAGGCGAAGGCGGCATAGCCGCCCACGGGGGCGTTATAGCCCTGCTCCTGCCCGTAGGAGGAGAGGGCGGGCGCGTTGAAGGACACAAGCGCCGCCCCGCTGGACTGCGCGCCCCGCACCCCCTTGACGGATGGATGCACTGCGGCAATGGCTGTTTTCTGCCCCGTGACAAGGCACCGCCCCTGCGGCATATCCGCCCCGGCGCTGTAATGCTCCTGCCAGGCCTTTTTTACAAGGGGGTCTTCCCACACCGGCACAAGGCCGTGGCAGAAAATAAGGTTTGCGCCGCCCGCAACCTCCTCCCATATCTTTTCCAGCAGAGGATGGGCCGCGGCCTGCAGCGGCTGCCACCGGGCGAAAAATGCCGTTACGGCGCGCGCGGCGGGGCTGCCGGCACCGGCCAGCAGGCGCTGGTGCAGGGCACGGCAGGCTTCAAAGCACTCTTTTGTGCGCTGCGGCTTCCCCTTGGCGTCGGCGCCAAGCAGATAGCCGGAATTGTCGCACAGAAAATTCGGCGCCACGCCGGACGAGCGCTTTACGGGCATGGGCACCTCCATCACACGGGGCGCCAGCACCATCTTTTTGCCGCGCGCCTGCTCGGTCAGGAAGGACACTACATCCAGCAGGGTGCCGTCCTCGGCAAGCTCCAGCCCGAAGGAAACCTTGGCCTTGCCCCAGCCGGGCGCAGAAATGCGCCCCTGCGCCAGCAAAACTTCATAATAGCGCGTCAGTGCCTGCAAAATCATGAGACCACCTCGCAGTTCCGGGCGTCCAGCACGCCGTGCTGCAGCCTTGCGCGGAAGAACAGCGGCTTTATTTCGCACGGGTCGGAGTAATCCAAATCGTACAGCATATACCCCAGCTCGCGGGAATCGCCTATGGCGGGGATATCTCCGCCGCGCCATTCGCGGAAGCAGGCGGGAAATTCGCGGCAGCCGAGGTAAGGGGTATGAAAGCACTGGCCACGTGCCAGCCTGCGCCGCATGATGTCTTGAAATTTGCCGGGGTTATCGCCGGGGGCGGCGTTTTTTGTCATGGAGAAATGGGCCTCAATGACATAGCGCACCTCCTGCAGCACCAGCGCGGCGCGCTGCTGGATGTTGCCGTTGATATTCGACACGGCTCCCCTTCCTACCTGAAGTGGATCGGCGTCGAACTGACAGAGGAAAATAAAAAGCAAATTTTTATCCCAAAAGGCTGTCTGCACGGCTTTTTGACCTTGACCGATGATGTAGAGGTGGAATACAAGGTGGATGAGTATTACGCGCCGGAAAATGACCGGAGCATCCGCTTTGACGATCCGGCGCTCGGCGTCCTTTGGGGGCTGCAACATCCGATACTATCTGCCAAAGATCAAAACGCTCCTTTGCTGGCCGAGAGTGATGTGCGTTTTATTTATCCACTGTAAAGCCCTTTTTCAAACAGAATGCATGCGATGGAGCAGCGTTTTCGCCGCTCCTTTTCTCCTATTTTTGGATGGGTTAAATTGTCATTTTTTGAATAAATGCTATTAAAAATGGGCAACAAAAGCCCGTAAAATGCTAGAATTGCGA
>OJRC01000087.1_pt1 | contig 72552 bp, 57 predicted proteins | sample 1599081 | NCBI WGS metagenome assembly OJRC01 (sample SAMN03922519, study PRJEB24848) | human gut metagenome | isolation source: stool sample | host: Homo sapiens | place: Germany | collected 2010-02 | reverse complement strand
TGAAGTCCACCATTCGCCGCAGCTGCGCTTTCTGCTTTGCACCCATTACCTCTTTGCACACATCCTCATAGGAAATAGGGTGCAGATCGGCCGGATCAATTCATATCGTTATTATCCTTAATATCCTTAATGCCTTCGTTCATTTTTTTGATCTTCCTTTTCCACACAGAATACTGAGTTGCCCAAGCAGCGAGGAAGATCGCTACGAATATGCCTACATAAGACAGAATTCCACCGGTCGAATGGGGCATCCAGTTGGCAAAATAAGAGATAGGGAACATGATCACGCAAGCAATTGCGAAGTAAATCCCGCTTTGCTTTGCAAGGCTCCACGAATCGATCTCCCAAATAACCGAAGCCATTGCAAAGCCTGTGCCCATTATTCCGCTCAGACCGGTTTGAATGAGAATCGCATTTAATTCGCTCCCCATTTTATTCACAAGCTCTGGATTGACCGGATGGAAGAAGCCATCCCCAATGCAGATTGAGATAATCACCGTAATGACATATCCGATTGCAATGCCAACAGGGAAACCAATTAGTCCTCGTCCAATCAGTTTTTTCTTCATTTCTGCCACCTCACATTCCTAACAGTTGTTTGATTTTGGCGACGGATCGCCGTGAAACATAAGTAACCGTACCGTTTGAAAGCGTAATGCAAATTGTCCCGACAAAGCTCAAATCAAAGCTCTTGACCTTTCTCAGATTGATAATATCCGAGTTTGATATTCGGACAAAAGTCTTGCTGTCAAGCCGTTGTTCCGCCTCGTATAGCCTCAGGCGGAGCGCATACTCGCCGTGATTTGTCTCGACAAACACCTTACCTGATTCGGCAAAAACACGGTAGATTTCAGACGGTTCCAGAACCTCGACCACATCCTCCCTGAATCCGGCAATGACCTGCGGTTGCTCGTCTGACAGTCTTTTTATGATTGCATTGACTTCATCGGTCATTTTGTCCGTCATCACGATGATTTTTGGCTCTTTGCATTTTTCGTCTATCTTGATTTCAATTTGCATCGGTTCACCTCCTCGCTACGGTTACAGTATAGGAAAATCAAGAACCGATTTCTACCGATTCTCGATAGGTGGTTGTTTTAAGAACATAGGTGGTATTTTTTTCGGGAATCTCATACCGGTCTGGATGGGCGGCTGATGAGTATCTGCGGTATGGGGTTGCTCCCATACCGCAGACGGATTATCTTTCCGGCTCATTTTTGCGCTTTGCGCTTCTCTGAACCGGAATGGAGAGCAGCTCTCTTGTACGCTCTTCAAGCTGTTTTTCAATGGCTGTCAGTCGCTGCTCCGGCAAATTGAGGGACGGATGACGGGTGAACTTGAAGTCCACCATTCGCCGCAGCTGCGCTTTCTGCTTTGCACCCATTACCTCTTTACACACATCCTCATAGGAAATGCGGTAGGGATTGGAACGGGTCTTTGCATACGCACGCAGGTTCTTGAAATCGTCCGGCATTGCGTAGTTGAACAGCGACAAGCCGTTATCGAAGATGGGCGCAGGGGCGATAATTTCGCCCGTGTGATTGTTCCGCAGCAAGCCGAAATTGCCGAAGTGTCTGTCCTCGTTGTAAATCAGGGCGTCGAAAACCAGCATACTGCAAAGCTGCTCGTAGAACTCGTCGCCCAAGGTCTTGTAGTAATCCAGGCAGGCTTTCAGCGTCGTCTTGCGGAGAATACGCCCGATAGGGACGAAAGAGGTATCAATATTTGTGAACAGCCGGCACTTGGAGGCAAGGATACCTTTCCAGTTTTCCAAGTCGTACTGTACGCAACCGATGCCCATCTTGTCTGCGATCTGACAGGCATAATATTCGCTGTACGGCTCGTTTCCGGTGTTCGCAGCACCCTCCGTGCCGCCCTTATACAGATAGATGCCGTCATCCTCCACGAACCGCCAAGCCTTCCGCAGCATACCGTTGGTAGTCAGCTCCGGCGAGGTGGAGAACGCCTCCCGGCTGCCGCCCACGCCGGTATAAGCAACCAGCGACAGCGCTTCGGAGAAGCGGTTTTCGTAGAGGTTGTAATCGGCATACTTGCCGTCACAGTCGGCGGGGACGACCCAATAGCTGTCGTTGAGGGACAGCCCCATACAGACATCCATGATGCCCTTCGTGTTGTTTATGCTCAGCCCCAGCGTCTTTAAGATTTCATCTACAAACTGCCGGTTCTTCGGGATCACCCGCCGTTCCAGCCACTTCACAACGCCCTCGTTTGTCAGCTCCAAGTCGAGGGGAAACAGCTTTTGCTTTGCCGTTTCGGTGTGAAGAATTGTCGCCTGCAAGCCCTCCAAGCCTCTTTCCTCCAGCGTGAAGGTCAGCAGTGTTTCATCATAAAGGCGCAGGCTATATACTTTTCCCATTGTGCTGCTCCTTTCTTCAAGCATTATGGACACATCCTTGTCAAGCGCTTCTGCGATCTTGATCATCAGGTCAAGGGAGAGATTTTGTGTTCCTTTTTCGATGCGGCAGATGTTGGAACGTTGGGTTCCGATGCGCTTTGCAAGCTGCTCCTGCGACAATCCTTTTTCCAGTCTTGCCTGCGTCAGCTTCTGCACGATGCTCTGCCTTGCCGCCAACAGTTCCTTTTCGGTCATACAAAACCCTCCCTTCCGATCCACTATAATGTTATCATATATGATAACGATTGTCAAGAGGTTCGGCTATCTTTCCAAGTCCCTCGGTTTCTTTTCGGGCGGTTCTTCACCCTCATCGGGTTCACCGCCGACGATCTCGTTCTCGCGCTTATCCACATTGAGCAGGGCGTTGAGTTCATTCATCAGGTCGAAAACACGCATATCAAGGATCTGCTTCAGGGAACGGAAGCCCAAATCGCAAAAGTAATCAGCGACGACCCGATCATCTTTTTCGAGCCACTTTGTCGAGCTGGGGTTGATGTTTATTTTGTTGTTCATGTGAATCACTCCTACCGGGTTTTATGAGATTGCCCTCTCACTTTCTCTTTGCCGAATTTTTTTGCGATTTTCCCGCTGCTTTTACTAATTTTCTAAAATATTTTGGCTCAGCTTCACGAACTGGCCAACAAAATGGCGTAAACGCCCTGCGTCAGCACTGCACAAAAGAAAAATTCAAGTCCACATTGCGTATATGCGTATATTCTCTTGACCAGGCGGGAATGTTATGATAAAATATGATTGACCGTAGATTTTCCTTAAAATCAGGAGGTGCATTATGGCATACATTACACGAGAGCTTGAGCGCAAGTTCTTAAAGCTCAATGATTTTTTCAAGGTTATCCTTGTTACGGGCGCAAGGCAGGTCGGCAAAACGACGATGTTAAAGCACCTTGCAGGGAGCGACAGGACCTATGTCACGATGGACAATACAATGGCGAGAGAGCTCGCACAGTCTGACCCCGTGCTGTTCTTTCAGACCTATAAGCCGCCGATCCTTATTGATGAGGTGCAGAAAGCGCCGGAGCTGTTCGAGCAAATCAAAATCATTTGCGATGAGAGCGACGAAAAAGGTCTCATTTGGCTGACCGGTTCGCAGCAGTACAATATGATGAAACGAGTACGCGAGACACTCGCCGGAAGAATCGGCATTTTGGAGCTGTACAGCTTGTCCGCAAGAGAAAAAGCAGGACTTGTATTCGACACGGATTTGAATTTCTCTCTCGCCACCTTGCAGGCAAGGCAGCGCAAACTTCCCAAAAATGATGTAGTTCAAGTGTTCAATCACATTTGGGAAGGCGGTATGCCCCAGGTGCAGGGCGTGGACGACGAACTCCGGCTGGAATATTTCAATTCCTATGTTGACACCTACTTGATGCGTGATGCTACCGAAGCCGGCGGCATCACCGACACCGTTCGTTTCCGCAGATTTCTTGTGGGCTGTGCTTCTCTTGTTTCGGAGCAGGTCAATTATTCCACATTGGCTGAATCTGCCGACATTGCACCGAGTACCGCGAAAGAGTGGCTGAAAATTCTCGTTGGGTTGAACATCATCTATCTGTTAGCCCCCTATTCCAACAATGAGCTCAAACGCCTCAGCAAAACACCGAAGCTGTATTTCTGCGACACAGGACTATGTGCGTATCTTTCCATGTGGCTAACGCCGGATACGCTGCGAAACGGCGCTGCAAGCGGCCATTACTACGAGAACTATGTTGTGATGGAGCTGGTCAAGAACTATGCCTACGCAAAGTCCAAGGTGAACCTCACCTACTTCCGGGATTCCAATGCAAAGGAAATTGATGTGTTCGTTGAGGAAAACAATGTCATTCATCCGTTGGAAATCAAAAAGAGTGCAGCGCCCGACCGACGGGAGATCAAAAAGTACAGCGTAATTGACAAGGCTTCTTTGATCCGTGGCAACGGCGGCATCATCTGTATGTGCCAGGAGCCGATCCCGATTGACGCGGATAACTGTTTTATTCCGAGCAACCTAATCTAATCTGTATCCAAGCACCTGCTTCGGCAGGTGCTTTTTACGCATTGCCCAGAATGCTTTTCAGCTTCCTCAGCGCGTGATCTCTTCTGCGGTAAATGCTCGACTTTGTTGTTGCAAACTTTTCTGCAAGTGCTTCGCCCGACAAGGGGTTCTCCGAGAAGTAGAAGTTCATAATGATATCGCGTTCTTCCGGGGTCAGTGCTTTCAGCGCGGCTCTGACTCTTTCGATATCCAGACTCCGGACAATCTCTTCCTCCACATTGCAATCCTTATAGATAGCCTCATCGATAGCTGTGTTGCGATTCAGCCACTTGTATAGGCAGATAATCACTTCCTCGACTCGGACAGCGTTCAGACCCTGCATATTCATCAGATCAAAAACACGCATATCAAGGATTGTCCCTGAATCGTTTCATCGCCTTATCCGTAGCAAGCGGATATTTCAGAATGGTTCGGAATCGCTCCTTGCTTTCCGTGATAACCCTTGTGGGAAAGAAGTTCGTGGCGCACCTTCATCCGGCTGGGGCTTTCGCCCCCGATCAGGAATGTACCTGTTGAATGTCTATTCGTTTTTCAAGGTTCGTGAGGTTTTTGCCCTCACTAACCAACTGGGAAATTTTTTTCGATTTGTACGAAGTTTTTTTGAGATTTTTCAAAAAAATTTTTTCGACCACCTTTCAGGGATAAAAAAAGCCCCTATCACATCACAAAGATGTAATAGGGGCAGAAATAGAAAAAGCCCGCTGACCGAGATCAGCGGGCTTAAATCATATGAAATTATCGTATGCTATCGGAACTTGTCTGCAATCGCAAAATTCCAAACGCATTTTTGGCGTAAGCTCGGAGTAAATTGGCGTAAGTTGTGGCGTAAGCACCGACAATTATAGGTCAATCAATAGAGCTTTGCGCCTGCCGGAATGTGAGGATCGACCATCAGCAAATGCAACTTTTCTTCACCGTTTTCGTGATGCACGGCTGAGATCAACATACCGCAGGAGTCGATACCCATCATCGCTCTCGGAGGCAGATTGGTGATTGCAATGCAGGTCTTACCGACCAGTTCTTCCGGCTCATAATATTCGTGAATACCACTCAAAATGACCCTATCTACGCCGGTTCCGTCGTCCAAAACGAACTTTAAGAGCTTTTTGGACTTCTTCACAGCTTCGCATTCCTTGACCTTTACGGCACGGAAATCACTCTTGGAGAAGGTGTCAAAATCGACCTGATCCTCAAACAAAGGCTCAATCTGAACATTGGAAAAATCAATTTTTTCTTCCACAACGGGAGCCGTCTGAGTAGCCTCCGCAGGAGCCGAAACTTCCTTGGAAACCTTCTTGTCAGAGTCCAACGGCTTCATTGTCGGGAAGAGCAAAACATCGCGGATGGAGGCACTGTCGGTCAGGAGCATCACGAGGCGGTCGATGCCGAAGCCGAGGCCGCCTGTAGGCGGCATGCCGTACTCCAGTGCATTGATGAAGTCATAATCCACCTGCGCACGGCAATCCGGCTCAATGGACTTGCGCTCGGCGACCTGACGCTCGAAGCGGCCGCGCTGGTCGATCGGGTCGTTCAGCTCGGAGAAGGCGTTGCCGAACTCCGTGGCATTGATGAAGTACTCAAAGCGCTCCGTGAACGCGGGGTCATCCGGTTTGCGCTTGGCAAGCGGGCTGATCTCCACCGGATAATCATAGATAAACGTCGGCTGGATGAGCTTTTCTTCGACGAATGCATCGAAGAACTCCGCCAGAATGGCACCCTTCGTCGGGACCTCGGGCAGAGTGACATTGTGCGCCTTCGCGCTGGCGATGGCGTCCTCGTCCGTCTTCCAGTCGCGGAAGTCCACGCCGCTGTACTTCTTCACGGCGTCGATCATGGTCAGGCGCTCCCAGTGACCCAGATCGATCTCGTGACCCTGATACGGCACGACGAGGCTGCCGCAGACATTCTGCGCGACCTGCTTCATCATGTCCTCGACAAGGTCCATCATGCCGTTGAAATCCGTATAGGCCTGATAGAGCTCGATCGTGGTGAACTCGGGGTTGTGCTTCGGATCCATGCCCTCGTTGCGGAAGATACGGCCGACCTCATACACGCGGTCCATGCCGCCGACAATGAGGCGCTTGAGGTACAGCTCCGTCTCGATGCGGAGAACCATATCCATATCCAACGTGTTGTGGTGGGTATAGAACGGGCGCGCAGACGCGCCAATCTCAAACGGCGTCAGAATCGGGGTGTCGACCTCGAGGAAGCCACGGCCATCAAGGAAGCTGCGCAGCTCGCGCAGGATGAGGCTGCGCTTCACGAACGTGTCCTTAACGTCGGGGTTCACGATGAGGTCCACATAGCGCTGGCGATAGCGGGTCTCAAGATTCGTCAGGCCATGGAACTTGTCCGGCAGCGGCAGCAGAGCCTTGGCAAGCAGGACGACCTCGTGCGCGCGCACGGAGATCTCGCCGCGCTGCGTGCGGAACACATCGCCGTGCACACCGACGATATCGCCGATGTCGAGCTTGCGGCAGTGCTCGAACATTGCCTCGTCCATCTCGTCGATCTTCAGATAGATCTGGATCCGGCCGGCAGCGTCCTGCAGATCGCAGAACATGACCTTGCCCATGCCGCGCTTCGTCATCAGGCGGCCGCTGACGGAGACTTCCTTTCCCTCCATCTGCTCGAAGTTTTTCTTGATCTCGGCGCTGTTGCTGGTAAATTCAAACTTTGTCTGTGCGAAGGGATTCTGCCCCTCCTGCTGAAGCTGCGCGAGCTTTTCCCGGCGGATGCGGACCTGATCGACCATGGAAAGCTCGGGCTGCTGGGTATTCTTAGCCACGGTATTCCTCCTGTGTTATCGTTCTACGGAAAGGATCTCAAAGCGGATCGTGCCGACCGGAGCTTCGACCTCGACGGTCTGGCCAATGTGCTTGCCAAGCATGGCGCGGCCGAACGGAGAGTCGTCCGAAATGCGAGACTCCATGGGGTTGGCCTCCTGCGAGCCGACGATAGCATACGTCGCCTCTTCCTCCAGATCAAGGTCGCGGACCTTCACGGTGCAGCCAAGACCGACGACACCGGCGCGCTCCTGCTCGGCGCTCTCATCGATCACGACAGCATGGGACAGGATGTTCTCGACCTCCGCAATGCGGCCGTACAGCTTGGCCTGCTCATTTTTCGCTTCATCATATTCACTGTTCTCGGAAAGGTCGCCGAAGGAGCGGGCTTCCTTGATCTGCTCCGCGACTTCCTTCTCGCGCGTGGTTTTCAGATAATTGAGCTCTTCCTCGAGCTCCTTCAGACGTTCTCTGGTCAGCTTAAATTCTTTTGCCATTCCATGTTCCTCCCAAAATCAGGCAAAGCCCGTTCATTCGTTGTGATTATAGAGGATTGCCGCCGCACTTGTCAAGGGTTTCCTTGCGTCAGGGCCGCGATGGCCGCCTGCAGCTGCGCATCCTCGCTTTTTTCGAGCGCATTGGAGTAAATTTTCAGGTAGGTGTCGTCATCGACCTCGACCGGGATATCCGGCGTGATGCCGACGCCCGCCAGCGTGACGCCGTGCGGGGTCTGATAATGGCCGGTCGAAACGGCGACAGCAGAGCCGTCGCTCAGGACGAAGGTCTGCTGATAATTTGCCTTACCAACCGTCTGTGTGCCAACGACAGTTCCCACGCCGTATTCCTGCAGCGCCGCAGCAAAGAACTCGGCGGCAGAATAGGAATCTCCGTTCACGAGAACAGCCATCGGCAGCTCGACGCAGGACGCATCGGAATAATCGATATCCTCGTTGCCCTTATAGTCCACGGAGCGGAACAGCGGGCCCTCCGGCAGGAGATAATCCAGCAGCTCCACAAGCTCATCCTTGTGGCCACCCGGATTGAAGCGGACGTCAAACAGCAGAGACGTTGCGCCCTGCTCCCGCAGGGACTCGATGGCAGCAATGGACTTTTCGGCACAGCCGGAATCGAAATTGTTGATCTTCAGATAACCGACGCCGCCGTCCAGCAGCTCAGCCCGGACGACCTCCACCTCGATGGTCGCGCGCGTAACCGTGACGTCGAACGTCTCGCCGCCGCGCTGCACTGTGAGCGTCAGGCTCGTGCCCTCCTCGCCGCGGACGCGGTTGCGGGCCTCCTCCATGCCGAGCTCCTTCATATTGGCGCCGTCTATGGCAAGGAGCATATCGCCGATCTGCAGCCCGGCTGCCTCGGCTGGGCCGCCCGGTGTGACGGAGGCAACGGTGAATCCGGCATCGTCCTCATTTTCCAGGCGAATGGTCACGCCAATGCCGACATAGGCGTTGGCATTCTGCTCCTGATAGGCCGCAAGCTCGTCGGCGCTGATGTAGTAGCTCCAGCGGTCGCCCGTCGCGGTCACGGCAGCGGACGCAAGCTGATCGCCGAGCTTCGAATGGTCCAGCCCGTCGACATAGCGTGCGTCGAGCAGGGCCACGACCTCCTGCACCTTGGCAAGATAGTCATCGCCCGACGTACTCTTCTGTCTGCTCTGCAGGAGCGTCATGCCCACAAACGTCAGTGCGAATACGACCACGGCCGTGGCAAGGCAGCAGACGACATACGGCAAGACTTTTTTCTTTGGTTTTTGGGGTTCGGGACGGAGCTCCTCCGGTCCCATGGGAGTCTCATTTGGTTCCATAGGTCCTCCTTTACGGCCGACACCCCGCCGAAGCGGGGTGAGAGTGTCGGAGAAATTGATTTAGACTGATTCGCCGCCGGCAGGCGGCGAATTCTGCGAGGCTTTTTCACGCGGATTCCGCCGGAGCGGGGTCAGCATCCGATCTCAGCGGACGCTGACGTAGTCCATCGGGTTGACGGTGGCACCGTTGTAGAACATCGTGAAATGCAGGTGCGGGCCGGTGGAGTAACCGGTCGAGCCGACATAGCCGATGAGGTCGCCCTGATTGACATAGTCGCCGGACGAGACGGTATAGTGCGTCATGTGGCCATAGAGCGACGAGAAGCCGTCGCCGTGGTTGATCGTGACATAGTAACCATAGCCGGATGAGAACGTTGCGGTCGTGACCGTACCGCTCTTCGTGGCATAGACGGGCGTTCCCTGCGCAACAGCAAGGTCAACGCCGTTATGGAAGCGATAGCCGCCGTCGATCGGATGATAGCGATAGCCATACGGGGATGTAATCACAACACCGCTGCCCGCCGGAAGCGGGAAGAGGAAGCCGCCGGCGTTTGTGCCGCCATTGCCGCCGCCGTTGTTGCCACCGTTATTGCCGCCGTTATTGCCGCCGCCATTGTTGTTATTGCCGCCGTTATTGTTGTTCTTGGCAGCTTCTTCCTCAGCGCGCTTGGCATCGGTGTATTCCTTTTCTTTTTCGGCAATCTGCTCCGTCAGATCCTCGAGCATGGCCTCATAGGTCTCGTTTGTCTCGCGCAGCAGGTCTGCATCGGAGACAAGCTCCTGCAGCAGCTCGTCGGAATCGGCGCGCTTGGCCGTGAGCGTCTCCTGCGCGCTGGCAAGCTCAGTCTTCTTCTCCTCGAGAGAGACCTTCTCCCCTGCCAGCTCCTCCTTGGCGGAGAGGACCTCCGTGGCGATCTGGCGCATGTTCTCGAGCATACGCTGGTCGCTCTGAGCAATCTCCTCGACCATGGAAACGCGGTTGAGCATTTCGGAGAACGTCTTTGCGCCGAAGATGATGGACCAGTACGACACGTCGCCCTGCTCCTGCATGGCGCGGATGCGCTGCTTATAGCGGTCGAGCAGGTCGTTCTGATCAGTCTGGAGCTGGTCGAGCTCCGCCTGCTTTTCGGCGATGAGCAGATTGTACTGACGGATCTGCTCGTTCAGATTCTCGACCTCCTGCCGCGTCAGCTCGATCTCCTGATCGATCTGCGCCTTCTGCTCCACGACATTGAGCGTCTGAGTGTTGTTTGCGGCGATCTGTGCCTCGAGCTCCTGCTTCTTCTGGTCAAGCTCATCCTGCTTCGATTCCAGGCCGCTGATCTCCGTGCGGATATCCGCGGAATTGGCCGCGAAGACCGTAACAAGCAGACCTGTCAGGATCGCAGCGGCCAGCAGCAGCGCGATGACGGAGATGATGACTCTTCTGTACTTATACATAGTATACCCTCCTGTGCGCGTATTTCAGACCTTCAGGAATTTCCGGATGGACATCAGGCTGCCCACAACGCCGATCAGCAGACCCGTGACCACGCACACCAGCGCGACCGGCAGAGCGACCGTGCTGAACGAGACGACGTGGAGGAAGCTGAGCTGACCGGAGCTGGCAATGGCGCCGCGGATGGCCTCGTACAGGCCCCACTCGAGGAAGAACGAGCACACGGCGCCCAGCAGGCCGAGGATGAAGCCCTCGACCACAAACGGCAGACGGATAAAGCCGTTCGTGGCGCCGACCATGCGCATGATGGCGATCTCCTCGCGGCGGTCGAACATGGCAAGCTTGATCGTATTGGAAATAATAATGAGCGACACGATGAGCAGCACGGCAGCGATGCAGGCCGAAACAATGGACAGCACGTTGCGGATCGTGGACATGGCGTTAGCGACCGTCGGATCGGAATAGATGGTCGCAACGCCGGGCACCTGCTTCAGCGCGTCGATGGTCTCCTGCAGCTTGGAGTTGTCCTCCAGCGTGACGATGTACTGGTCGCGCATGGTCTCGGCGGTCACGCCGTCGTACATGACGGCGTCATATTCCTTGACGAACGTCTGCAGAGCCTCCTCGCGGGAGATGAAGCGGGCATCCGCGACATTGTCGATCAGATTGATACGGGAGCCGACGCTCTTGGCCTCGGCCTCGGTGTAGCTCTCGTCGATGCAGATGAGGACCTCGTTCTCCTTCTGCAGATCGTCGACAATCAGGCCGATGTTATAGGTGATAAGGCCGAAGCTCGTGACGATCACGAGGCAGGCCACGGTGATGCAGACTGCGGCAAAGGACATAAAGCCATGCTTGAAGATCGCCTTCGTGCCCTCGCCGACGAGAAAGCTGAAATTATTGTGCTTCATAGCTGTAATACCCGTCCATTCCGTCGCTGACGACTCTGCCCTCGTCGATGGCGACTACGCGCTTGGTGAAGCGGTCCACCAGGCCCTTTTCGTGCGTAACGACCATGACCGTCGTGCCGAGCGCATTGATCTGCTCGAGCAGGAGCATGATCTCAAACGAACGCTGCGGGTCGAGGTTGCCGGTCGGCTCATCGGCGATGATCATCGTCGGATTGTTGATGAGCGCGCGGGCAATAGCCACACGCTGCTGCTCGCCGCCGGACAGCTCGTTCGGCAGACGGCGGCCCTTGTTCTCCAGCCCGACCAGCTCCAGCACATAGGGCACGCGCTTTTTGATCTCCTTTGGCGCTGCGCCGATGACGCGCATGGCGAACGCGACGTTCTCATAGACCGTCTTGTTCTCAATGAGGCGGAAGTCCTGGAAAATGACACCGAGCGTGCGGCGCATATAGGGGATGGACGCGCGCTTGATGGACTCGAGCTGATAGCCGTTAACCAGCACCGAGCCGGACGTCGGTTTGAGCTCCGCCGTCAAAAGCTTGATGATGGTAGACTTGCCGGAGCCGGACGGACCGACCAGAAACACGAACTCGCCGTCATCAATGTGCATATCGATGCCGTTGAGCGCGTGCGTGCCGGTCTCATATGTTTTTGTGACGTTTACCAAATCGATCATAAATCACACCAGTTTCTTACTCAACTATTAAATAAATATTGAAATGTCCGTACCAACGGCGCTGCAGCCGTGCAGCGTTCCGCGGAAGATCAGATCATACGGTTGTCGCGGGAGGCCAGATACTTCTTGACCATGAGGGCGACCTTGAAGATGATGGCATCGTCGAACTCGCGCAGGTCGAGGCCTGTGAGCTTCTTGATCTTCTCCAGACGGTAGACCAGCGTATTGCGGTGGACGAACAGCTTGCGGGAGGTCTCGGAGACGTTCAGGCTGTTCTCAAAGAACATGTTGATGGTGAACAACGTCTCCTGATCGAGCGACTCGATGGAATTCTTGCGGAAGACCTCGGAGAGGAAGATCTCGCACAGCGTGGTCGGCAGCTGATAGATCAGGCGGCCGATGCCAAGGTTTTCATAATTGATGACGGTCTTTTCGGTATCGAAGACCTTGCCGACCTCGATGGCGACCTGCGCCTCCTTGTAGGAATCGGCCAGCTCGCGCAGATGCTCGGAGATCGTGCCGATGCCGATGGTCGTGCGCACGAACAGCTCGGACTTCAGCCGCTCCTCGATCGTGCGGCCGACGCGGGTCAGCTCCTCGCCCGTCGTGTCCGCCGGGACCTGACGCACGAGCGCGATATCCGTCTCGTTGACATTGATGACAAAGTCCTGCTGCGTGTCGGGGTACATGCTCTGCAGCAGCTCCACGACGGCCACGTCCGAACGGCCGACCTGCCGGACGAGATAGACCGCGCGCGGCAGCTCCGTCGGGAAATGCAGCTCCTTCGCGCGGATATAGATGTCGCCCGGAAGGATGTTGTCCGTGATGATGTTCTTGACGAAGGTCCCCTTGTCGTGCTTTTCTTCATAATAGGCCTTTGCGGAATTCAGGGAGACCTGCGTCATGCGCACAAGCATCTCGGCCTGCGCGTCCGTTCCGAGCACAAAGGCGGAGTAGCCATAGGCAGGGTTCCAGCCCTTGAGCGCGTAGAACGTATACGGCTCCTCGCGCACGGGGTTCTCCAGCATGGCGGCCACCGCCGTGGCGGCATCCGGCCACTTTTCGCCGATGAGCGTGGTGTCGCTGCAGGAAATGACATTCCCTTCTGCATCGATCACACCGATGGTGGTCTGTGCGGCTTCGCTGAGCTGGAGCAGTACGCCCTGAAACATACGACTTGACATAAGCCGTCCTCCTTACGCCAAAGACAAAATGTCGATATTCGGCAAAATTATGCTAGTATCATACTATTTTTTTCGGCAGAATGCAATAGGTTTTCGGCATTTTATTTCAAATCATAGGTACTTTTTTATGGAAGATTCCGACTTTTTCGTTAAATTATCCAGTTTTTCAGAGCATATTTCTAATTTTTTGTACAAGTTTTTCCAGATAGGCTTCGTCAAAATCCACAGTTTCCAAAAGTCGAATTTCGCCGCATGTCAGCTCGCGTGTCATTCCCATTGGGAGCGCTCCAAGCTCGAGTCCGCCCTCGGCAATTCGACGAAGCGCCGTGACCGGCATGCCGCGGCTGGCCAGCATCCGGCGCACCTGATGGTACTTTCCCTCGCACACGGCCACAAGGCTGCGGCCGGGGCCGAGCGGGCGGAGATAAGCCGGGCGGCAGACCGTTCCGTCGCGCAGCGTGAGCCCGGCGCGGAAGGCGGCGCAGTCCGCCTCCCCGGCCTCGCCCTCGTGGACGGCATCATAAATTTTCCAGACCGCATGGCGGGGCGAGATGAGCCGGTGCGCCAGCTGTCCGTCGTCCGTCAGAAGCAGCAGGCCGGACGTATCCTTGTCCAGCCGCCCGACGGGTGCAAGGCCGCGGTACTGCGGCGGCAAAAGCTCCATCACGGTGCGGTCGCGGGGATCGTCCGTCGAGGTCACATAGCCAGTCGGCTTATGCAGCAGCAGAACGACCGGCCCGCGCGGGCCGACCGCCTCGCCGTCGAGCGTGACCCGGTCCGATGTTTCGTCGATCTTCTGCTCCGGGGCCGAAGCGGGAACGTCGTTGACGCGCACCCGCCCGGCGCGGATGATGGCCCGCAGCTCGCGGCGCGAGGCCACACCGGCCTCCGATAAAAACCTGTCCAGACGCTGCATCCGTCTGCCTCCTTCCGGCATAACCGTCCCCTGTGGGACATACATTGGAGTGACCATAAAAACCTGTTTAAGGGGGAGCTACATCATGTTTGTCATGACTGCAAAGCTGTCAAAGCCGCGGCTGATCGCCGCAGGCGTCCTGATCCTGGCCGTTGTGATCCTGGTCGTTGCGCTCGTCTCCGGCGGCGGAGGCGGATCGGCGGACGCGCCCGACGGAACGACGAACGACGCGCGCCTTGCCTATCTCGCGGGCTTCGGCTGGAGCGTGAACGGTACGCCGAAGCAGACGCAGCAGGTCCGCATTCCCAAGTCGGCCGACGACCGCGTCTTCTCGCGCTACAACGCGCTGCAGAAAAGTCAGGGCTTCGATCTCACGGCGCACGCGGGCAAGGAGGCCACGCGCTATGTCTATGAGATCCTGAATTACCCGGACGCCTCCGCGCCGGTCTACGCCAGCGTGCTCGTGCTCGACGGGCACATCATCGGCGGAGACATCACGGACACTGCGCCCGGCGGCGCCATCCACGGCTTCTGCAAGCCCGGCACCACGGCACCGAACGCCGAGCCGTCCGAGGCAACGGAGGCCGGAACGGAGACCGAGGCCGGAACGGAGACCGAGGCCGGAACGGAAGAACCGATGGAGCCCTCCGCCGAGCCTTCAACCACATCCTAAAAAACACTTGCATTTTCGCTTCGTCGTGCTATAATGACAGCAGCCAATCGAATACGACTCTTCAGGGCAGGGTGAAATTCCCGACCGGCGGTAAAGTCCGCGAGCGCGCTGCGCATGATCCGGTGAGATTCCGGGACCGACAGTACAGTCTGGATGAAAGAAGAATCGGCTGGCGCACCTGTCCGTGTTTCCTGCCGTTTACCCGAGGGATCGTATCCTTCGGGTGTATTTTTTTCTCAGGAGGCAACCATGAAACACGAAAGAATGAAAAAACTGACCGTTCTGGCCATGCTGAGCGCCATTGCCTATGTCGCAGTCGCGCTGCTGCGCTTCCCGGTCGTCCTGTTCCTCAGCTATGAGCCGAAGGACGTCGTCATCGCCATCGGCGGCTTCCTCTACGGGCCGCTGGCCGCACTGGGCATCTCGCTTGTCGTCTCGTTCATCGAGATGCTGACCATCAGCTCCACGGGCTGGATCGGCTTTGTGATGAACTTCCTCAGCTCCGCCGCCTTTGCGGGCACGGCCGCCCTGCTCTACCGCAAAAAGCGCACGCAGGGCAGCGCCATTGCGGGCCTGTTCGGCGGAGCGCTGCTTATGACCGTGCTCATGCTGCTGTGGAACTATCTCATCACGCCGCTGTACATGCACACGGCCCGCGCCGACGTCGCCGCGATGCTCGTGCCGGTGTTCCTGCCGTTCAACCTGCTCAAGGGCTGCCTGAACGCCACGATCACCGTGCTGCTCTACAAGCCCGTCGTGCAGGGACTGCGCCATGCGCACCTGCTGCCGCCGAGCAAAACGCCCGGCCGCATGCCGGTCAAGCGCCGTCTGGCCGTGTGGCTCGGCGCGCTGGCCGTTCTGGCCGTGTGCATCGTGCTCATTCTGATCCTGCACGGAACGATCTGAGTCTCAGAGGCGCAGCAGATCGGTAAAATGATCGATGCGCTTATCCCAGTGCGCGGGCTTGCCGAAGCCGTAGGCCGCCCACACGAACGGCAGGCCCGCCTGCTCGGACGCTTCCATGTCGCCCTGCGTGTCGCCGACGTAGACCGCGTCGCGGACATTGCAGCGCTCACACAGCAGGCGCAGCGTCTGCCCCTTCGGCAGGCCCGTGTTCCCGAAGCAGTCGAAGTCGCTGATCAGGCCGCCGAGGCCGCCCTTTTCCATCAGCAGCTCGATATAGCCCTGCTGGCAGTTGCTGACGATGAACAGGCGGTGCGTTTTGTGCAGCTCCGTGAGCGTTTCCTTGACGCCGGGGTAGAAAATATGGCACGGATCGCGGCGCAGGCGCGCCATCTCGCCGTCCATGCAGCGGTCCATGACCTCCATGGCCTGCTCCTGCGGGACGCCGGGCACCACGACCTGCGCGATCTCCGTCATGGTCTTGCCGAACAGCGGACGGATGCTCTGCTCCGTGCAGTGCGGCGCAAAGCCCATGCTCTGCAGCCCGTCGTTCCAACCCTCGGCTACGAGGGCCACGGCATCCCAGAGCGTGCCGTCGACATCAAAAATCAAGCTTTCCATTGCTGATACTCCCTATTGTGACGTTTTCTCCTATTGTACCGATTTTCGGTGCTCCCGTCAACCCATAGATAAAGCCCGGTGCGAAGCAGCGTTCTGTTCCGCACCGGGCCGTTTTTTATGCGTTGCTCTGCTCCGTTTTTTCGGGCAGCAGGTTCGTCATGCTGCGCAGGCTGATGCCGAGCGTCGACATGTTGTGCAGCAGGGCGGAAAGCGTCGGCTGGATGACGCCCGTCACGCCCAGGATAATGAGCATGAGGTTGAAGCTGACGATGAACCGGTAATTCCGGTCGATGCGTCCCATAAGGGCCTCGCTCAGGCGGCGCAGCGTCACAAGCTCGAACAGGTCCTGCGACGAGATCGTGATATCGGCGATCTCGCGGGCAATGGCCGCACCCGTGTTGATGGCGATGCCGGCATCCGCCTCGGACAGGGCCGGGGTGTCGTTCACGCCGTCGCCGATCATGATGACCGTGTGGCCCTCGGCGCGGCGGGCGCGGATGTAGGCCGCCTTGTCCTCCGGCAGGACACCGGCGTGGTATTCATCCACACCGACGGCGCGCGCCACGGCGGCAGCCGTCTTTTCATTGTCGCCCGTCATCATGACGATGTGCGCGATCCCCTGCTCATGCAGAGCGCGGACGGCATCCGCCGCCTCGGCCCGGAGCGGGTCGGAGATGCACACGACGGCGGCAAGTTCGCCGGAAATGGCCAGATACAGATGGGAGTAGGCATCGGAAAGACCGTCGAATTTTTCCTCGTCGCCCTCCGGCACCCGGCATCCCTCATCCTCAAACACGAAGTGATAGCTGCCGATGATGACCTTCTTGCCCTCGACGGTGCTCGAGATGCCGTGCGCCACGACATACTCCACGCTGGAGTGATATTCCTCGTGGTTCAGGCCGCGCACGCGCGCCTCCTCTACGACGGCATTGGCCAGCGAGTGCGGATAGTGCTCCTCGAGGCAGGCAGCCAGACGCAGCATATCGTCCTCGCGGCGGCCGCCGAACGTAACGACCTCCGCCACGCGCGGCTGCGCATAGGTCAGCGTGCCCGTCTTATCGAACACGATCGTATCCGCTTTGGCAACGGCTTCGAGGAAGCGCCCGCCCTTGACGGACATGTGCCGGGCATTGCTCTCGCGCATGGCAGACAGCACGGCGATCGGCATGGCAAGCTTCAGGGCGCAGGAGAAGTCCACCATCAGAACGGCAAGCGTCTTGGTGATATTCCGGGTAAACAGCCACACGAGGGCCGTTCCGCCGAGCGTATAGGGCACGAGCCGGTCCGCCAGACGGGAGGCGCGGTCCTCCGCCGTGGATTTCAGCTTTTCGGACTCCTCGATCATGCGGACGATGCGGTCATAGCGGCCACCGCCCATGGTCTTTTCGACCGTGATGAGGCACTCGCCCTCCTCCACGACCGTTCCGGCATAGGCATAGCTGCCCGGCTTCTTGCGCACGGGGAGCGACTCGCCCGTCATGGACGACTGGTTCACCATGGCCTCGCCGCCGGTCACGCGGCCGTCGAGCGGGATCATGTTGCCGGTACGGACGACGACGCAGTCGCCCGCGTGGATGTCCTTCACGGAGACAAGCAGCTCCTGCCCGTCTGCGCCGCGCACCCACGCGCGGTCGACGTTCAGCGCCATGGCCCCCGCCAGATCGGCGATGGACTTTTTGTGCGTCCAGTCCTCCAGCAGCTCGCCGAGGCCGAGCATGAACATCACGGAGCCTGCCGTATCGAAGTCGCGGCGGACCAGTGAGACCGTCACGGCCGTTGCATCGAGCACGGAGACAGAAAGCTTCCCGTGCAGCAGGGCGGAGAGACCGGTCTTGAGATAGCGCACGGAGCGCACGATGGCGATGCCCGCCCGCACATAGGCAGGCAGGAACAGCTTGCAGGCATAGTGGAGTGCCGTTTTCCAGACGAGTTTGTCCTCAAATTCGCGGTTCAGCGCACGGCCGGTGTGCTCCGGGACAAGCCCGGCCTCCTCAGCCGCCGCGAATGAAAACGAGGAAAGCGCCGCAAGCACAGCGCTGCGCGCCTCGCAATATTCAATGACGGCGTCCTGCGTGCGGTCATAGACCTTGACCGACGCCACGCCGTCCACGGCGCGCATGGAATACTCCAGCAGGTCTGCCTGCCGGAGCGTCATCCGCCCGATGCACAGATGCACACGCAGGCGGCCCTTGGTTTCATGTAAAATTCTGCACTTCATAGGATTCTCCTGCCCGCAGCCGGGAAGGGTTTTCCTCCCCGGCTGCACATGATTCAGGCCTCGGCAGGCTCTGCAGCGGGCTCCTCCGCAGTATCGGCGATCTCCTCGCAGGCAGCGGCGGCACGCTCTTCATTGATGGCCTTCGCATCTGCCAGAATGTCCCCGCAGTTTTCACGGAGCGTCGTAACCGTCGTCATCACGTCTTCCTTCGCACGGAGCACGGCAGCCGTCGCGTGGGTATAGACCTTTTTCGCGTCACGGCTGCTGAGGATCCGGATCCCAGCCGTTCCGAACAGAACGCCGCCTGCAAACAGGCCAAGCTTTGCTGCAATACGCATATTGATTTCCTCCAGTTTTCGTAACTTCAGAAAAAGTAAGGAATGGCTAACATTTGACCGCACTCGCTTTTCCTGTGCCCGTATGATACACCGCAGGGCCATAAATGTCAATGCTTTCCCTCCCCACTTTTCGAGAAAAATCCGCAATTCTTGACAAACGCAGGCCGCCCGTTATAATGAAAGCAGAAAAAGGAGGAGACCGCATGAAACGCTTATTTACCCGCCGGACCGCCGGGACGGATGCAAAAGTTGACCGGCTCGTCATGGAATACGCCCGCCGCAGTGCGGCCTCTCCCCTGCTGCAGCATACGGAGCGGCTCGTGCTTGACCGGAGCGAGGGCATCGCACACCTCAGCTCCGTCGGCAAGCACACCGCCGAGCGCCGCTGCTCGCTCCCGTCCGCGGCGGCCCGCCTGCTCGACACGCTCCCGCAGGGACTGCTATCGCCGCCTCTTGCCTCCGGGACGGACGATGCCGCGGCGCGCTATGCGCTCACGCTGCGCTGGTCGGACGGCGCGTCGCAGCGCATTACCGGCCGCTATGACTGCACGGGCCTTCCGGACGGCTGGGCAGAGCTTGCCGCCGAGGCAGATACCCTGCTGCGCTTCTATACGGAGGGCGAGCTGTTCGACCCGTCGCGCGCAGCCGCCGCGCCGGGGCCGCTGTTTTACTGCGCCGTGGAATTCGAGCCGCACGGCACATGCTACTCCTACCGCTCCGAAGACCGGACGCTGGAGGCCGGTGAGCTTGTGGTCGTTCCGGCCGGGCCGGATGCGCACGAGCTGCTGGGCAGGATCGTCGCGGTGCAGGCCTGCACGGCCGAGGACGCACCCTACCCGCCCGCGCAGACAAAACCGATTCTCCGCCGCGCCACACCGCAGGATATTCTGGAGCTCGGCGAACTCGTGTAAGGATAAAGCAGGACCCGATGCGGCTTTCCGGTGCCGCATCGGGTCCTGTTATTACTTACGATTTTTTCGCCGGGACGGTCCAGTCCGGCGTCTGACTGAGGATCCTGAGCGTATCCGTGGCGGAGACCTGCGCAACGGCCAGAACCTCCCCCGGACTGAGCAACGTATCCGCCGCTGCCAGCGTTTGCTCGTCGATATACTCCGTCGGCACCTGCTCGCCGTCGACCAGAATGACGCTGTACGGCGTGAAGTTCGTGCCGTGGACGGTCAGGCCGCCGTCGCTGCTGCTCACGCCGGTGAGCATGATCTTGTCGACACCAAACTGCAGCTCCATCGGCTGCACCGCCATCTCCCCGCCCGTTGCATAGTGTTTGCCATATAGCATGTCATACTCCAGCATGCACAGGCCGTTCTGGAAGGTCTCGCTGCCGGTCTCATCGTAGCCGTGGCTCTGATGATAGCGCAGGATCGTGCCGTCGTGGATACCGAAGCGGTCGAGCACCATGGCGGCCAGCTGATAGGCCTGCACATCGCGGTCGACCTTTTTGGCGTGGAAATTCGTCCAGATGACATATTCCGTAGACTGCACGGTGCCGCAGCTCAGCTCGTCCTGCGTGATGCCGAAGCTCGGCAGATGATCGCCGTAGAATACGACGACCGTCGGCTCGCTGAACGTGGAGAGCCGGCGCACAAGGCGCGCGACAAAGGCATCCGTCTGCTTGAGCTGGTAGAGGTAATACTCCAGCCCGGCGCGGCGGGAATCGGCCTCCTCCCCCGTGACCCTGATGGTTCGCGCGTCTTCCAGCGGCGCCGTGGGATACTTGCCGTGGGGCTGCACGGAGACCGTGAAAACAAGATCGCGGTCCTCGGTGGAGCGCAGCGCCTTCAAAATTTCCTCCGTCAGAACGAAATCCTTTGCCCAGCCGAGCGGATTCCGCTCGACGTTGTGCATGTATTCCAGCGACGTGAACGTCTCGAAGCCGAAATTGGCATAGACGCGGTCGCGGCTGTAGAATGTGGCGTTATTATTATGGATGGCGTGGGTGGAATAGCCCGCGCTCTGCAGCGCATAGGCCATGGATTCGCAGGTTCGGTTCTTGACGACGGTCTTGTAGGGATACTCCCCGACGCCGAAGTGATCGAGATTCATGCCGGAGAGAACCTCGAACTCGGTGTTCGCCGTGCCCGCGCCGATGGACGGCACATAGAACAGGCCGCTGGAGCACGTCTCCTTCAGCCGCTCAAAATTTGGGACCGGATTTTCGCCGTATGTCAGGTCCTTCAGATAATTCGCGTCAAAGAATGACTCGAGCTGCACAAAGATGAAATTTGGCGTGCGCACCCGGTCGGCAGGCAGGTCGTCCTGCTCGCTGAGGAGCACGTCGATCGCTTCCTGCGAATAGCCGTCCGGCTCGCTGATGCCCTGCGTCACCGCACTGGCGGAGAAGCAGTAGGCAAAGCCGTTGGAGTCGTAGGCATCCGGCAGATTGGGGAAATGCGAGGCCAGCGTCCCGCTGCGGAGGAAGGCGACCGTGAAGCCCGCGAGGATCACGCCGCAGAGCAGAACCTGCACGGCAGCGAAATAATAGGACGGGCGCGTCTTCTTCGCGCGCAGCCACAGGAGGACGATCACGCCGATGAGGGCCGCGATGCCCAGCATCAGGAGGATCAGCACCGGCTGGCTCATATAGATCTCGATGATGTCCCGCACGGACGACAGCAGCCAGATATCCGGCGCCGTCAACGGCGTGGCGCGGAAGCCGAGCAGGATGCAGTTGGCAAGGCCAAGCCCGATCCAAACAGCGGCGAACAGCAGGAAGCAGAAGCTGCGCTTGCGGAACAGCAGTGAGAGAGACAGCGTGAATAAAATAATGAGAGAGTCATAAAAAAACTGCCACGGTCGCGTCACCATATAGTGCAGGCCATCGCCGAGGGACCTGCGCGACAGGCATTCAAGCGCCAAATTGATGACGAACGCAGCAAGGATATAGCCCAAAAAACGGAGAATATTTTCACGGTTCCATTCCTTTCCCACTCGGCGGAGCGAAAAGGGACGCTTCATTTTCATCACCCCAGAAGTCATATTCTGCGCTAACAGTATAACACTTACCCCGAAAAAAGCAAGGATTTTTCCGGTTCTTTTCCAAAATTCAAAGTTTCGCCACAATTGAAAACAGTTTGTAACGAAAAAGCGGAGCGTAAGTGAATTTCCGGTCAAGAAATTGAAAATTTCTTGCAGGGGCTTTACACGGGTGATATAATATAGGTTGAAATAACAGCCGAATGCCGCTTTGCGGCCTTCGTTTGGAAAGGAAGCAGAAAATTCATGACTACCATTGACATTTACTCCGGATTCCTCGGCGCGGGCAAGACCACGCTCATTAAAAAGATGATCCGCGAGGCCTATCAGGGTGAAAAGATCGTCCTCATCGAAAACGAGTTCGGCGAGATCGGCATTGACGGCGGCTTCATGCAGGACGCCGGCATTCAGGTCAACGAGATGAACTCCGGCTGCATCTGCTGCTCGCTCGTCGGCGACTTCGGCCGCGCGCTGAAGCAGGTCATCTCCGACTATCACCCTGACCGCATCCTCATCGAGCCGTCCGGCGTCGGCAAGCTCAGCGACGTCATTGGCGCCGTAGAGCGTGTTGCGGACGAGAGCGTCACGCTCGGCAGCTTCATCACCGTGGCGGATGCCACGAAGTGCAAGGTCTATCTGAAGAATTTCGGTGAATTCTACACGAACCAGATCGAGACCGCCTCCGCCATCATTCTCAGCCGCACCGGCTCCATCTCCGAGGAGAAGCTGGCCGCCGCTGTGGCCCTGCTGCGCGAGCACAATCAGAACGCCGTCATCATCACGACGCCGTGGGACCAGCTCTCCGGCGCACAGATCCTCGAGGCCATGCAGAAGCAGCACACGCTCACCGAAGAGCTGGCTGACATGATCCGCAGCGCCCAGTCCGAGGAGGACGACGAGGACGAAGAGGAAGAGCACCATCATCATGACGATGACGACGAGGATGACGAGCACGAGCATCATTGCTGCCACCATCATGACGATGACGACGAGGATGACGAGCACGAGCATCCTTGCTGCCACCATCATGACCATGATGACGAGGATGAGCATCACTGCCATCACCATCATGACCACGATGAAGACGATGATGAGCATGAGCACCACTGCTGCCATCATCACGACCATGACGACCATGACGAGGATGAGGACGAGCACCACTGCTGCCACCATCACCATCATCACCACGGCCACGACGCCGACGAGGTCTTCCAGAGCTGGGGCGTCGAGACGCCGAAGAAGTTCACCGAGGAAGAGATCCGCAATGCCCTCGCCGCACTGGACAACGGCGAGACCTATGGCATCGTGCTGCGCGCCAAGGGCATCGTTCCGACGGCGGACGGCACCTGGCTGCACTTTGACCATGTGCCCGGCGAGATCGACGTCCGCACCGGCACGGCCGCTGTGACGGGCCGTCTGTGCGTCATCGGCTCGAAGCTGGACGAAAAGGCGCTCGCCGCCCTGTTCGGCGTGTAAGGAGGCTGCCATGGCCATTCCCGTCTATGCCTTCACCGGCTTTCTGGACGCCGGAAAAACGAAATTCATTCAGGAGACGCTGGAGGACGAACGCTTCAACGCAGGCGAGCGCACGCTGCTGCTCATCTGCGAGGAGGGCGAGGAGGAATATGACCTCTCCGTCTATCCCTACCAGCATGTCTATCCCGAGGTGATCGATCAGGAGGCCGTTACGACCGAAGAGCTTTCACAGCTGTTCAAAAAGCACCACTGCGAGCGCGTCGTCGTCGAGCTCAACGGCATGCTGCAGGTCGGCCCGTTCTACCAGAAAATGCCGGAGGACTGGCAGATCGCGCAGGAGGTCATGTTTGCCGACGGCACGAGCATCCTCGCCTACAACGCCAACATGCGCTCCCTTGTGGTGGACAAGCTCACGGGCTGTGAGATGGTCGTGTTCAATCGTCTTGCACCGGGCACGGACATCATGCCGCTGCACAAGCTCGCCCGCGCGCTGAACCGCCGCGTCGGCATCCTCTATGAATACACCGACGGAACGACGCAGCCCGACGAGATCGAGGACCCGCTCCCCTTTGACATCAACGCCCCGGTCGTGGAGATCGGCGACGATGATTTTGCGCTCTGGTACCGCGACATCACGGAGGAGCCGAAGAAGTACGACGGCAAGACCGTCCGCTTCAAGGGACAGGTCGCCCGCCTGAAAAAGGACCGCGACGGCTACTTTGCGCCCGGCCGCTTTGTCATGACGTGCTGCGTGGAGGACATCGCCTTCATGGGTCTGCCGTGCAAATACGCCGACGCCGCCTCGCTGCACGCCCGCGAGTGGGTCATGGTTGAGGCGACGGTCTCCGTCCGCTTCCATGCGCTCTACCGCGGCACCGGCCCCATCCTGACGGCCGTCCGCGTAACGCCCGCCGAACCCGCGAAGAACGAGGTCGCGACATTCTGAATCAAGCCCTCATATAGCGAAAACCTGCCGGAGTCAGCCACTCCGGCAGGATTTTTTATAGCTCAGTTTTCGTCCGCAGCTGCTCCCATGGTCGCAGCGAAGGCCGCTGCGGCATTCTGGACCGTTTCTGCGACGATGTTCTCCGCCACGTGATGCAGGTCCGCCTGCAGGACGCGTTCCACATAAGGGGCATATTCTTTTTCCGGCACGCAGTAGAGGCGGAAGCAGCACGAAAGATAGCGGCGGATCTTCCGCTCCATCGTGAAGTACATATCGCACGGGACGGACATATAGCTCCGCGTGACACCGGCGGAGGCCAGCTCCAGCTCAAACAGCTCGCTGTCGTCCGCGCGCTTCATCCAGCGGGAGAAGATCTGGCGCAGCCGGGGCGTCATGCTCCGGTTGATGAAATCGGACGTCGACGGCAGCGAATACGCCGTGACATACAGGTCGCGCAGCGGCTCGGAGCACTCCGCGATATGGAGCTGCAGCCCCGTCTCCATGGCGTACAGCAGCAGCGGCGACTGATCCGCCGGGAGCATCTTCTCCGCGCGGGAAAACTGGGAGCGGAACATGATCTGCGTCAGGCGCAGCAGCAGCGCCTCCTTATTTTCAAACGCGGCGAAGAACGACGCCGGAGACATCCCGGCCTTGCGGGCGATCTGCGCCGTCGTCGTGCGCCCGTAGCCCTGCTCGAGGAAGAGCGTCATCCCCGCATAGATCATCTTCTGTTCGCGTGCAATTCCTCTGGCCTGCAGCCCATGACCCGGCATGGCACTCGCTCCTTTCAACTGAATATATGAATCAAAAATAAACTCCGGTCAAATGATATCACATGCTGTCGAATTTTGCAAGCGAAAGTTCCTGGCTTTTTCTCAATTTTCTGGATGTTTTCAAACTTTTATTGCTGCTTGTCATCATAGTCCGTCTATGCTATAATGAAATTATCTCATATCACCCGCTTGCAGAAAGGACGTGCCCAGATGAAGCGTACCATTTCGTTATTCCTTGCCGTTTCCTCTTTTCTGACTCTTTTATGCTCAACTGCCGGAGCCGAATCTTCTACCGGTTTCGCTGATGTGCCGCAAACTGCATGGTACTATTCCTATGTCATGCAGATGCAGAAAAATGGATACATGAATGGCGTATCTGCCGATCAGTTTGATCCGGATGGACACCTGACCCGCGCAATGGTTACGACCGTTCTTTATCGCATGGAAGGCAGCCCCTCCGTTTCGGCTCCGAGCCGCTTTATCGACGTCCCACAGGGCACCTGGTATTCCGATGCCATTGCCTGGGCGGAAAACAGCGGTGTTGTGAACGGAATGGATGATATACACTTTGCGCCGGAACGCGAGATCACGCGGGAGCAGCTCGTCACAATGATCTATCGTTATGCCATGCAGAAGGGTCTCCCGCAGGGTGAGACCTCGCTGGAGAAGTTTGACGACGCTGCAAACGTCAGCGACTATGCCAAGCATGCGTTCGCATGGGCCTGCAACGCCGGTATCATTTGCGGAAGTAAGGCAACCAAAAATCTATACGAAAACTATTATCAGATTTATCAAACTGATATCTGGAAGGAAAACAAAATTACCTATTCTAACGATACGCAATTCTACGCGCTCATCGACTTTGACGGAGATGGAATCTGTGAATTAGTCTCCACTCAGGCAGACTGGGGAGGCTTTGAGTATTACGGCTTTTATCTTAATGCAATACAGTCCAATACTGCTGAATCATACGGTTGTATCGCGAATATGAGGGGCCCGCTCTTATATTCAAATGGCCGTGGAGAAGTTTACTGCGCCTCTGGAAACTATGGTGGATATAGTCTTGTTCGAATTTATGGGGTTGAAGGGGATCGGCCCGGCGAAAAAGCGCTTAGGCGAGAAACCATTATGGACTTCATTCCAAATTGGGACGAAAGTGACGCAAGTGACAAACTTATGAAATTTGACCAAGAAATGCACCAATACTTGGATGATCGCAATTGTGTTCAAGTTAAATATTACCCGCTCGACACTCTGCTTGCAAGCAACTATTATCCCGTGACTGTCGATGTTCTGGAACCGTCGGGTCTTGCTACTCGCGCACAGCTTGCAAAGATCATTTCCGTCTATCTCGGATTAACAGACTGACAACAGCAAAAAGGCAAAGAAATCCCGCGATCCCATGGAATTCCGTGCGATCGCGGGACTTTTCTTATACATTTTCCACCGCAGCCGGGTGCCAAAAGCCGACGGCATCACGGACGAGGACACAGCTGCGCGTCAGCTCCCCTTCTCCGGCGGCATCGGGCGTCACGCCCCATGCTGCAGCGCTGTCCTCCGGGACATGGAGCCTGCAGCGGAACGTGAAGCGCAGGCGGTTGCCGCAGAGCGATTCGACTCCGCTGCTCGCACCGTCGCGGGCCTCGTGGGCGCTCAGGCTCTGCACCATGGCTCCGGCAGCACTCTGGGCGATGGTCTCGTCCTCAGCGGACCCGGTCACGCCGACGGCGTAGAGGCTGCGCGGATAGGCATCCTGCTGCTCCAGCCCCTGCAGGGCGGCAGCGAGGTCCGCACCCTCCGGCTGGTCCAGCCAGACACGGCCGCCAGGTGCATCCATACACAGGGCGGAGACGCCCTTCCAGAGCGTGAGCAGCGTGCCGCCGCCCGCTGGCGAGCTGAGCGTCACATAGCTGTCAAACGAGAATTCCTGCACGCCCGGCGCTTTGCGCTCGACCCACTGCGCAGCATTGGCGGCATCGAGCACCGCAGCGACCGCAGCGGCGTCCAGCATGCCGCTGTGCTCCAGCTCCCCGCTGCGCGACCACTGGCACAGGCACAGGGCCGCGCCGTCGTCTGCCAGAGCGGCCAGCGTCCCGGCATTGGGCAGCTCGACCGGCTCGGGCGGCTGCGTGGGGTTGGTCGGTGCGGCGGTCGGCTCTTCCGTTGCGGGCGGGTCCGTCGGTTCAAGCGGCAGCAGCCCGCCGTGCTCCGCCGGGCCTCGGGAACAGGCGGCAAGCGAAACGGCCAGCATCAGCGCGCACAGCGCGGAGATCAGCTTTTTCATCTCCATCATCCTTTCGTCAAAAATCGTAAAATATGTCAGCAAGTGTATTTGCTCAAAACTGTTCTATCTATTCAGACGCGATTTCTGCGCATCCGTTCCGCAGATTTTGCGTTTCTTTTTTCTGGGCAGCACCGCACAATTGCAGCTTCGGCCTTCACCGAATGCTCTCGCTGAATTATGCGGCGCTGCCCTTGTTTTAACCGAAAAATTCTATTATAATAAGGGTATGTTTTGGAAACGCATGTACGGAGAGGATGACTGCCGTGTATTTTTCCCGGGAAAAACTGAATGCGCTCGTGCCGCCCGCCGGACTGGAGGGCGCGGCCGAGCTGCTGAACGGACTGGAGTATGATCGGAGCAGCGTATGCTCCGCCGTCGTGACCGCCCTGCGCCCGCTGCTGGCGCGCCTTGCGCCGGAGCCAGAGGCCGGATGGCTGCCCGCGCTGTATGCGTGGCTGGACAACGGTCTGTTCCCCGATCCCGCCTATCAGGCCCCGCCCGAGGCACCGGCGCTTGCCGCGCTGGCCGAGCTGCTGGACGGCGTGCTCGCCTGCGAGGATGCGCCGTTCGATATGCTGACCGATCTGGCTGCGCACGGCCCGGAGGACGGGAGCCGTGTCGCCGATGAGCTGCCCGCCTTCCACGCCGCACTGCACGCCTCGCATTTTGTGACCATGCTGCGCATCGGCCGGGAGCTTCTGCCGTTTGACGCCGCTTCGCACACCATCGGCGTGCACAACATCGCCACGCTGACCGCCCAGTGCGCGAAGGAAGCCGGGCTTCCTGTCGACGTCCCGCTCGTCAGCGCGGCCGCCCTGTGCCACGATATCGGCAAGTTCGGCTGCCGCGGCGCGGATGCAAAGCGCATCCCCTATCTGCACTATTATTATACCTGGCAGTGGCTGTCCGGCCACGGCATGGAGCACATCGCGCATATCTCCGCGAACCACTCCACCTGGGACCTCGAATTTGAGAATCTGCCCGTGGAGTCCCTGCTGCTCATCTATGCGGACTTCCGCGTGCGCGGCACGCGCGAGGGCGGGCGCGAGACCGTGCGCATTTATTCACTGGCAGAGGCCTATGCGATGATCCTTTCAAAGCTGGCGGACGTTACGCCGGAAAAGGAGCGCCGTTACCGCACGGTCTATACGAAGCTGCGCGATTTTGAATCTTATTTGCACATCCGCGGCGTGGCTACGGAGCCCGGCCCCGCGCCGCAGCGCGAAACGCGCGACCCCGCCCTGCTCACGCAGCAGGAGGCGCTGGACGCCCTGCGCGCGCTGACGTTCGACCACGCCATCCGCCTGATGCACACCGTCAGCACGGACGCGTCGTTCGATCAGCTGCTCGAGCAGGCCCGCGGCGAGAAGAACACGCTGCGCATCCGCACCTACCTCGAGCTGTTTCAGGAATACCACACCTATATGTCCGGCGGAAACAAGCGCAAGCTGCTCGCCTTCCTCTATGAGCTGCTGCTGTATCCCGAGGGCGACGTCCGCCGTCTGGCCGGGCAGCTCATGGGCAGCGTGCTGGCCAACAGCGGGCCGAAATACCGCAAGGAGCTGCCCTCCGCCGCGCCGCAGGACGCAGCCGCGCCCGCGATGCTCTCCGTGCTGGAGGAATCGCTCGGCCTGTGGGAGCAGACCGTGGCGCAGTGCCTGCACCCCGACCACAAAATCTCTCCGAAGCACGCCCAGCGCATCTCCAACTCGCTGAAGGCCGTTGCCGAAACGCTTCTGGCCGAGACGGAGGACGCGGCGCGGCTGGCGCAGCCGCTGCTCTCGCGCCTGCCGGATGCCACGGACGAGGACAGCTTCGTGCTGCTCGACGCCCTCTACCACACCCCGCCGCATGCCGTCTCCACGCTCGCCCCGGCGGCGGACCGGCTGCGCGCCCTGCTGTGCGGTCCGGACCAGAGCCGCCGCATTGCGGCCCTGCGCTGCCTGCGGCGCTTCCGTGCCGCCGCACCGGAGGACCTGCTGCAGGAGGCCGCTGTGCCGCTTGCGGATGATCTTCCCGCCGTGCGTGCCCTGCGCGGCCGCCTGAGCGGTAAAACGCCCGCGCCGCTCTCGGAATCCGAAGCATCGCTGCTCTACCTCAGCAATCTGAAGACTGCCGTGCCGTGGGTCGTGAAAAACGCCCAGATCGACCTGCTGCAGGCCGATGCGCTGCAGCACACGGGCAACACATTCCACACGGCGACGCATCTTTCCAATCTGCTGTCCGTCAGCGAGCACCTTCCCGTGCGCGAGCACGCCGGGCGCGCGCTTCTGACCATCAGCACGCGCCTGAGCGTCGACCAGCGCAATGAGATCATCGTCGACCTCATGCGCGAGCTGGAAAACGGCCAGGAGCAGATCGCGCGCTTCATTCCCCGTTATCTCGGGCGGCTTCTGAGCACCATGCCGGAAAAGGAAATCCGCGAAAGCATCGATTTCCTCGACGGTCTGCTGCGCAGCGGCAGCGCCCGCGCCGCCTCGACGTCGCTCCGGACGCTCGGCAGTCTGATCTCCGCCCTGCCGGAAAACAGCGTGCTGACGGAGCACTGCCTCGGCCTGCTGCTGACGGGTGTGTCGCACTATGACGAGTCCGTGCACCGCAGCGCCATGACCGTTCTGTGCCACGATGTCATCGGCAGCGAACGCCTGCCGTTCTCCCTGCGGGCGCACTGCTTTGCCCGCGTGAGCAAAAAGCTCCTGTGCCTTCTGGCCGAGCCCGCACCAGGCAAGCTGACGTTCTTCAATCGGGCTGCCATGCTGAATCACCTGTACCGCTTCCTTGTGCAGGCGGAGGTCGTGCAGGGCGGGCTGCGCTTTCCCGCGCCGCTGCCGGCCGCATTCTTTCCCGGCACGTTTGACCCGTTTTCCGCCGGACACAAGCGTATCGTGCAGGAAATTCGTGCGCTCGGCTATGAGGTCTATCTCGCCGTGGACGAATTCTCCTGGAGCAAGCGTACACTTGCGCGGCTGCTGCGCCGCCGGATCGTCAACATGTCCGTGGCCGATCAGTGGGATACCTATGTCTTCCCGAACGCCATCCCCATCAACATCGCCATGCCGGAAGACATCGCGCGCCTGCGATCCTGCTTTCCCGGCCGGAGCGTGACGCTCGTGGCGGGCTGTGACGTCGTGTGCGGAGCCTCGGCCTACCGCTCGCTCCGCCCCGGCGGTGTACAGGAGCTGGATCACCTGCTCATCCGCCGCGGAGAGACAGACGAAACGGACATCCGCACCCGTCTGCAGGGCCGCGTGACGTTTCTGGAGCTCCCGTCACAGCTCGAAGGCATCAGCTCCACGCGCATCCGCGAATCCATCGATCAGGACGTCGATATCTCCATGCTCGTCGACCCGATCGTCCAGTCCTATATCTATGAATACGATCTCTATCTCCGTTCCCCGCAGCACAAGAACGTGCTGCAGGCGCAGGAGCTGGAATTCCGCATCGTGACGGGGACGGAGGACGACCTCCCACCTGCCCTGTTCGAGCGGCTGCGCAGCACGCCGGAGCCGCTGGCCATCCTGCTGCGCAGCCGTAGGCGCCATGTGGCCGTCGGCTGGTGCTGCGGCCATACCGTGCGCCCGGCGAGCCTGTTTGCGGAGCTCGGCTCCGTCGAGGCCGCCTCGGCCGTCCGCCGCCTGACCTCCGGCAAGCTGCTGAAGCTCGACCATGTGGAGGCGGACGGCGCGCAGACGCGGCGCATGCTTGTCAATGAGCTGCTCGCCCGCAGTCTGGCGTCCGACCACACGTTTGCGCTGGCCCGCTGCGAGGGCGAATGGCTGGAGGAGCTCGGCTTCTCCCCCGTCGAGGATGCCGAGGGACTGCTGTGCGTCGACATGCGCGCGCCCATTGTCCTCATTCAGGACGTGCTGCTGTGCATCAAAAAGCCGCACCACGATGAGCCGCAGGTGCGCGCCGCCGTAGAGTCCGCCCGGCCCCGGCTGCGCCGCGCGCTGTGCGCGCTGTATCCCGGCAGGCTCGTGCTGAGCTTCGACGCGGAGCTGCTCAACCAGTCGCTCATGTACCGCGTGCAGAAGCTCGGCGGTGTACTCGGCGCACCGGCCGGGCAGCTCGGCCGGGCCATGTGCGTGCCCTACGGCAAGATTCTCTCCGACGAGATCGTGCCGAACACTGTCACAAAGACGCTGCATGTGGACAAGACATTCGCGCCGGACGGCAGCTCGTTCTCCGTCCCGGCCTACCCCGGCTACGACACCGTGCGCAATCAGGTCCGCACCATCAAGGCCTTCCGCCGCCCGGTCATCCTCGTGGACGATCTGCTGCACAACGGTTACCGCCTCGACAAGCTCAGCCCGGTTTTTGCCGCGGAGGAGCTGGAGATCCGCACCGTCGTCGTCGGCATTCTCTCGGCGCGCGGCCGCGACCTCATGGAGGTGCAGGGGCGGCAGGTCGAGTGCGAATACTTCATCCCGAATCTGCACTACTGGGTCACGGAAAGCCTGCTGTATCCTTTTCTCGGCGGCGACAGCGTCGGCACGCCCGCGCCGGGACGGATGCTGCCCTCCATCAACCTGATCCTGCCCTATTACTACCCACGCCACTATGTTGGAACGACGGACGCCGCCATCCGCGACCTCAGCCGCACTGCGCTGGAGAACACGCTCTCCATCCTACACGCGCTCGAGCAGGCGCATCAGGCGCAGTTCAGCACGGCGCTGACGCTGCGCCGCCTCGGCGAGGCCCTCTACCGCCCGCGTCTGCCGGACCGCGGACGGTCCCTGCGCTATGACCTGTCGCTTCCCGCCTCCGCCTGTCTGGAGGACGATCTGCTGCGGCTTGACCGCATCCGTATGCGAGGAGGAATGATCCATGGAGCTTAAACAATGGCACGGCTTCTGCCTGTGCCCGCTGGGCGGAGTCTGTCCGCCGGATGCCGTGCCCGCAGACGCGCCGTTTTCCCCGCTGGTGTTTCTTGTCCGGCGCGATCCGCTGCGCTCCCGCGGCCTGTTTGCCGTTACCGTGCTGGACGAGGTCTTCGAGGCCGAGACGGCCGGTGTGCTGCTGCCGCCGGCGCAGGGGACGACGCCTGCCGAGCCGCTGCGCGAATTTGTGGCGGCTAACGGCGCCTGCGTGCTGAACACGGCGTTTTCCGCCGCATTCTCCGTTCTGGAGCGCTGGCACCGGAAGCGCACACAGCCGCTGCGCGTCACGCTCGTCGGGCTCGGCGACGTCGGCGGCACGCTGCTGCTGGCGCTGAAGCTGCTCGGCCGGGAGCTGGGCGAGCTGCGCATCTATGACCCGAACGCCGCGCAGTGTCGGCGCTACGAGCTGGAGCTGAATCAGGTCCTTCCGCTGGACCACCCGCTGCCGCCCGTCACCGTCTGCACGGAGGACACGCTGTTTGACTGCGATCTGCTGCTGTTCACGGCCTCGCGCGGCGTGCCGCCCGTCGGCTCCGGCGTGGCGGACGTGCGGCTGGCGCAATACGAAAAAAACCGCGCCATGCTGCGCAGCTATGCAGCCATGGCGCGCAAAACGCACTTTACCGGTCTGTTCTGCCAGATCTCCGACCCCGTCGATCCGCTGGCCTGCGCCGTTTTCCGCGAAAGCAACCGCAACGCCGCCGGGGAATTTGACGGCTGCGGCCTGCTGCCGGAGCAGGTGCAGGGCTTCGGCCTCGGCGTGATGGAGGCGCGCGCCCGCTGGTGCGCGCAGGAGGACGGCATCGACTTTTCGAACGGCCGTGTCTACGGCCCTCACGGCGGCGGACTTGTCGCAGCAAACGACCCCGCAGCATACAACGAAGCGATCTCCGCCCGGCTGACAGAGCGAACCGTGCATGCCAATCTCGAGGTGCGGGCGCTCGGCTTCAAGCCGTATCTCGCCCCCGCCCTCTCCTCTGCCGCCGTGAGCATTCTGTCCCTTGTGCGCGGGCAGCCGTATGATGCCGCTCTGCCACTCGGCGGCGTGTGGCTCGGCGCACAGCGGCGCATGACGCCGCTCGGACCGCTGCAGCGCCGCGAGCCGCTCCACCCCGCGCTGCTTGCCCGCATCGAGGCCGCGCGGCTGGAGCTGGAGGCCTTCTGCCATGATGCCTGAGCCGCTGCTTCTCGTCTGCCCGTCGGCCGGGCCGCGCCTGCGGGACGTGATCGAGACGGCGCTGTGCGACCTTCCGGTCCGCAATGCGCAGGGCGACTTGCGCGGCGCGCGCATTCTGTTTGCACTCGATGCAGGCTCAGTAGGAATGGATGAGCCGACGCTTCGCCTGCTTCGGCGGCTGCGGACCGAGCCGGGCTGTCTGGAGGGCTCCGTCTGCGGCTTCGTTGTCGACGGAGAGACGGAGCTCTACACCAAGGCGCTGGCGCAGGATCTGGCGCTCGCCGCGAATCTCGCCGGGGCGGCCCTGCCCGGCAAGCCGCTCGTGGAGGGCACAGGCTCCCTCTATAACCAGCACATTCTCGCCGCGCGGCGCGGCATGAGCTGGGAGGAGACGTACCGTGCACGCACGAGGGAGCTGGGAGAACGCCTGCTCGCCTTTTCCCCGAAGCGCGTCGGGCGGCCGAAGCTGCTCGTGCTGCATGCCTCCGAAAGCGGCCGCTCGAGCACGCTCTGGATGGGCCGCGAGCTGAGCCGCCGCCTGAGCGGCTGCTGCAGCATTGCGGAAATTTCACTGCGCAACGGCACGATCCACGACTGCCGCGGCTGCTCCTACAGCGCGTGTCTGCATTTTGCCCGCAGCGGCAGCTGCTTTTACGGCGGAGCCATCTCCGAGACCGTCCTGCCCGCGATCCGCGAGTGCGACGCCATGCTGTTCCTCTGCCCGAACTACAACGATGCCGTCGGCGCAAATTTCACGGCCCTGTTCAACCGCCTGACGAGCCTGCTGCTGCAGTGCGACCTGTCGGAAAAGCAGCTCTACAGCGTCATCGTCTCCGGCTACTCCGGCGGCGATCTCGTCGCGCGCCAGCTGCTCGGTGCGATGTGCCTGAACAAGACCGTCTCGCTGCCGCCGCGCTTCTGCCTGCTGGAAACGGCGAACGACCTGCCAACGGCGCAGGCTCTGCCGGGCATCGCCGGGCGGCTGGACGCCTTTGCCGCTGCCATGCAGCGCTCCCTGTGTCAGCCCGCCGGGAACAGCTCGGAAATTTCACCGAACGAATAGCCCATCTCCTCCCAGCGCGTGAGCAGACTGTCGAGGATGGCCGCATTTGTCTGCGAGGTGCTGTGCAGCAGCACAACGGCTCCGTTGTGGATGCGCGGGATGAGCTTGGCATAGGCCTGCTCCGACGTCGGCTGATCGTCCTGCAGCCAGTCCACATAGGCAAGGCTCCAGAACACGGTGTGATAGCCGAGCTGCTGCGCCATTTCGAGATTTTTCTCGGAATAGATGCCCTGCGGCGGGCGGTAGAATTTTGCAAGCTCCTGCCCGGTCGTGTCACGGTAGAGCGTCTCGAGGGACTCGAGCTCCTGCCGGAACTGCTCCATCTCCCCGATCTTCGACATGTCCCAGTGGTGGTAGGTGTGATTGCCGACCGTATGCCCCTCCTGCGCCATGCGCCGGACGAGGTCTGGATTTCGCTCGATGTAGTTGCCGACCAGGAAGAATGCCGCCGGAGCATGGTGCTTCTGCAGCGCATCGAGGATCTGCGCCGTGCAGCCGTTCTCATAGCCCGCGTCGAACGTGAGATAGATGCGCTTCTGCGCCGTATCGCCAAGGAAGGCCGCATCATACTGCCGCAGCCGGTCCGCCGTGGTGTTTCCCACGGGCGGCTGGCCCTCCTGCTGGAAGCTCAGGCCCCACGAGCCTGCCGGGAGCGCCGCTGCCTGCTTGGCCGCGCCCGCGCCCGCAAGGGCCAGAATGATGCCCAGCACGAGCAGGACGGGCAGATTCCGCCGGTAAAAGTTTCGCATGTCCATCACCTCGCCTCAGCTTATGCCGCCGCTGCCGGGAAATATGCAGGGCGCGAATTTCCCGGCTGTCAAGTTTTTTCTCTTGACAAGCGCACATCCGTCTGCTATAATACCCAAGGTCAAGGGGGGCAGTATCATGAAACAGGAAGCCTTTACCATGTCCCTGCTCTTCGACACCTACGGCGCGCTGCTGACCGAAAAGCAGCAAACCTATTTTGACCTCTATTACAATCAGGATCTCTCGCTGGCAGAGATCGCCGAGCAGGAGGGCATTTCCCGTCAAGGCGTTCACGACGCCATCTCCCGCAGCGAGGCGCTGCTCGCTTCGTTCGAGCGCGTGACCGGCTGCGTCGCCCGGGAGCAAAAGCTCCGCCATGCCCTCGCCGCGATCACCGCCGAGGCCCAGCCCCTGCTGCAGGCCGGGGATCCCGCCACCCGGCAGGGCGCCCAGCGCATCCTTGCCGCCGTTGATTCCCTGAAGGAGTAGCCATGGCATTTGAAGGTCTGACCGCAAAACTGAACGCCGCGTTCAAAAAGCTGCGCGGCAAGGGCCGCCTGTCCGAATCCGATATCAAGGAAGCCATGCGCGAGATCCGTCTTGCGCTTCTGGAGGCGGACGTCAGCTATAAAGTCGTCAAGGACTTCGTCAAGTCCGTTTCGGAGCGCTGCTCCGGGCAGGACGTGATGGAGAGCCTGACCCCTGCACAGACGATCGTCAAGATCGTCAACGAAGAGCTCATCCGTCTGATGGGCAGCGAAAATCAGCGTATTTCCATCTCCCCCAAGCCGCCGACGGTCGTTATGCTCGTCGGTCTGCAGGGCGCAGGCAAGACCACGAACGGTGCAAAGCTCGCCGGTCTATTCAAAAAGCAGGGCAAGCGCCCGCTGCTCGTCGCCTGCGATATTTACCGCCCCGCCGCCATCAAGCAGCTGGAGGTCGTCGGCGGTCAGCTCGGCATCCCGGTGTTCCAGATGGGGCAGGAAAACCCCGTGAAGATCGCCAAGGCCGCCATCCGCCATGCGCAGCAGCACGGCAACGACATGGTCTTCCTCGATACGGCCGGCCGCCTGCATGTGGACGAGGCCCTGATGAACGAGCTGAAGTCCATCAAGGCTGAGGTCCAGCCGAATGAAATTCTGCTCGTCGTGGACGCCATGACCGGTCAGGACGCCGTGAACGCCGCCCAGTCGTTCAACGAATGGCTGGACATCGACGGCGTGATGCTCACGAAGCTCGACGGCGATGCCCGCGGCGGCGCTGCGCTGTCCGTCAAGGCCGTCACCGGCAAGCCCATCAAGTTCATCGGCACCGGCGAAAAGCTCGACATGATCGAGCCGTTCCACCCGGAGCGCATGGCTTCGCGGATCCTCGGCATGGGTGACGTGCTCACACTGATCGAAAAGGCCGAGCAGGCCCTCGACCAGAAGAAGGCCGCCGAGCTCGAGCAGAAGATGCGGGCCAACAAGTTCACGCTCGCCGATTTCTACGATCAGCTCCTGCAAATTCGGAAGATGGGTCCCATGCAGGACCTGCTCGGCATGATCCCCGGCATGGGCAGCATGAAGAACGTGCAGGTCGACGAATCGGCCCTCGGACGCGTCGAAGCCATCATTCTCTCCATGACGCCCTATGAGCGCGAGAACCCCGCGTGCCTGAACTCCTCGCGCAAGCGCCGCATCGCGCTTGGCTGCGGCCAGAAGGTCGAGGACGTTAACCGTCTGCTCAAGCAGTTTGACCAGATGCAGCAGCTTATGAAGCAGATGAACGGCAAGGGCAAAAAGCGCAAGCTGCCCGGCAAAATGGGAGGCTTCCCCGGCTTCCCCGGTATGTGATCATTGGACCGCAACCAGGTCTGACGATATATTTTGAATTCTATTTGGAGGTGAAACCCCATGGTTAAAATCAGACTGAGAAGAATGGGTGCGAAGAAGGCTCCTTACTACCGCATCATCGTTGCTGATTCCCGCAGCCCGCGCGACGGCCGCTGCATCGAAGAGATCGGCACCTATGATCCCCTGACCGAGCCGGCCACCATCACTGTCGACGCCGAGAAGGCCCAGCAGTGGATCAAGAACGGCGCTCAGCCGACCGACACCGTGAAGGCGCTTTTGAAAAAGGCTAACGTCCTTTGATCGAGAGGGACTGCACGATGAAGGAACTCTTGCTCTATGTGGCAAAGCAGCTTGTTGACGATCCCGAGGCCGTGACGGTCACGGAGCGTGAGGACGGCGAGAGCACCGTTCTGGAGCTTCGCGTTGCGCCGGAGGATATGGGCAAGGTCATCGGCCGCCAGGGACGCATCGCAAAAGAGATCCGGACCATCATCAAGGCCGTCTCCCAGCGTGACGGCAAGCGCGTCACCGTTGACATTGTGGACTGATGCAAATTCGCTCGCTGCATCCCTGCAGCGGGCATTTTGCATTTTTCCCCCTTTAGCCCCGCCGGCCCGCGTGCATACCGTTGTCGTGCATGCGGACCTGTCATGGAGGAACCACTGTTATGAAATCTGAACCGTCCCGTGCCCGGTCGCTGCGCAGGCAGTTGACCGCGACGTTCTATCGAAAAAATAAAGCCACATTCTTTGTCACAGCAGGAGCAATGCTCCTGCTCGGCGGCGCGCTGCTGGCCGTTGCCTGGATCCTGCAGCAGATCATCGACATTGCCTCCGGCGACAGCGTTGCCCCGCTCGTGCGCATGTGCTGGCTGTGTCTCGGCGTTCTGGTAAGCGTGACAACGATCTATGTGGTGCAATGCTATACCTACCCCGCCTTTCTGCGCCGCGCCATGAAGCAGTATAAAGAATACGCCTTCACGGAGCTGACGAAGAAAAGCATCAGCACGTTCTCGGACGAGAATACGAGCCGCTATATCTCCGCCCTGACGAATGATGCCGTCTGCATCGAGACAAATTACCTTGCGAAGATCTTTACACTTCTGACAAAGAGCGTCTCCTTTGTGGGCGGCCTGGTCATGATGCTGCTCTACAGTCCCCTGCTCACCGGTTTTGCCCTGCTGCTGTCGCTCGTGCCGCTGGCTGTTTCTGTCCTGTGCGGCAACAGGCTGGCGCGGATGGAGACGGAGGTCTCGCGGCAGAACGAGTCGTTCGTCGCCATGACGAAAGACCTCCTGTCCGGCTTCTCCGTTGTCAAGAGCTTCAAGGCAGAGGCCGAGGTCGTTGCCCGCTTCTGCCGCCGTAACGAGGAACTGGAGGAGACGAAGGGCCGTCGCCGCCGCATGGAGGAGGTCATCACCATGCTCGGTACCGGCGCCGGGATCGTGGCCCAGCTCGGCGTGTTCCTGTTCGGCGCGTATCTTGCCGTGACGAAGCAGGGCGTTACGCCCGGCGTTGTCATCGTATTCCTGCCGCTCATGAGCTTCGTGGTCGATCCCATCGGCTCCGTGCCGCCCATTCTGGCCAACCGCCGCGCCGCCGTTGCCCTCATCGACAAGCTGGCCGACGCCGTGGGAAAAAACGTCCGCGAGAGCGGCGAACAGATGGACCCGGTCCTGCGCGACGGCATCACCATCGACCATCTGACCTACGGCTATCACGAGAGTGCGCCCGTCCTGAACGATGTTTCCGTCCGCTTTGAGGCCGGAAAAAGCTATGCCATCGTCGGCACATCCGGCAGCGGCAAGTCCACGCTCGTGAACCTGCTCATGGGCAGCAGCAACGACTATCAGGGCAGCATCCGCTTCGATCAGCGCGAGCTGCGCAGCATTGCAGCGGAATCGCTCTACGGCCTTGTTTCCGTCGTGCAGCAGAATGTGTTTATCTTCGACGATACCATCCGCAACAATATCACGATGTTCCGCCACTTTGACGAGAAGCTCGTGCAGCAGGCCACGGAGAAGGCCGGTCTGACTCCCCTTTTGGCCGAGCGCGGCGAGGACTATATCTGCGGCGAGAACGGCTCCGGCCTCTCCGGCGGCGAGCGGCAGCGCATCTCCATCGCGCGCTGCCTGCTGCGGCAGACGCCCGTCCTGCTCATCGACGAGGCCACGGCAGCACTGGATGCCGCCACGGCCTATTCTGTCAGTGCCGCCATTCTGGCCATTGAGGGTCTGACGCGTATTGTTGTTACGCACCGGCTCGAGGAGCCGCTGCTGCGGAAATATGATGAAATTCTCGTTCTGAAAAACGGCGAGATCTGCGAACGCGGCAGCTTTAACGCCCTGATGGCACGCCGCGAGCAGTTCTATTCTCTGTTCAACGTAGCAAACGGCTGACCCTTGGCAAAACACGGAGCCTCCGCTTTCAAAGCGGGGGCTCCGATTTTTTACGCCTGTTTTGTTCAGAATCCAAGCTCCTCGCCGACGAGGATGACATGGATGCGCCCGGCGGGGCGGCAGTTTCGCGTGATGAGGATCTGATTGCAGATGCATTCCTCACCGTGGCAGTCGGCGCAGCAGCCGGTCTGCGCGCACGGCGTTTTACCGAGAAAGCGCTGCTCATTCTTCGGTGCAGCGATCGTTCGGGCACGGCGCACGGCCTCGTCGAGCGTATCGACGACCTTGTTCATCCCGGCGATCACGATGATCTCGCGCGGGCCGAACACGATGGCAGCAACGCGGTTTCCCTTGCCGTCGATATTCACCAGTTCTCCCGTAAGGCTGACGGCATTCGCGCCCGTCAGGAAGAAATCGGCAGAAAGGCAGTCGTGGGCCGCCTGCTCCCGCTCGGCATCCGTCTGCATGCTCTCGCGGTCGATGACGCGCCACGGGCCGTCCCGCAGGGCCTGCTGCAGGCCGATCTGGTCAGCAGAGCGCGCGCCGCCCCAGCCGACGAGGGCATCGTGCGGAATCATCCGCAGTGCAGCAGCCAGCGCAGAAGCCCGATCCGGGCAGTAGCATGCATCAAAATGCCGGGCGCGCAGATTCTTCAGCAGGATCTGCGCGCGCTTTTCATAAAACAGCGAAACAGGTTCCATCGATTTAGCCTCCGTTTTTCTTTCATTTTACTGCGTCGGAGGCAAAAAAGCAAGGGATTACGGAAGTTCTGAAAAATTGCCGCCCTGTCCCGAGCGAGGGACAGGGCGGCAACGCTTGATTTTCGCTTATTTGGCAGCGGGAACGATGGTCAGGCCGTTGAGGTCCAGACCGCCGCCGACGGTGTCGATCAGCGTGATCGCGCCGGTCTCATCGAAGGAGTAGAGGCGATGCGCCGAGTCGGTCACATAGAACAGGCCGGTCGTCGGATCGTAGTCCATTTCGTTGAGGCGGTTTTCGACCATGAGGTCGACCTCTGCAAGCTTCGTGAATGTGGTGAGGTCCACATCCGCGCGGATGAGCTCGGTATTGCCATAGCCTCTGGCGAGGACATAGACATTGCCGTCCTTGCAGGCAACGGTACGCGGAGACGGGATGTTCGTCATGCCAGACATATCGCGGTAGGCCGTCCAGTAGTTCAGCTGCGTGGGATCCATACGGGACGGATTGAACTGGAACAGGTAGAAGCCCGCGACAACATACAGCACCTTATTTACCGGGTCATACGCGAGATCGTTGGCATCGGTGAAGGTGTAGACCTGGCCCTTCAGCGTGGTCTGCTTCGACGTGAGGTCGTAGTAGTAGATGTAGGGCAGGCCGCCTTCGTTGACGACATAGTACAGGCCGCCTTCGTAGTCATAGGCAAGACCCGTGATGTTCGTGCCGCCGCTGAAGGTCGCGACCTCAGTCGCCGTGGAGTCCGGCAGCTCGGGGTTGAAGCTGTAGAGGGCGTCGTGCTTGGCGGAGACCGTGTAAGCCGTGGAAACAGGCTTGCCGGTCATGTCGACCACAGTCAGCGTGCAGGTGGCAGTAACGCCGGTCTCAACGCTCGTGGCGGTGATGACGACGTTGCCTGCGGCAACGGACGTGACCAGACCGTTTGCATCGACCTTCGCGACGTTCTCATCGGAGGAGCTCCAGGTGATGGCCTGGTTCGCCGCGTTGGACGGGCGGACCTTGCCGGTAAGCTGGAAGGACTCGCCAAGGGCCAGACGGCCGACAGTCTTGTTCAGCAGGATGCCATTGACCTTGCCGACAGGTGTCTGCTCTGCGGTCGGGATGGAGCACAGGAGGCCGAGATAGGCATCGCCCTGCTTCGTCGTACGGCCGGGAGCGGTCTGGACGGAGATCTTGCCGAGGTTCACGAGCTCAGGCGTGCCCTCGCCCAGCATGAACATGTACATGCCGCTGCACATGGCCAGCAGCTTCGTGTGATACGTTGCATGCAGGTACAGACGATCCGTGCCAAAGTCATAGGTCATCTGTGCGTTGTAGGACATGCTGCCGTAGTAGGTGCTGCCGGTGCCAACCTGAGCGCCCGGGATATCCATGACGAAGGTGCAGGCAGCTGTCTTCGGATCGACGGTGTAGAGCTTCGCCTCCACGCCGATGGCAGTGCTTCCGGCTGCGTAGAGGACGCCTCTCTTGTCGATTGCAAGAGCCGTGACCTTCTCGGAGGTCGCCGCGATCTCGGTGACGGCGCCGTTATCGAGGTTGATCGTCACAAGCTTGCCGCTGAGCGTCAGGCCGTACATGGTGCCGGTCGTGTAGTCCATGGCCATGCCGGTGACCTGATCGGTCTCCACGTCGAGGTTGACGCTGCCGAGGTTCGTGTAGGACGAAATATCCGAAGCATCGAAGCGGTAGAAGTCGCCCTTGGAGTTGTAGGCGTAGACACAGCCGTCATAGTAAGCGCCGGTGCGCAGGGAGTAAGCACCGATGGCAGAGGTCGTCACCGGGCAGGTGCTCAGGTTGTTGTCCGGGACCTGCAGCCAGAAGTCATGGTAGCCGCTGCCGCCGTTCTGGTCGTCGTTCAGGAACGAGAGGAACGTGCCTGCGGAGGCGTAGACCGCGACGTCGATGCTGTCCGTGAACGGGCCGCCCTCGACCTCGGGATTCTTGTTCGTGATGGAGACCGTGACGGTCGCCGTGCCGACGCCGTGGAACGTGGCAACACCAAAGCGGTCAACGGTGACGACATCGGGGTTGCTGCTGGTCCAGGTGCGGGTACGGACAGTCGGGCGGACCGGGGTCGTGACGGTATCGAGCTGCAGCGTGCCGCCGACAAGGCCGGTGACACTGTCGCCGTTCGTAATCTCGATGCCCTCAACGGGGATGTGCTTCGTCTCCGGCTCATTCTCCGGAATGGTGAACATTGCGGTGGACTCAACGCCAGACTTCGTGGAGACGTTGCCGATCTTCACGATCGTCGCTTCGAGCTTATCGGGATCCCATTCCTGCGGGTCGATGCGAACGAGGCACAGCGGAGAAGAACCGGCATTCATGCAGGGGTTCCAGTAGATGTTTCCAGTGTTGTAGTCATACATCATAGAAGCATAGTACCAGGTATCCTGACCGAGGGAGCCGAGCTTCGTCGTGCTCAGGGTGTCGGCATCGACCATGTAGAGGTTGCCGGACATATCCGAGACGATGATGTAGCCTTCTGCAGTGACGGTCATGGCGGGGGTGATCGCCGGGCCGCCGATCTCGCCGGAGTAGGTGCCGAGCAGGTCGATCGCGCCGGTGTCGAGGTCGACAATGGCGAGGCCGAGGTTCGTAAGATCGACCGCATACATACGACCGGTGTTGTAATCGAAGCCCATGTTGCCGAGCTCGACGCCTGCGGTGAAGCCGATGAACTCGATATCGCCGAACGTGGTCTTATCCGGGGTCTCTCCCTTGTTGACCTTGAAGCGGTAGAGGGACGTGCCGTCGCCGAACGTGCTGTCATCCATAGCGCGGGCTTCCTTCACGACTGCGTAGACATAGCCGTTGTAGTAGGCAGCACCCTGCCACATGGCATCGCTCGTGCTCTCCTCGCCGTCGATGCCGACAACCGTGAGCTTCTGCTTTGCGATCTGTGTGAGCTGCGTGGGCGTTTTGTCGGAGAACGTAACCCAGGTAAAGCCATTGGCGGCGTTCTTGTAGTCCGCCACAATATAGGTGTAGATGGCCTCTGCGGAGCCAACGACGCGGACCGTAGCGGTCGCGGTGTAATCGACCCACTGCGGGACGGTGGAGCTGGTTTCTTCATCCCAGTGCCAAGGATCCCAGACCTTGCCAGTCGCGGTGATCTCGGTCTCGCCCTCGCCTACGGCGGTGACGAAGCCCTGCTGTGTGACGGTGGCGATGGTCTCGTCCGCGGAGGCCCAGGTCAGTTCGCTTGCCTTAGCGTTCCACGGATTCCACTCGACCTCAAAGCGCTTGCGCTGGCCCTGCGTCATGGTAAGCTGATACGGGGAAAGCTGGAAGCGCTCTTGCGGATCCACGCCGATGGTGAACAGGTCGGACGTCTTGTCGGTCGGAACGAACAGGGACGTCTGGCCGCCGGGGCCGTAGGTGCCGACCTCTGTGCACTTGCCGGTGGCAAGGTCGACCTTGTAGGTCATGCAGACATTGATGTAGGTGTTGCCTGCAGCCGTCTGGCTGTGTGCATACCAGTACATCGTGTCGGTGTTGTGATCATAGCCCATGGACTGGATGACATTGCAGCCGGAGTAGTTGGCGTAGTTTACGAAATCGGTCGTGCCGATGTAGGTGCACACGCCGTCGCGCTCGAGGCTGTAGAGCTTACCGGCGGTAGAAATGCCGTAAAGCTGGCCTTCCGTCGTGCAGCCGAGGGTCAGGATCTCACCGTCAGAGCCGGTGATGTCGGCGATCTTCTCAAGGGAGATGGAGCCGTTGGAGTAGAAGCTGATCTGGAAGAGAGCGTTGCTTCCGTCATCCTTGCCGTCGCCGTCGCGGTCGCCTTCATAGTTCCAGCCGACAGCGTAGAGGTGGTTGCTGACCGTATCCGAATCGCTCTTGCCCTTGTCAGAATAGTCGAGTGCCATGTCGTACAGGACCTTGAAGCCGCTGTCGCCGACCTTGCCGGGCTGAGTGACGAGGGTCTGAGAACCCCAGTAGGTGTTGTACGGGGTAACAAGCACGACCGCGCCGTCCGTTGCGCGCTGGGCCACGAGGTAGCCGTTGACGTACTCTGCAGAATAATAGCGGTTCGAGCTGTCGAACGTCTCGTTGCGGTAGTCGCTCATGTCTGCCTTGTTGGCGCTGAACCAGCCGCCTTCAACGGCAGCGCGGTCAAACGTCTCGCAGCCATACAGGCGGTCGGAGCTCAGCTTCAGCATGGCAGGCTTCTGATCGGCCATTGCGCCGAGGTCGAGGGAGACATCGATTTCCGTCTCATTGCAGGCGTAGTCTGCCACAACGATGGTGAAGTCGGGGCCGAAGCCGGTGATGTCATAGTCCTGGGTAAAGGTCTTGCCCGGCTCATTCTTGACTTCGTACTTGCCCATAATGATGCCGTCGTTGTTGACGAAGATCAAGGCCGCGATGTGCTGGTTGTCGTTGAGCTTCAGCGGAAGAAGGACCTTGCCGTTCTCGATCTTGAGATCCTGCTGGAGGGTCGCCTCATTCTCCACAACGGGAGCCTTGTCGTCCAGCGTGACATCAAAGGAGAAGGAATCGTCCATCACGTCGTCGCCGTCATCGAGCCATGCACTGGCAGTGTAGGTGACGGTCGTGCCGTCGGGCAGCTTGTTGTCGTTCTTGTCAAGGCCGGTCCAGACCTCGTCTTCCTCTGCCAGAACATACAGCGGGATGATCTGGCCGTAGCCGGAGTTATAGTAGGACTTTGCCATATACTCGCCGGTCAGGTCGAAGTAGACCTCGTTCGTGACCTTATCCTTAACCTGGAAGTTGATCTTCTTCAGGTTGCGGAGCAGGCCGACGTCGATCTCGGCAAGCGGGTTGGCATAGGAGAAGGCATTGTACTCGTCGCCGGAAGCGCCGGTACGGATGTACGGGTTCGTGCCGATGGCGGCATTGTTCGTGAAAATGCTGAGCGGATACAGGCTGGCTTCGTATTCGTCAGCAGAGTCGAACGCAGGAGCCTGAGACCAGTCGCCGTAGAAGCCGAGGAACGGCATCTCGAGGTCGGTCGTGTCATCCGTGGCGGACTTCACATAAAGGAAGCCTTCGACATACATGCCGTTCTCGAAGGATGCGTCGAGATAGGCCTTGTCTTCCGCGGTCAGCGTGATGGTGGCAGTCAGGGTGACGGACTCGCCAGCCGGAACGGTGACGCTCTCAAGCGCTTCCGTGCCGGAAATAACGGCATTCTCCGTCAGATCGGTGCTGACCTCCAGCTCTGCGCAGTAGGCCGTGATGACATCGACATCGTCCTTGTTGACGGTGCCGTCGCCATTGACGTCCAGATAGGCATAGTGCACATTGTCCTCAGCGATGGGAGCATCATCGGTGACGTGCAGCAGCAGGACGCGGGCGTCGGCCGTCGTGATCTCGCCGTCGTCATTGAAGTCATACTTCATGATGTTCGACTCGGTCGCACCGGCCACGGTCAGGGAAGCGCCCAGCGCATAGGGAGCGTGGCCGATGAACGTGCCGTTGGTGTAGGTCACGACGGTTTCGGTGAGAATGGAGGCATTGAACGTATAGGTCAGATCCTTCTCACCGGACATGTTGTTGATAGTGAACGGGAACGTGTAGACACCGTTTTTGGCGTCGTCGTCGCCCAGCTCCGCCTTGGCGCGGTTCTCATAAGCCTGCGCGTTGGACAGATAGGCAAGGGAGCTTGTTGCCTTGACAAGGTTGGCAAGACCGGCGCCCTGGCCTCTCGGGGAGACCTCGAGGCCGTTGGAATCGAGGATGGGATCCGCCGTGCTCATCAGGAGGTTCGCAGCGACCTGACGGAGCTCTGCTTCCTGATACTGCGGATAGTTCTGGCGCAGATACTGCATGAGAACAGCCATCGCACCGGCGATCTGCGGGGTCGCCATGGACGTACCGCTCATAAGGCCGTAGTTGGAGCCTGCGATGCTCGGATCACGGGTGGAATAGATGTTGCCGCCGACACCGGCGATCTCCGGCTTCAGCTTCAGGTCCGGGGTGACGCCCCAGGAGGAGAAGTCGCTGAGGGTGCGGTCGCGCTTGACCTGCACGAGGTCGCCGTTGCAGCATGTCAGGGTCTTGACGCCCTCGGCGAACTGCGCCTTCATGTACTCGCCGTCTGCCTTGGAGACAAAGACTGCGGGGATGTTATCGCCGCCGTCATTGATCTGCATGTTGAGCATGCCGGAGGCATTGTTGTAGACCACGATGCCGATCGCACCTGCAGCCTGTGCAGCGGCCTGCTTGTCGGGGAAGGAGCTGGAGCCGCGGGAAACCAGGGCAATCTTACCGCTGACATCCACATTCTCATAGTCGCTCGCCTCGCCGTAACCGCCGATCGGAACGAACTCCACAGACTGGCCCTTGAAGTTGCTCAGGAACTTCGTGGCGTTCGTCGTTGCGGTGTCGTTGTAGCCGATGGTGCGGCCATTCACGGTGAAGTACAGGGATTCTGCACCGTCGTTGTCGATGGAGGCAACGGACAGAGCGGCAGAAAGCGTACTCGGGGTACCGACGACGCCGTCATCGGGGTTGCCGGAACGGGAGAGATTCCATCCGGTGCGGTTCTGATATGCAGCGTTCGTTTCGTTGCCCGCAGCGATCAGGACCTCGATATCGGTGCTCTCGAACAGCTCAAGCGTTTTGCTCATGTCGCCGGTCGTAAAGCCGCCGGCTGCACCAAGGGAGAGGTTGCAGGCATCGACATCCAGACGGACGCAATCTTCAAGGCCGGCCATGATGGTGTCCCAGCCGGCGCCGCCGCCCGCGGAGAAGACCTGCATGACGATGATCTGGGCATCCGGCGCAACACCGATGACACTGCTGCCTTCGATCTTATTAGCAGCCGTGATACCGGCGACATGCGTGCCGTGGTCATGCTTTGCCGTTGCGTGCGATACATCGAAATCATGCGTGTAGTAGTTGAAGATGAACGGAAGCTTGCTATTATAATAGGAGCGATTGCGCAGGCTCGTCATCTGGCCCGCATTCAGCGTGTTCCAGATGGCATCGACGCCTTCCTTCGTCAGGGAGCTCTCGGTGAGCTTATCCTCGGACAGAGCGCCGAAGTTCGGATGATCGACCACGATGCCGGTGTCCAGAATGGCGACCTTCATGCCCTTGCCGGTGAAGCCCGTTGCATTGAGCTGATCGGCGCCGATCATGGTGGTGGCATTGCTGGTCATGGGCTGCAGCTCACCGTCAGACGTCAGGGTGGACTCCTCCTCGGGCAGGGAGAACGTCGGGGCGACGTAGACATGATCCACACCGGGAAGCGCCTCGAGGGCTTCCTTATTGCCGTACTCCGTCTTTACGGCCACGCCGGTCGTAGCGATGGTGTAGGTGTAACCCAGCTCAAACTGTGCGTCATTGCGGAACTTCTGCGTGAGGTTTGCCTTGAGCGCATTGAGCTCGAGACGGAGCGCGGCCTCATAGGCAACAGCCTTCGGCGCGCGGGTGGCGATGTCGTCCTTCGTGAAGCCTGCCACGAGCAGCGGGCTCTTCTGCATGACGACGATGAACGTGACAACCTCGTCCGCCTTGGGCTCGCTCTCGGCAAGCTGTGCGGAGAAGCGGTCTTCGCCGTTCTGCACGAGCTTCGGCTCACCAGCCTCAACGGGCTGCTGCGCGTCGGTCTCGACAGTCGGGTCTTCAGCGATATTGCTGCTCGGGAGCTGCACCGGGCCGTCCGTGGAGATCTCCGGGACGTTGCCGTCTGCAAAGCCGCTCTCCGTGGCAAAGGCCATGGGAACGCCCGTCAGAACAAGTGCCAGCGCAAGGAGCAGAGACAGGATCCTTTTCTTCATTGCGGCTCCTCCCTTTCTCAGTGCTGCACCAGCGTGGCATACCGCACGATGACGGTGGCCACCTGACCGCGGGTGGAATTACCGGTGGGATCGAGCTTATTCTCGCCCACGCCCTTGATGAGGCCGGCCTCAACGGCCCACGTCATCGCGGGAACGGCATAGGCGCTGACGCTGGAGGCATCTGCAAAGGCCTTCAGATCGCCCTTTGCCGTGGTGTCGACACCGGCAAGCTTGGCATAGCGCGCAAAGAACGCGACCATCTGCTCACGGGTGACATTTTCCTCCGGAGCAAACTCCGTTGCACTCACGCCGTTGGTGACGTTGTTCTGATAAGCCCAGATGACAGCGTTCGTGTACCAGCTGTTCTTCTCGACATCGCGGAACGGTGCAGTGCCCTTGACGGAGGGCTCCCCTGCGATGCGGTACAGCACGGTGACGAGCATGGCGCGGCTCATCTCGGTATCGGGCTGGAACTTCGCGCCGCCCATGCCGATCATGTAACCGCGGCTGACGACGAAGTCGATGCCCTCGTGATAATACTCGTTCCGATCGACGTCCGTAAAGCGGGAAGCCGGGCACTCGACGAGCAGCGTAGCGGTGGACTGCAGCTTTGCATCCTTCGCGCCGCTGATGTAGCCGCCCTGCAGGACGACCTGCGTTCTGCATTCCTGCAGAGCCTCAAACTTGAGGGTCAGGACGGTGCCGGCCTTGGCAGCCTTCGCACCGGCAAATGCCGCAACGACGGCGTCCTTCTTGCCGGAGTTGACCTTCAGGCTGAGCTCCGTGCCTGCGGGCCAGGCCTCGCCTGCCTCTGCGCCGACGAACTTCAGGCTCTTGCTGTCGTAGGCAAAGGTCATCTTTCCGTCTGCCACGACGCCGTCTGCCTCCGTGTTCACGGCGACGCAGACCTCATCGCCGCGGATCACATGCTGGGATGTGACCTGAAGCGTGAGGAGAGAGCTCTCGATCGCAGCGACGCTGGTCAGACCCAGGCCGAGCACCAGGGCGACTGCCAGCAGCAGCGAAAAGAGCCGGCGAACGTTACTTCTCATAATCTTTGTTCCTCCTTCTTTTTGATGCACCCGAGCCGGGTACGCGGGCCCGCCGTTCCTGCCGAGTCGGCAGTATTGCGGCGGCAAGCTGCAATTTTTGCAGCTCTTACCCAATGTTACCATAAACACAGGAAAATCGCAAGCATTTATTTTTAATATTTGTCTCATAAATAGTCGTATAGTCCTGACGGCGTAAAAATTTGGTAAAAAATACCCGTCCGGCACCGGTCAGGTACCGAACGGGCCATATCTTACTTCTGTTCGCTGACGTATTCCAGTACCCAGCGGAACAGGCGCTCGAGCGCATCGGGCCGCGTGATGTAATTCACGCGCTCACCGTCGCCGCGCGTCTCCAGATAGCCGAGCTTGTAAAGCCCGTAGACGTTCCGGGAGACCGTGCCGGAGTTCAGGTTCATCGAGGCCGCAAGCTGTGCCGCCGAAAACGGCTCTGCGGCACAGCGCCGCAGGATCTCCAGCTTGTCCTTACCGGTCAAGGCGCGCATCATGGCGCACAGTGTCTCGGCATCCGGCCGGACCTGATGTGCCGCCGCAAATTCAAAGCTGAGGTTCGCGCCGAGATAGGCAATACGCACGGTCTTGCCGCCGCTCTCGAACCACTCCGTCCAGAAGCCGACCATGTTGAAGTTCCACAGCGCGATCCAGACCTCATCCGGCTGCATCTCCTGCGTGAAGAGATACGACGCGCGGAACATCTCCTGCTGGAACGTGTCGACGGAGTGCGTCTGGAAGTACTTTTCCCAGATGGCCAGCTGCGCGCGATTCCGCTCGGTCAATGCCTGCATTTCGGCCGCCAGCTGCTCGGCGACCGGGCGGAGCAGCTCCGTCAGCTCGCGCAGATAGGTCTCAAACTCCGTCAGCACGCGCAGGATCTCCCATCGTGCCTCCATGGAGCATGGCAGCCGTTCCAGCTGCACCTGCGGCGGCTCCGGCTCCTCCTGCGGATCAAGCGGCTCCAGAACGAGGCCCATGGTGTTCATGTCGTTGATCTTGAAGCCAATGCCCGACATATACCGGAACATGCGCAGCAGCTCGGCGGCAAACGAGTCAATATCGGTGCAGTTGAGCGGCGTGGCCACGAGCATGGTGTGCGCAAGACAGCAGCAGGTCTTCTCATCCGTTCCCGGCAGCTTTTCAAAAAAATAGCGCAGCCGTGCCTGATGCGGGTCGAGCGTCTGCGTGACGGCTGCGGAGATACGATCCAGCTCCTGCGCCAGCTGCAGGCCCTGATCCTCCTTCTCGAGCAAGTAGCGGCCGAATTTTCGGTTTACACGCTCATAGTCTCTTGTATATGCTATTCCATTTATATAATAGTATAAAAGATAGACGGTTTCCGCGAAAAGGCAGGGTTTATCGATCACACGAACCTTCACAAGATCACTCCTTTGCGGCTATTGTAGTATACGCCCGCGCAATTTGTCAACACCCGTTTCGGAAAAAACTTGTATATTTTGCTGGAATCTGCCGCATAAAAATCGGTCGTTCCTGTCATTGTCACAAAGCGCTCCCCTGCCGGAGTTGACAAATTTCTGCCTTTCCGGTATGATAAACTAAACGGCATATCCGAAAAACGGAGCTGCCGCAGGAGGGACTATGAAATATGATTTTATCACGGTGCTCGACCGCACCGGCGCGGATTCCATTGCCGCAAACATCGATCCCTGGGGCGTGAGCCCTGCTCCGGCGCAGCGCATCCCCATGTGGATCGCGGACATGAGCTTCCCGACCGCGCCGCCGATCCTCGAGGCGATGCATAAGCGTCTCGCTTTTCCGAACTTCGGTTATTTTTCCATGCCGGATGAATATTTTGACTGCATTCTCCGCTGGCAGGAGACGCGCAACGGCCTGACCGGCCTGACGCGCGCGGACATCGGCTATGAAAACGGCGTGCTTGGCGGCGTCAGCTCGGCCGTGCAGGCCCTGACCGTCCCCGGAGAGGCCGTGCTGCTGCACGCCCCGGCCTACATCGGCTTTACCCATGTTCTGGATAATCTCGGCCGCAAAGCGGAGCTTTCTCCCCTGCGCCGCGATGAAAACGGAGTCTGGCGCATGGATTACGAGGACATGGACCGCCGCCTGAAGGAGCATTCCATCCGCCTTGCCATCCTCTGCTCGCCGCATAACCCGACGGGCCGCGTCTGGGAGCGCTGGGAGCTGGAAAAGGCCATGGAGGTCTATGCCGCAAACGACTGCTTTGTCCTCTCAGACGAGATCTGGTCCGATCTCATCCTGCCGGGCTATCGGCACATCCCCACGCTTTCCGTCTCGGACGATGCACGCCGCCGCACGGCCGCATTTTATGCCCCGAGCAAGACGTTCTCGCTGGCGGGTCTCATCGGCTCGTATCACATCATCCCCGACCCATGGCTGCGCGACCGCGTGACGCGGCAGGGCGACCTCAGCCATTACAATTCCTGCAACGTGCTCTCGCTGCATGCCCTGCTCGGAGCCTATTCGGACGAGGGCGCACAGTGGCTCGACGAGCTGCGCCCCGTGCTGGCGGACAACATCCGCTATGCCTGCGATTTCATCGCCGCTCACTTCCCCGGTGTGCAGGTCATGCAGCCGCAGGGAACCTATATGCTCTTCCTCGACTGCGCCGCATGGCTGCAGGAGCACCATATGACGCTGCGGGAGCTGGAGGAGCACGGCGCGCGTGCCGGTGTCATCTGGCAGGACGGCGCGGCGTTTGCGTGGCCGGACTCCATCCGGATGAATCTGGCCCTGCCGCACAGCCGGCTCGTCGAGGCCATGGAGCGCCTTCGTGTCCATGCCTTCTGCTGAAGTGCTGGCGGGCTTCCTCCGCGCGCATGGTCTGCAGCTTAATGCGCAGCAGCAGGCAGCCGTCGGAGCGGTCGAGGGGGCCGTCCTGCTGCTGGCCGTCCCCGGCAGCGGCAAGACGACCGTACTCGTGACGCGGCTGGGCTATCTCGTGCAGTGCTGCAACGTCCGCCCGGAGGAGATCCTCACCATGACCTATACCGTCGCGGCCACCCGCGACATGCGAAGCCGCTTCTCTTCCCTGTTCGGTGAGGAGCTTGGCAGCCAGATGGAGTTTCGCACCATCAACGGCGTCTCTGCGCGCATCATCCGCGCCTATGAGCAGCGGATGGGACGGACCGCCTTTTCCCTGCTCTCGAGCGAGGCAGAGCAGACCGCCCTGCTGCGCGTGCTGTATTTCCGGTGCAAGGGCGAATACCCGACGGACGCCGAGCTCAAGCAGGCCCGCACGCTCATCGCCTATGCAAAAAATCAGATGCTGGGCAAGGAGGAGCTGGACCTGCTGTGGAAGGAGCTGGACTGCTTCCCCGCGCTCTACCGCGCCTATCAGCAGGCGCTGCGCAATGCCAGGCAGATGGACTATGACGACCAGATGGTCTATGCCCTGCGCATCCTGCGGCAGGTCCCGGAGATCCTGCACGAATTTCAGGCGCGCTATCACTACTTCTGCGTGGACGAGGCACAGGATACCTCGCGCATCCAGCATGCGATCGTCTCGCTGCTGGCCGGTGCAGGCGGGAACCTGTTTCTCGTCGGTGACGAGGATCAGAGCATCTATGGCTTCCGCGCCGCCTGTCCGGATATGCTGCTGCACTTTGAGGCGGACCACCCCGGCGCAAAGGTCCTGTTCCTCGAACAGAACTACCGCTCCACGCCGCAGATCGTCGAGGCGGCCGACCGCTTCATCCGCCAGAACGTCTCCCGCCGGGACAAGCACATGCACCCCGTCCGCTCCGGCGGCGCGGCCATCCGCCAGATCCCGCTGAACCGCCGCGAGCGGCAGTACACCTACCTGCTCGAGGTCGCGCGCGATCTGCCGGAGAATACCGCCGTGCTGTACCGCGACCACGACTCCGCCCTGCCGCTCATCGATCTTCTGGAGCGAAACGGGGTTCCCTACCGCGCCCGCCAGACGGATTGCGCCTTCTTCTCCAGCCGGATCGTGCGGGACATCACGGATATTATCCGCTTTGCGCAGTCCCCATGGGACGGCGCGCTGTTCCGCCGCATTTATTATAAATTCTGTGCCGGGATTCCGAAGGCCATCGCCGAGCGTGCCGCCGCCCATAATCCCACCGCAGAGCCGCTCCTGCTGGCCGTAGCGGATGATGAGGTCTCTCCCTACACGCGGCGGCAGTGCCGCGTGCTGCAGACGCATCTGCAGAACCTGCTGCAGGAAAGGGCCAGCCGCGCCGTCTACCGCATCGTCGCCTTCATGGGCTACGGCGACTACCTGGGCCAATGCGGGGCCGACAAGAGCCGCGCGGAAATTCTGGAGGCGCTCGGCGCGCAGGAGCCGGATCCTCTGCGCCTGCTGGAGCGTCTGGACGAGCTGCAGGCCCTGCTGCGGCAGCCGAAGTCCGAGGCGCGCGGCCTGATCCTCTCCACAGTGCACTCGAGCAAGGGCCTGGAGTATGACCGGGTCTTTCTGCTCGACGTCATCGACGGCGTGTTTCCAAAGGAGGGCGAGGACGTCGACCGTGACGAAGAGCGGCGGCTGTTCTATGTCGCCATGACCCGCGCCCGCAACGAGCTTGCCGTCTTCACCTTCCCGCCGGAAAAAACGTCCTCGGCCTTTTCGCAGTTCCTGTTCCGACCAAAGCGCCGCATCCCGCGCAAGTCAAAGAAAAAGACTGCGGCAGACAGCTTTCTCCCCGGCACGCCGGTGCAGCACAGCGCCTATGGCGCGGGGCGCATTCTGGCGCGGGAGGGCGACCGTGTCCGCATCCGCTTTTCCAGCGGCAGCGAGCGGGTGTTTTCGCTGGCCGCCGCCGTTCCGAACGGGCTTCTCAGCCTGCGGCAGGAATCCTGCAGAAATAGCGCAAATGCCGATTGACACGGTAGGCAATTCGTTGTATCATAATTTGAACGGCCCTGCGCCGTGAATCCACAGTGTGGAGGACATCTCACCATGCTCAATTCTTTCTCCCGAACCGAACTGCTGCTCGGCCACCCGGCCATGGAGGCCCTGAAGCACGCACGCGTGGCGGTCTTCGGCATCGGCGGCGTCGGCGGCTATGCCTGCGAGGCCCTTGTCCGCAGCGGCGTCGGCGCCTTTGACCTCATTGACGACGACAAGGTCTGCCTGACGAACATCAACCGCCAGATCATCGCCACGCGGAGGACCGTCGGCCAGTATAAGGCCGACGTCATGCGCGACCGTATGCTCGACATCAATCCGCAGGCCGATATCCGCGTACACCGCTGCTTCTTCCTGCCGGAAAACGCCGCAGAGTTCCCGTTTTCGGAATATGATTATATTCTCGACGCCGTCGACACCGTCAGCGCCAAGCTCTCGCTTGCCGTGCAGGCGCAGGCAGCCGGTGTGCCGATCATCAGCGCCATGGGGGCGGGCAACAAGCTCGACGGCAGCCGCTTCCGCATCTCCGATATCTCCGAGACGCGTGTATGCCCGCTGGCACGCGTGATGCGCCGCGAGCTCAAAAAGCGCGGCGTACGCCGCCTGAAGGTCGTCTGGTCTGACGAGCAGCCGACCCGTCCGCTCGAGGACATGGCCAACAGCTGCCGCTACCACTGCATCTGTCCGCCGGGCGCCGCACATAAGTGCACGGATCGCCGCGATATCCCCGGCAGCACGGCCTTTGTGCCGCCGATCGTCGGCCTTCTGATGGCAGGCGAGGTCATCAAGGACCTGACGGCTTCTGTCAGACAGGAGGGCACATGGAACTGACGCTCGAAGAATTGGAGGCGCTGGAGCCTGACAGCTATACCCTGCTCGACCTCCGCTCGGAGCAGGAGACCGCCTACGGCACCATTCCCGGCTCCGTTCCGGCCAACGCCGCCGCCCTGCCGGAGGGACTTCCGGCAGAGCCCGGCCGCATCGTGCTGTTCTGCACACGCGGCAAGCTCAGCCTTGAAACGGCCGAACGCCTGCGCGACGAAGGCTTCGATGCCTGCAGCCTCAAGGGCGGCTATCTTGCCTGGCTCATGCGGCAGATGCAGCGGCAGGAGGCAGAGGAGCTGTGCAGCCGCGTGGAAAACAGTCTGCGCAAGCGCTTCCGCCTGAAGCTGTGGTGCAATTTTACCAAGGCCATCCGGCAGTATGAGCTTGTCAAGCCGAACGACCGTATCGCCGTGTGCATGTCCGGCGGAAAGGACTCCATGCTCATGGCAAAGCTTTTTCAGGAGCTGCAGCGTTATACGAAGTTTCCCTTCTCGGTGGAATACCTCGTTATGGACCCCGGCTACAGCCCGGAGAATCGCCGCGTTATTGAAGAAAATGCACGAAAGCTGAATATTCCCATCCATATTTTCGAGTCGAACATCTTTGACTATGTCTACAATGTGGACAGATCTCCCTGCTATCTCTGCGCGCGCATGCGCCGCGGGCACCTGTATGACTATGCCCGCCGGCTCGGCTGCAACAAGATCGCGCTCGGGCACCACTATGACGACGTCATTGAGACGATCCTCATGGGCATGCTCTACGGCGCGCAGGTCCAGACCATGATGCCGAAGCTCCACAGCACGAATTTCCCCGGCATGGAGCTGATCCGGCCGCTGTATCTGATCCGCGAGGACGATATCAAGGCCTGGCGGGACGCAAACGAGCTGCACTTCATCCAGTGCGCCTGCCACTTTACCGACACCTGCACGACCTGCTCCAATCGGGAGATGCGCTCGAAGCGGCAGGAGATCAAGGATCTGATCCGCACGCTGAAGCAGCGCAATCCGGATGTGGAGGCGCACATCTTCCGCTCTGTGGAGAATGTGAATCTCGACACCGTCATCGGCTGGAAGACCGGCGGAAAAAAATACAGCTTTCTCGACCGCTATGATGAAGAAGCCTAGAATAAATCCCTCTGCTAGACGCGCAGAGGGATTTATTCTATGTTACATTGGAATCAGCAGCAGCGTTCCGGCCGGGACCTCGTCTGCCTGCAGGTCATTTGCCGCCGCGACCGTCTCCGGCGCAGTGCGGCAGGCCTTTGCGATATCCCAGACCTGCTCCGGATGCTCCGTGCGCCGCAGGATGACCCCGGGCCGCCGCGCATCTTCCGGCTCCGGCTCTGTCGTACCGCCGCACACGGCCTTGAGCGCATGCCGCGCCGTGCTGGCAAGCGTCACCTGCACCGGGCAGCGCAGTGTCACGCCGTCCGCCCCTGCCGCACAGAACAGCTCGCCCGGCGTGATCTCCGTGACGCGGCAATCCGCCTGCGGCGCAAGCGCCGTTTCCAGCAGCACGTTCGTCCGCAGCGTCTGGCCCTGCAGTTTCCCTGCCGGGTCGGTGAAAAGGACGTTCGCAGCAAGCGGCAGTTCGATTTTTGCCATGCCGTTCTCCTGCCGCCGCACCGGCTCCCCTGCCAGTACCCAGCCGTCCGCGATGGCGGAGGCAGGCTCCCGCCCGGCCGCCTGCGCCGTTTCGCGGAACGTCTGGACATCGAGGATGCCCTCCATCTCCCACGTCTCCCACTGCGGCTTCAGCTCGGCATCGAGGCAGTAGGCATCCTCGATCAGCTCCACCGGCTGCTCGCCGCAGACCGTGCACTGCGCCAGAATGCCCGCGCTCAGCAGCAGGCGGCGGCAGTCGAGCTGGCCGTCCGGCTCCGTCTCGGCCGAGGTCAGGGCGAGAAATACCGTCAGGTCTCCCTCATCCAGGTCCTGCTCCAGCTCCGCAAACTGCGAGAACGGAAGCTCCGTCTCCTGCCGCTGCAGGCTGCCGTCCGGGGACTCATAGAGGATATGGACCGTCAGCCGCCCCTTGAACACCGCCTTGTTCCCGATCGTCTTCCGCTCAGCCGTATCCAGCGCATAGACGCATTTGAGCAGCCGCTCGACCGGCGGCTTCGACTCCGGGATCTCGATCTCCTCGTTGAGCGAAAAGCTCTTTTCGCCGAGGCCGCGCGGCAGACGAAGCGGCAGGCGCTTGCGCCGGAGCTGCAGCGTCGGCGCCGGCTCCGGAAAGTCGTGCAGCGTCCGCGTGAACGCGGCATAGACCGTCAGCGTGCAGGAGACGCCGACCCTCACGAGCAGCTTGCGCGAGTGCACAAGCCGCGCATCCACGCTGCACAGGCGGCAGACGCATTGCAGGCGGCAGTCGCTCTGCTCCCCCTCCCAGCCGCGCCGGGCGCTGAACGGGATCACGGTCTCCAGCCGCTCGAGCCGTCCGTCCTCCGTGACGAACAAAATACCCGCCTGCACCTCCCCGCTGACCGACGCACTTCCCGCGGTACACTCCTCTGCGCGGACGAGCAGCGTGCCGAACGCATCGACGACGCGGTCCGCGTCCGCGCAGCTGTCCGGTACGATGACCTCGGCTGTCAGCTCCTGCGTGACCGTCTGATCGAGCACGCGGCCGAGATAGTCCAGCTGCTTTTCCTGAAAGACAAGCTCCATCGTCTTCCCTCCTTCTTGTTCTGGGAAAATCATATGCGGGCCGCGCGCGCAATATTTGCCGATTATCGCCGCCGCGCAAGGCAAAGCCCTGCGACCAGAAGCGCGATGCCGAGCACGACCAGCACGAATTCCGAGCTGAACAGCAGCGAGAGCAGCAGCCCCGCGCCGAGCGCCATCATCACCGAGCCCAAAAGCTCCATTTTTCTGCACATAAAAAACCGCCCCCTGCCAGCCTATGTGCAGAGGGCGGTTTTATGCAGGAAGATCGGGCAGCAGCGTGTTCCGCACCGCAAGAAATCGATCTATCCCTCCTGTTTACTTGATTGGCATGTCAACGCTTCGGAGCAGAAAAGGAAACATGCAGATGCTCCTCTGGGCCGAAGCGATCCCACAAGGAGTGCAGCAGCGTCAATTTTCCAAGAGGCCACTGCTCCCACCGGCAGTCCTCTCGCGCTTCTGCTTCGGCAGGCGATCCGTAAGTCCTTCTCAAAGCAGCTGACAGCTCCGCATAAGAAACGGCAGCGTCATAGCTCTTTCGCTGCTCCGGCGGAATGACCCGAAAAAACTCCAGAAATTGGATGCGGCCAGCCTTAAAATGGACACCGATATTCAGCAGAATATCACAATGAAACGCTTTTCCCGGAAACACAAGATATCCGGGTGCTGCCATATGATATGGCCTCGACTCATTTCAGCACGGTGAATCTGTCTGGATGCACGAAGCAGCCATTGTTACCGTGCAGCTGCTCCGGAACAGATCAGCCAGCACAGGCCCTCGCGGATACGGAGCCTGACCGTCGGTTCGATCCACTCATTGCTGATGGTCAGCGAGTCGCCCCGGCGCGCTTCTGCGTCGCAGAGCGGGTATTTCGCGCCCTCGATCGTCACACCGCGCAGAACGGCGTCGATGGGAAGCAGAGAAAAATAAAAATATTCCGTGCGCGGCAGGACATACTCCCCCGGTCCGATGCACGTCACGCGATTATCGGGGTCGAGCAGGATGGCCTCGACACCATCAGCGCGAGCCGTTTCCAGCAGCTGCAGATTGGCAAGGGCATGATCCAGCCGCCCGCCGGTGCAGGCCGTGAGGTACAGGCGCGTACAGCCATGCGCCCGCGCCATCGTATAGGCCGCCTGCAGGTCGGACTCGTCCTTCTCCGGGCGGAGCAGAACGTTTTCCGCCCCGGCCACAGCCGTGCCGCCGGAATCTCCGTCCCCGACATAGCAGTCCGGGGTAAAACCGGCCGCCGCGGCGCAGTGCACGCCGCCGTCCGCGCAGATCACAAGCGGTCTCTCCGCGCGCAGCGCATCGAGATGCCCCCAGCTGCGGCAGGGCATCGCGCCAAAAATCAGGGCTGTTTGTGTTCCCAAAGCCGGATCTCCTTTGCTGCTTCATAGAGCCTTGCATAGCTGGTATGACGGGTCGGCTCCAGCTCGCCTGCCGCAAGCGCCTCGAGCACGGCACAGCCAGGCTCAGACAGGTGTGAGCAGTCATGGTAACGACACCGGCCGAGATACGGAGCAAAATCCGGGAAGGAATACTGGAGGTTTTCCTTCAGGATCAGCTCCATCTGCTCCGTGTCAAATGAGGAAAAGCCCGGCGTGTCGATGACGCAGGTTCCGTCCGCCAGCGGGAACAGCTCCACATGGCGCGTCGTATGGCGGCCGCGGCCGAGCTTTTCCGAGACCTCGCCCGTCTCCACGGAGAAGCCGAGGCAGTTCAGGATGCTGCTCTTGCCGACGCCGGAATTGCCCGTGAAGGCGACGGTCTTGCCGCGCACGGCCTCGTGCAGGGCGGCAACGCCCTCGCCGCTGGCCGCGCTCGTCGGAAAGACCGGGAACCCGGCATGGCGGTAGATGTGCGTGAGCGACTCCCCGCTCTCGAGGTCCGTCTTGTTGACGCACAGCACGACCGGCACATTCTGGTTTCCCGCAATGGCCGCGACGCGGTCGATGAGGAACGGGTCCGTCACGGGATTCGCGCCGGACGCCAGCACGACGAGGGCGTCGAGGTTACTGACGGCCGGGCGGATGAAGCTGTTGCGGCGCGGCTCGATCTCCTCGACCATGCCCTGTGCGCCCGAGCCGGAAAAGCGGACCCAGTCCCCGACGAGCGGCGACATCCGCTCCTTGCGGAAGCGGCCGCGGGCGCGGCACTGCGTGAGCGTGCCGTTTCCGCTGTCTACATAGTAAAATCCGCTGAGCGCCTTGACGATGCGTCCACGCTCCATGCTCAGTCTCCCGATTCAGAGGATTCCGTCGTCGGCTCCGGCTCCGTCGGCGCGGTGGTCGGCGCTTCCGTCGGGGCCTCCGTCGGCGCGGGGCCGTCCGAGACCTCGAGCGTCACGATCGTGTCCTTGGCGACCTTGGAATTTGCCGCCTCGCTCTGACGCACGACGCGGTCCTTCTCGTCCGTGTCGCTGTAGACGCGCTTAATCTCATATTTCAGGCCGTTTTCCGTCAGCAAATCGATGGCGTCGCGGACGCTCAGGCCGGTGACGGGCGGGACCGTGACCTTGCCGCTGCCCTTGCTCACATAGACCGTGACCTGCTGGCCGCGGCTGAGCTGGCTGTCCGAGGCAGGGACGGTGCGCGTGACATTGCCGGATGCGATATCGTCGCTCTCCTCCTCGAGATAGGTGATGCGCAGATTCAGGTTCATGGCATCGAGGATGCTCTTGGCATTTTCCTTGGACTGGTTCTTGAGCTCCGGCATTTTGCCCGAGCCGAGGCTGACATACACCGTCACGCTCTGGCCCTCCTGCAGCTCGGTCTCGGCTGCGGGATCCGTGCGCGTCACGCTGCCCGCGGGCACAGTGTCGCTCGATTCTTCCTCGCGGCGGACATTCAGGCCGAGATTCATGGCCTTGAGCTGGGACATGGCATTTGCCTCCGACTGACCGGCCAGATCCGGCATGAGGTTGTTCTCCTTGCCGAGGCTGACCTTCAGCGAGATCGTGCGCACGCGGCCGCCCTTGACCATTTCGCCTGCCTTGGGGGTCTGCTCATAGACATAGCCCTTTTCGTATTCGTCGTTATAGTCGTAGGTCACGCCGTTCAGGTCGATCTTCAGCTCGGGATAGTCGTCGGGGTTGATGTCCTCGAGCTTCATGCCGACGAGCTTCGGCACCTCGACCTCAGGCGTATCGGGCTTGTCATTCGTGCCGGAGCCGCGGAGCAGCACAACGCCGAGCACAACGAGCAGCACAACGGCTGCCGCTGCGGCGCAGACGACGCCGATGACGGTGCGGCGCTTCTTCTCCTGCTCGCGGCGGGCACGCTCGGCTGCGCGGCGCTCATCCGGCTGGCGCGCAGCACGGTTCGCGGCGCGGGCAGCGGCATAGCGCTCTGCCTCGGAGCGGGTCATGCCGCCGTGCTGCGGCTGCTGGGGCTGCTGCGGGGCCTGCGGCGCCTGCCGCAGCGTCTGACCACCGGGCCCGTACACGAACGTCAGGCTCGGATTCTTGCGGAATTCCTCCATATCGCGCAGCATCTCCGTCGCGGAGGAATAGCGCTCGTCGGCATTGGAGGCCATGGCGTGCATCGTGATCTGCTCGAGGCCGCGCGGGATACCGGTGACGAGCGTGCTGGGCAGCGGCGCGCCGCCGTTGATGTGCTGGATGGCGACGGAGACGGGCGTCTCGCCGTCATAGGGCGTGCGGCCCGTGAGCATCTCATACATGACGACGCCGAGGGAATAGAGATCGGACCGGTCGTCCACCCACGCGCCCTTGGCCTGCTCCGGCGAGATATAGTGCACGGAGCCGAGCGCCTCGCGCGTCAGCGTGCTCTGTGCCGAGGCGATGCGCGCGATGCCGAAGTCGGCGACCTTGATGCTGCCGTCCTTCAGGATCATGATATTGTGCGGCTTGATATCGCGATGGACAATGCCGCGGCTGTGGGCGTGCTCGAGCGCCTTGGCGATCTGCATGGCAAAATGCAGCGTCTCGCGCCAGTTGAGGCAGCCCTTCTTCTCCAGATACTGCTTGAGTGTGATGCCTTCGATCAGCTCCATGACGATATAATCCACGTCGCCGGAGCGGGACACGTCGTAAACGCTGACGATATTCGGGTGCGACAGCATGGCGACGGCCTGCGACTCCGCATGGAAGCGGCGGCGGAACTCCTGATTGCGCGAGAACTCATCCTTGAGGATCTTCACGGCGACCAAGCGGTTCAGACGGTGATCCAGTGCTTTATATACAACTGCCATCCCGCCTGTCCCGATGACCTCGAGGATCTCATAGCGGTTATCCAGCAGCCTTCCTAAGTAATTTTCCATGGCAACTCCTTCCGCGTGCGCGGCCCGTTCTCAGCGGCGAACGGAAGCCGGATTCAATCTCAGATACCGCAGAGCGGCCTTTTTTGTTACAGTGCAATGAGCACAGAGGTCACGTTATCGGGCGCGCCCCGGCTTTTTGCGATATCCAGCAGGCGCTGGCAGCAGTCTGCCTTCTGTGCGCCGTGCACGACTTCAAATAAGATCTCCTGATCGGCCATCTGGTTCGAAAGGCCGTCCGAGCACAGCAGCAGGCAGTCGCCCGGCTCCGCCGTGAGGGAGAACACATCGGCGGCGACCTGCTTTTCCGTTCCGACCGCGCGGGTGATGAGATTCTTGCTCGGGTGGTTCTTGGCCTGCTCGTGCGTCAGCTCACCACGCTGCACCATCAGCTCCACAAGAGAGTGATCCACGGTGACGCAGCGGATGCCGTCCGCCCCGAGATGATAGGCCCGGCTGTCGCCGATGTTCACGATCTCCACGCGCAGGCCGCGGACGAGGGCAGCCACGAGCGTCGTGCCCATGCCGCGGAACTCCTCGCTGAGCTGCGCATGCTCATAGACAGAAATATTGGCCAGCTTCGCCGCCGTACACAGCACGTCCTGCTCCTCCGCCTCGGTCATCCCGTCGCGCAGAGAGCGGCAGACCTCGCCGCAGAAGACCTCGCAGGCAAGGCGGCTGGCCACATTCCCGGCACGCGCGCCGCCCATGCCGTCGCACACGACGGCGAGCAGCGTCTCCGGGCCAAGGCGCTCCATGCGGTAAAAGTCCTGATTTTCCTCACGCACGTTTCCCGTGTCCGTCAGTCCCCATGCTTCCATCCATTCCGCTCCCTTCTTTTGGTTTTTCCGCCTCGTAATTTCTGCGGAGCTGGCCGCAGGAGGCGTTGATGTCGCTGCCGAGCGTCCGCCGCACCGTGGCGGGGATGCCGCTGGCCTCCAGCGTTTTCTGGAAGCGCAGCACCGTCTCCGGCAGGCTCGGCTTCAGCGGGCTTTCCGCCACGTCGTTCAGCGGGATGAGGTTCACATGCGCCGCGATCCCGCGCAGACGGCGGATGAGCTGCTTTGCCATCTCCGGCGTGTCGTTGACATCGCGGATCATGGCATATTCAAAGGAGATCCTTCTCCCGGTCTTTTCAAAGTAGCGGCGGCAGGCATCGAGGAGCTCCTGCACCGGCCAGCGCCGGTTCACGGGCATGATGCTGCTGCGGACCTCGTCCACCGGCGCGTGCAGCGACACGGAGAGCGTCAGCTGCAGGTCCTCCCCGGCCAGCCGGTCGATCTGATCGACCAGCCCGCAGGTGGAAAGGCTGATGTGCCGCATGCCGATGTTCAGCCCCTCGGGCGAATTGACGAGCTCGAGGAAGCGGCGCACATTGTCATAATTATCCAGCGGCTCGCCGATGCCCATGAGCACGATGTGCGAGATGGGCAGGCCGGAATCCAGCTGCGAAAACAGCACCTGATCCAGCATTTCCGACGGCTCGAGGCGGCGGACCAGTCCGCCGCGCGTCGAGGCGCAGAAGGCGCAGCCCATGCGGCAGCCGACCTCGGAGGAAATGCAGATCGTATTGCCGTAATGGTAGCGCATGAGCACGCTTTCCACGCAGTTTCCGTCCATTAGGCGCCAGAGGTATTTGATGGTTCCGTCCTTCTGCGACTGCAGCCGCCGTGCGACCGTCGGCGAAACGAGCGTATATTCCGCCGTGAGCCGCTCACGCAGGCTGCGGGAGATATCCGTCATCTCCGAAAAATCGCGCACGCCGCGGTGCATCCAGCGGTAGATCTGCTTGGCACGGAAAGCAGGCTCGCCGAGCGCTTTCAGCTCGGCCCCCAGCTCTGCCAGCGTCATGGATTTGATGTCTTTCAAGGTTTCCTCCTGAATTTGCAGATAAAGAAGCCGTCTGTCTCATGCTGCCCCGGAAGCAGCGTGACCATCGCTCCCGGCGCGATGCCGGAGCCCTCTGGCCACGGCGCGTTTTCCGGGACGAAGTCCGGATGCGTGCGCAGGAAGTCCTCCGCCACAGCCTCGTTTTCCCGGCGCAGGATCGTGCAGGTGCTGTAGAGCAGCACGCCGCCGGGGCGGACATATTCCGCCTGCTGCGCAAGAATGGCGCGCTGCAGGGCGGGCAGCTCCGCCGAGGGCTCGTGATAGCGGATATCCGGCTTTTTCCGGATAACGCCGAGTCCGGAGCACGGCACATCGGCCAGCACGACGTCCATCGCGCTGCGCCATGCGGGCACGGGCTGCGAGGCATCCTGCAGATGCGTCTCCAGAATGGAGATGCCCAGCCGCTCTGCGCCGCGCTCGATAAGGTCGAGACGGTGCGGGTGGATATCGCAGGAATACAGCGTGCCGCGGTCCTGCATCTGCAGCGCGGCGGCAAAGCTCTTGCCGCCCGGCGCCGCGCAGCAGTCAAGCACGCGCATACCCGGCTCGATGCCGGAAACGGCCACGGCCAGATGAGCCGCCGCGTCTTGCACATACACGCGCCCCTCGCGGAAGGCAGCCGTCTGCTCCACAGGGCCGGAGACCGTCAGGCAGCCCGGCAGCCACGGATGCGCCTGCGCACCGGGAAGCTCCTCCAGCAGCGCCGCGGCATTGCCGCGCAGTGGATTGACCTGCAGCACGGTCTGCGGGGCCTCGTTGTCGGTCTGCAGAATGCGCTCCGTCTCCTCCCGGCCGAACTGCGCCAGAAACAGGCGCACGATGGGCTCCGGGTGGCTGTAGCGCAGGCTCAGGTCGTCCGGCAGCGCCAGCGGCATGGCCCGCAGCAAATTGCGCAGCACGCCGTTGACCAGACGGGCCGCCTGCTGGTTGGCCAGACGGCGCGTCTGCTCCACGGCCTCGTTCACCGCCGCCGAGGGCGGGACGCGGTCCAGAAAACAGAGCTGATAGGCGGCCAGCCGCAGGATATCGCGCACGACGGGCTGCAGCTTGCCGCGCACGAAGCCGCTCAGCCAGTGGTCGAGCAGCATGCGGTTCTGCAGCACGCCGTTGCACAGCCGGGTAGCCAGCGCCGCCTCGCGGCGGTCCATCCCGCGCAGCGCGTCCTTCAGGGCGCTCTCCGGCCATGCACCGTCGCGGCGGAAGGCGATGAGCGCCCGCAGCGCCGCGTCTCTTGCGCCCGCCATCTCAGAGTTCGATGGGGTGGCCGCGGAAATAATCCGGCGCAGCCATGCGCTTCCCGCCGGGAGCCTGCAGCTGCGTCAGCAGCACAAGCTCGCCGTTCCCGCAGGCGACGGTCAGGCCCTGCTTCGTGAGGGCGACCGGCGTGCCGGGAGCCTTGTCCGTATGACCGGGCGCGGGCTGCGCCCCGTAAATTTTGAAATGCGTGCCGTTCAGGTCCGCCGTGGCGACGGGCCACGGATCAAGGCCGCGCACCTGATCGACGATGTGCCGGACAGGCTTCGTCCAGTCGATGGGCGAAAGTTCCTTCGAGAGCATCGGGGCCAGCGTTGCTTTGGACGGATCCTGCGGCGTGCGGGTCGCCGTACCCGCCTCGATGGCATGCAGTGTATCGGACAGCAGCGGCGCACCGATGGCGGCCAGCCGCGCCAGCAGGGCCGTGGAATTTTCCAGCGGCTCGATGGGCGTTTTCCGAATTTCGATGATATCGCCCTCATCCATTCCGGCCGAGAGGTACATCGCCGTCACGCCGGTCTCGTCCAGACCGTTCAGAATGGCCCACTGCGCCGGGGCCGAGCCGCGCAGCGCAGGCAGGATGCTCGTGTGGATGTTGATGCAGCCGAGCTTCGGGATGTCCAGCACGCGCTGCGGCAGAATTTTGCCATAGGCCACGACGGCAATGACGTCCGGGCGCAGGGCGCGAAGCTCCTCCACGGCGGCATCATCGCGGAACGTCGCGGGCTGATACACCGGCAGGCCGGCGGCCAGCGCGACCTCCTTGACCTCGGACATGGCGAGCTTCATGCCCCGGTTTTTCGGCATATCCGGCTTCGTGTAGACGCCGACGAGGTCAAAGCCGTCCGCGATCAGGCGGGACAGGCAGTCCGCCGCGATCTGCGGCGTGCCCATAAAGACGACTCTCATGCTTCCTCCTCCAGCTCGGCCATTTCCTCATCCGTGAGCATGTGATAGGCTCTTTCCGTATAGATATGCCCGTCGAGGTGGTCGCATTCATGGGCGAAGCAGCGCGCCGTCAGGCCCTCGCCCTCCGCCTCGAACCAGTTGCCGTCGCGGTCCTGCGCGCGCAGACGCACAAATTCCGGACGCTTGACCATACCGTAGCGGCCGGGGACGCTCAGGCAGCCCTCCATGCCGTCCTGCTCGCCGGAGGTCTCCAAAATCTCCGGATTGACGAGCTCGATCAGCTCGCCGTCGTCATCGACTACGACGACGCGGCGCAGGATGCCGATCTGCGGCGCGGCAAGGCCGACGCCCCCCGCATTGGTCAGCGTCTGCCTCATATCGTCAAGCAGCTCGCCGAGGTGGGCGTCAAAGCGCGTCACGGGCCGTGCCGTCTTGTGCAGCACAGGCTCCTCTACGGTCAAAATATTCCTCAGTGCCATCGTGATTCCCCTTTATTCTCTGCCGTTGACATCCACAAACGCGCCGACGCCCCGGAAGCTGCGATCCTTTGCGAATTCGCGCACAAGGAACGCCAGAAGCTCCCGCAGCCGTCGCGTATTGACGCAGCTAAGCGTCAGGCGGCAGCGATAATGATAATTGATCCGCGCAACGGAGGCCGGGGCCGGGCCAAGCACGGCAGCGGTCTCCCCGCGGTAGAATTCGGAATGCAGCAGGCCGTCCAGCCGCGCACGGAATGCCAGCGCCGCCTGCCAGACGCGCTCCTCCTCCCGGCCGTGGAACGTCACGGTGAGCAGGTCGCGATAGGGCGGGCAGCCGCGCAGCTGGCGCAGCGGCAGCTCTGCCTCGAAAAAGGCGTCATAGTTCTGCTCCGCAGCAAAGCGGATGGTCTGGTTCTGCGGCGTCATGGTCTGCAGGATCGCCCTGCCGCCCAATTTTCCGCGTCCGGCCCGGCCCGCGACCTGCGCGATCAGGCTGAACGTCGTCTCCGCGGCGCGATAGTCGGACGCATAGAGTGAGAGGTCGGCGTCCAGCACGGCCGAGAGCGTGACGTTTTCAAAATCCAGTCCCTTTGCCACCATCTGCGTGCCGAGCAGGATGGGGATGCGCTCCTCGCGGAAGCGCCGGAACAGCTTTTCATGGGTATTGACTGCCGAGACGGTGTCTGCATCCATGCGCAGCACGCCGACGCCGGGCAGCAAATTCTGCAGCTGCTCCTCGACCCGCTGCGTGCCGCAGCCGATCTGGCGCAGATGCCCGCCGCAGACGGGACAGCGCGCAGGCACCGGCTCGCTGTGGCCGCAGATGTGGCACATGAGCCGCCCGTTCGCATGGTGGTACGTCAGCGGCAGGCTGCAGCCCGGACACATCGGGACGCTGCCGCATTCGACACAGGCCAGCATCCGGCTCGTGCCGCGGCGGTTGAGATACAGGATGGACTGCTGCCCGAGGCGGAGATTTTCGCGCAGGGCCAGCAGCAGCGGCTCGCTGATGATCGAGGCATTGCCCTCGCGCAGCTCGCGCTTCATGTCGACGATCTCGACGGGCGGCAGCGGTCTGCCGTTATAGCGCTCCGTCATACGGCACAGGCCAAAAGCGCCCGTAACGGCACGGTACATGCTCTCGACCGTCGGCGTGGCGGAGCCGAGCACCGTCAGCGCATGCTCCTGCGCGCCGCGGTAGATCGCGACCTCGCGGGCATGGTAGCGCGGTGCATTTTCGGATTGGTAGGTGTGCTCCTGCTCCTCGTCCACAATGAGCAGACCAAGGTCCTGCACCGGCGCGAATACGGCTGAGCGGGTACCGAGCACCACGTCGGCATCGCCGGAGCGGATGCGCTTCCACGTCTCATAGCGCTCACTGATGCGCAGGGCGCTGTGGAGCACGGCGACGCGCGCGCCGTAGCGTGCGGAAAACTGCCGCAGGAGCTGCGGTGTCAGGGCGATCTCCGGCACAAGGACAATCGCGCCGCGCCCGGCGGCAAGGCAATCATCGATCAGGCGGAGATACACGACCGTTTTGCCGCTGCCCGTCACGCCGTAGAGAAGCGCCGTACCAGCGGTAGCGTCATGCAGGCGGGCAGACAAACTGTCATAGGCTGCCTGCTGCTGCGGCGTGAGCAGGAGCGGCTTCGGATCGGCCGCTGCGGCCGGGGGAGGCGGAGGCAGGACCTCCTGCTCCCGGAGCGTCAGCAGCTCCAGCTTTTCCAGCCTGCGGAGCGTGGCGGACGTTGCGCCCGTATAATAGCCCAACTCCTTACAGGCGCACTCACCGAGCGTGGCAAGCAGCTCCATGGCCGCCGCCTGCACGGGAGCGGACGCCTGATGCGACTGGGCAAAGCGCCGCGCCTCCTCGGCCGGGACGGCCAGAACGGCAATGCGCTCCGTTTTATCGTTCACGCGGCGGCGATGGGACGTCTCGCAGGTGACGAGCTTTTTCTGCCGCAGGTACTGCAGCGCCCGCTGCAGGGCCTCCGGCTCAAACTGTGCGCGCAGCGCGGATTCCTCCGCGGCACCGCCGAGCGTCTGCAGCGTTTGGAATACGGCCTGCGCCGCCGGATTGCGCCAGCGGTCGTCCCATGCGGCGTTCTCCGCAAGGGTATAGCGGTCACGCGGCTGAAACCAGACGCCTGCCGGTAAAATGGCCCGCACGGCGTCATAGAATGTGCAGAAATAGCGCTCGCGCACAAAGGCCGCCAGATGCAGCGCAGCACGCGAGAGCAGCGGCTCCGGGTCGAGCGCCGCCTCGACGGGCTTGAGCGCCGGGCCGTCCGGCCGCTCCGCGCCATCTGGCATCACGGCGAGAACGATGCCCTCCGTGCGGCGGTTCGATGCGCCGAACGGTACGCGCACACGCTGGCCCGGCTGCAGCGTCAGGGAGTCCGGAATACGGTAATCGAACGGCTTGTCCATGGAGAACACGGCCGAAGCGACCGCAATGCGGGCGATCATGCTGCCGTCGCCGGGACAGTCCGGCGGAAAAAGGCAAAAGACGCCGGCAGGGTCACCTCTGCCCGCGCCTTGTTCCGGCTCATTCCTTCACGACTGCCGCGAGCTTGCCGTCCGCGACCTCGTGGATGGCGATGGTCACGGGCTTATCCTCCAGCGGGATGTGCTCCGTCTCTGCCTCGATGGAGATCTGGCGCGCGCGGCGCGCGATCACGTTGACGAGAAGATAGCGGCTGTCGATGTGCTTGAGCAGATCGGCCATAGCGGGATACAGCATAATTAGTCTTCCTCCTTGAGATTGAGTGGGCGATAGGATGTGCGGCAGGCCTCCGCGGTCAGGACTGCTTCCAGCTCCTGCACGGCGTGCCCGACGGAATCGTTGATGATAGTATATTGATAGTGCTTTGCCTGACGGCATTCCTCCAGCGCGATATGCAGGCGCTTGGCAGCAATGTCCGGCGGCGTGTCGCCGCGCCCGGCCAGCCGGCGCTTCAGCTCGGCATAGGACGGCGGGGCGATGAAAACGGAAATGGCGTCCGGCCGGCGCTGCATGACCTGCAGCGCGCCCTGCACGTCGATCTCGAGAACGACGCTTTCGCCGCGCGCCAGCGCTTCCTCTACGGGGCGCAGAGGCGTTCCGTAATAGTTGCCCGCATAGCAGGCGTGCTCCAGAAGCTCCCCTGCCGCGATCATCTCTTCAAAGCGCTCGCGCGAGACGAAATAATAGCTCACGCCCTCGCGGTCCTCGGGCCGCATGGGGCGGGAAGTAGCCGAAACGGAATAGTGCAGCGACTCGTGCTGCTGCATGACCGTCCGAAGGATGGTGCCCTTGCCGACCCCGGACGGGCCGGAAACGATGATGATTCTGCCCTGGCTCATGCCTGTTCCTCCTCCTCGCGCTCCGGCTCTGCCGACGGATCGGCCAGACGGCGGGCAATGGTCTCCGGCGGGATCGCCGAAAGGATCACATGGTCTGTGTCCATCAGGAGCACAGCGCGGGTCTTTCTGCCATAGCTGGCGTCAATGAGCATGGCGCGGTCGCGCGCCTCCTGGATCATTCGCTTGATCGGGGCGGAGTCCGGGCCGACAATGGTCAGCAGCCGCTCCGAAGAGACCAGGTTCCCAAATCCGATGTTGATCAGCCGCATCGCGCTCACTCGATGTTCTGGATCTGCTCGCGGATCTTTTCCAGCTCCGCCTTGATCTCCACGACGGTGCGGGCCTGCTCAAGATCGTTGCCCTTCGAGCCGATGGTGTTGGCCTCGCGGTTCATCTCCTGCAGCAGGAAGTCGAGCTTGCGGCCGATGGCCCCGCCGCCTGCAAGCAGGCTGTCGAGCTGGGCCAGATGGCTGCGCAGACGGACGGTCTCCTCATCGACGGCGATGCGGTCGGCAAAGATGGCGGCCTCCGTCAGGATGCGGCTCTCGTCGATCGTCGTGCCGGCGAGCACCTCGCGCAGCTTGTTCTCGAGCCGGGTGCGGTATTCCGCCAGCGTGACGGGGCTGCGCTCCTCGACGCGGCCGACAAGGCCGCGGATGGTCTCCGCGCGGGAGCTGAGGTCGGCAGCCATGGCCGCGCCCTCCGTCTCGCGCATGGTCTGATAGACGGCGATGGCCTCCGCCGCAACGGCGGTCAGGTCGGCAAGATTCTGCTTTTCGTCCTCCTCCGGCTTCTCCACCACGAAGATGTCGGGCAGCGCGGAGAGCGCGGAAGCGCTGATATCGTCCTGCACGCCGTAATCTGCGACCATGGTGCGCATGGCGCGCAGATACCCCTCGAGCACGGGGCGATTCAGCGAAACGGTGGCCTCCTCCGCGCCCGCCGCGTTCACGCTGACGAACACGTCCACCTTGCCGCGCTGGACGGCGTCCTTTACAAGCTGTTTGATCGCATCCTCCGCGTAGGAGAACGCGCGGGGCAGGCGCACGGAGCAATCGAGGAAGCGATTGTTGACGGAGCGTAGCTCCACCGTGATCTCCCGCCCATGCAGGGTCTTGCAGGCACGGCCATAGCCAGTCATACTGCGGATCAAATGATTCGTCCCCTTTCGATCAGATCAGCGGCAGCCGCCGCAAAGGCAGTTCAGGCACATGAGTGAGCTGCAAAGGCCGCAGAGCTCGTCCGAGCCGTCGCTGTACTGCGTCTGCCGGTAGGTATATGCGCCGCTGCCAACGCTGCTGAGTGCATTTCGGTATTCCAGATTCTGCGGCTCCATATTGACTGCGATGCGGAAGTTCTGCGCAGCCTCGTCCATCCAGCCGCGGCGCTGCGCAATGACACCGCGCAGATAATACCACTCGGCCGTGCGCGCGGAGACCGCATTGAGCCCGGCCTCCGCGCCGTCGAGGTCACCGAGCGCGCGAGCTCCCCGTCTCGCCCGCGGACCCACAGCCGCCCGCGCGCGTCGACGAACCACCCCTCCACAGACGGCGCCGTCTCGAAGTCCGGCGCCTCCTCGTCGGGGGAGCCCTCTCCGTCCGTGCCCGGCGCGGCGGTCGAACACGTGTTCTTATCATGGGTGCGCGCTGGGCGAGAAGGACGGTCGGCCCGCCGCTCCCTCGGCCGGTAGAACTCCGTGCAGCCCTCGATGGCGCGCTCGATCGTCTGCGCGCCGTAGGTGGTGCCGCCCCGGCGGCTGTCCCACTTGTCGCGCATGAGGCCGGAGCGCCGGAAGATCCGGTCCATGCGGGCGGCGTCGCCCGCGCACCAGAACGCGAGGTGCGAGCACAGCGCCATGTCCGCCGCCGAGCGATCGCCGCCCTGCGCTGAGCAGTCGCCGGCCATGAGGGCGCGGATCGCGTCGCCGCTGCGGGAGGCGTACATGCGCCCCAGCAGGGCCTCGTCGTCCATGGAAGCGTCGGGGCCGCGCGTCGCTGCCGCCGACAGCGTCGGCTGCGCGGCGGCCCGCTCCGGCTCGATCCAGGTGCGGTACGCCCTCTCCACCACGTCGGGGTTCGAGGCGAGGGAGGCGCGACCCTCGAAGACGTCCCCCGTCACGGTGAAGTAGCGGTCGTGGTCGTACATCTCCACCACGCGCCCGCCGGGCTGGCCCTTGCGCGAGCGCTGGGCCCAGTCAGGCTTCGCGCCCCGGAAGATCAGGTGCAGCCCGTCGCCCGAGGGCGAGACCTCCGTGTAGGTCCCGGCCTCCTCGACCACCCAGCGGTACGCGGGGTCGAGGGCGCCATCCGAAATCACGTGGTCGAGGTCGAGCCCCGTGAACGCGCGGTCCGGCCCGAACACGAACCCCACGCCGTCGCAGCGCCAGCGGCCCACGGCCGCCACCGCATCCTCGAAGGTCGCCCAGGTCGCAGGGTCGGTGCTCTTGGCCATGCGCCCCGTGTGCGCGTCCACGGGCAGCTTCGTCGCCCTGCCGTTGCGCTCCTCGCGCCGCCAGCACACCCAGCGCGGCTCGCGGCGCAGCTCCGCCGGCACGCCCCTCAGGTCAGCCATGGGAGCGCACCCCCTCGGAAACTTCGCGCGCGTGCGCTACACTGTGCCCCGCGATTCCGGCCAGGGATTCGCACTGGGCGGGCGCGGCGGCAACCGCGCCCGTCCGCTCTCGCGGGGCGGCGCGCCTACTCCCTTTTCCCACCGTCATACGACGTCCCCCTGCTCGCGTTCGGGAACACCACGTCGCGGCAGATGCGCCAGCGCCCGTTCACCTTGTCGGCCGGGATCCTGCCCTCGATGATGCCCCTCCTGATCGACCCCACGTGCTCGCCCGTCACCTGCGCGAGCTCGCTCGGCATCATGAACAGCGGCACGTCCTCGAACCTCGCCTTCATCGCTTCTCTCGCCTTCCCCTCTGTCTCATCAGTTGGCTCTGGACCGGGCGCGCGGCGCGGCGGTGC
>OJRC01000085.1_pt1 | contig 72713 bp, 69 predicted proteins | sample 1599081 | NCBI WGS metagenome assembly OJRC01 (sample SAMN03922519, study PRJEB24848) | human gut metagenome | isolation source: stool sample | host: Homo sapiens | place: Germany | collected 2010-02 | reverse complement strand
GTTCCGTGCCAGTACCGTCTCGTATACCCGCTTTAAGTACTCGTTCGTCAGCATTATGTTAACCTCCTTGCCGTCAGGCCGTCAATCGTTGAAAACTTCCTTGAACGCGGGCAGGGAACGCTCGATCATCTCCTTGGACACGCAGTAGCTCAGCCTGAAGTAGCCGGGCACGCCGAAGGAGTCGGAGGGGACGATGAGCAGGTTCTTTTTCTTCGCCTTTTCCGCGAAGGCCATGGCGTCGCCGCCCGGGGCCTTGACGAAGAGGTAGAACGCGCCCTGCGGCTTGGCGCACTCGTAGCCTATCTCGGTGAGGCCGTTATAGAGCAGGTTGCGGTTCACGTCGTAGGCCTCGAGGTCGGGCATGATATCGCAGCAGAGGGCGACAGCCTTCTGGATGAGCGACGGCGCGCAGACGTGGCCCAGCATACGCGCCGCACCGGCGACGGCGGCGGTCAGCTCGGGCGCGTCGGTCACGTCGTCGGCGACGAGGACGTAGCCGATGCGCTCGCCGGGCAGGGAGAGCGACTTCGACCAGGAGTAGCAGACAATGGTGTCCTTATACACGTTCGGGATAAACGGCACCTCGACGCCGTCATAGACCAGCTCGCGGTAGGGCTCGTCGGCGATTATATAGACGGGGTGGCCGTACTTCTCCGCAGCCGCGCCGAGGATGGCGCCGACCTTCTCGAGCGTCTCCTTGCTGAAGACGACGCCGGAGGGGTTGTTCGGGGAGTTTATGATTATGGCCTGGGTGTGCTCGTTTACGAGGCTCTCGAGCGCGGCGAGGTCTATCTGGAAGTTCGTGGTGTCGGCCGGGACCATTACGAACTTGTTGCCGGAGCTCTCGATAAATGGCTTATACTCGGGGAAGAAGGGGGCAATTGCGATGACCTCGCTGTCCTCGCAGGCGAGGGCGGTGAGCGCGGTCATGAGCGCGGGAGCCGCGCCGCAGGTGAAAAAGAGGTTCGCCGGACGGATGACCTTGCCGAAACGTTCGGTCAGGTTCTTTGCAACGGCCTGCCTGATGCAGTCGTCGCCCGGGCCGCTGGTGTAGCCGTGGACCTTGATGCTGCTCTCGGTGTTGAGGATGTTGATTATGCTCTCGTTGACCTTCTCAGGCGCGGGGATGGAGGGGTTGCCGAGGCTGTAGTCGAACACGTTTTCCTCGCCCACGATCTTCGCCTGCTGGCGGCCGTACTCGAACACCTCGCGGATGTAGGAGCGGACGCTGCCCAGTCCGTATGCCGTTTTGTTGAACATGCTTTTACCTCCTTAAATTATAAGCTGCGGGAATACTTGTAAGAATTGCACAATCACCCGACCCATATCCCAGCCCGAAGCTCGGGCAATTTATCCTTATCTATATTCTAAACTCTACAACTGTTACAATGTCAAGTGCTTTTTAATTTTTTTACAACTGCTGTAGAGTTTGGGCATATCCTCAAAGGTGGCGCTGAAATGTCCATGCTGCCGGCCTTTGAGAGGAAGGAGGTGGAGTCAGCGCCTGTGCCTGAGCTTTGCACCGAAAAATGCCGTCATGCCCGTGCCTGACAAGCGCCCTGCGCGGCTCCCGCTCAATAACGTCCATAAAACCCAATTCTCAACAGCGCCGTGTGACATGGTTTTCATAACGAGTTATCCTATACTTATGTCAACTTATTCGCAGGAGGCGAGGGCATGGCAGGCAGGGACAGGTCAGGCGGGTCGGAGATCCCGGCTCGGCGGAGCATATTATCAGGGCGAGCCGGGGCGCTGGGTGCCGCGGGCGTTTATTTTCTAACGGGTTTTTTGATGTCGGCGGCGAGGTTTGCGGGCACGGCGGCGCCGTTCGGGGCGGCGGCGGTGGCTCAGGCGGGCGCGGGCTTAAACGGCGTGGCGTCGCTGGCCGGGGCCTGTCTGGGATACCTTGCGGTAGGCGGGCTGACCTGGGGTATACGCTATGCGGCGGCGTGTGTGCTGATATTCACGGCAGGGTTCATCTTTATTGACTCGAAGGTACGGGGCCGGGTGTGGTTCATGCCGGCGCTGACTGCCTCGGTCATGGCTGCGACAGGGCTGCTCGGCGGTCTCGCCGCCGGGGATGAGCCGCTGGAGCTGATACTCCCGGCGGTGGTCGAGGCGGTGCTTTCGGCGGGAGCGGTCTGCTTTTTCCGCGAGGCGCTCTCCATGGGCGAGCGCAGCACCGAGGCCTCGGAGAAGCGTCACGACGCGGCGGTCATAGTCTTTGCAGCCTGTGCGCTGATGGCGCTCTCGAGGCTGAACATCATGGGCGTAATTTCCGTCGGACGTGCTCTGGCGCTGGTGCTGGTGATGACCTGTGCGCTCAAGGGCGGGTCTCTGGCCGGGGCAGCTGCCGGCACTGCTTTCGGGCTTGCGATGGATGCCGCGGCGGGCGGCGTACCGGTCTTCACAATGGCCTATGCCTTTGCGGGGCTGGTGTCCGGAATGTTCTCACGTTTCGGGCGGCTGAGTTTTGTTCTGAGCTTCATCCTCGCCAACGCCCTTGCGGTGTTCTGTGTCTGGAGCTTTACGCAGAGGCTGGACGCGCTCTTTGAGGTCTTCGCGGCCTCGGTGGGCTTCATGCTCCTGCCGCCGGGGCTGCTCGCTCGAATAGGTTCACTCATACAGCCGCTGTCGGCGGGCATGGGAGAGAGCGGCCTGCGCAAGTATGCCTCGCGCCGCGTGGAGGGCATAGCCCGGGCTTTCGACGACGTCTCCGCCGTGGCGCGGCGGAACACCGAATTTATAAACGACAACGACGTGGCGCGGGTCTTCGACCGCGCGGCAGACGCCGCCTGTATACGCTGCAAGCGCAGGGACGAGTGCTGGGTGAAGAACTACATGGAGACCCTTGACGCGCTCAATCAGGCGACGGCGGCGATGAACGAGCGCGGGCTGCTCGAGGCCGAGGACATCCCCGAATGGTTCCGGGAGAAGTGCAATGGCCTTGCGGCCTTTGTCACGGCGGTGAACGCGGAGCTGAGGGCCTCGGCGGGGCGCAGGCAGTTCCGCGCCCGCGTCGAGGAGAGCCGCTCGGCGGCCTGGGGCCAGTACGAGGACTTCGCGGAGATACTCGCGGGCGTGGCTCAGGAGCTGGGCAGCCTGAACGGGGCCGACCCGCTCGCCGAGAGGCGGCTGATGCGCTACCTGCGCTCGCAGGACATAGAGGCCGATGCAGCGGTGTTTCGCGACTCGACGGGCAGGCTCCGCGCGGTCATAGAGTCGGGCAAGCTCTCGGCGCTTACCGGGGACCCGGCATACCTCGACAAGCTCTCGGCCGTGCTGGGGGTGCGCCTGTGCAGGCCGAACTCGGGCGGCGAGGGGCGGCTGACCCTGCTCGAAGCTGAGCCGCTGGCCGTATCGGTGGGCATAGCGGCGATGAAGAAGAAGGGCGAGAAGGTCTCGGGCGACCACGGTACATATTTCAAGACCGACGCGGGCGTCCTGTGCGTCATACTCTCGGACGGCATGGGCACGGGCGAGGGCGCGGCCGTGGAGAGCACGGAGGCCATCGAGATACTCGAGCGTTTCCTGCGCTCCGGCGTTGACCCCGCGACGGCGATGAAGATACTCAATTCGGTGATGCTCCTGCGCAACGGAGACGAGTGGGGTTATGCCACGGTGGACCTGATGTGCGTGGACCTGTTCACGGGCGAGACGAGTTTCTATAAATACGGCGCGGCGCCGTCCTACGTGCGCACGGGCAAGAGCGTGCGCCGCGTCTCGGGCGAGAGCCTCGCGGCGGGCCTCGTGGCGGGCGAGGGCGCGGCCCCGGACGTGGTGCGGATGCGGCTCAAGCCGGGGAGCCTTGCGGTCATCGCCTCGGACGGCGTGATAAGCGGAGACGACGACGCCTGGCTGCGCGAGCTGATGCGCGAGGACAGGCCGGAGACGGACATGAAGACGCTGGCGCGGCAGGTGCTGCGGCAGGCGGCTGAGGAATACGGCACCTCGGACGACATGACGGTGCTGGCAGTGAGGGTGGATGCGCGCGTATGAAGAACAGGTCAGTCGTAAAAGGTGTGGCGCGCAGGGCCGTGATCGTGCGTTCGCCAGACCCGAGGATGTTTGAGGAAGCGATATTTATAGTGCGTGAGGACTACGCCAACGCCGGCGGCGTGAGCAGGGAGGAGGTGCTCAGACAGGCGCGCCGCGCCGCCGGGGACTATCTGCGCGACACTGTCCCGCCGCCGAAGACGACGGAGCGCTGGAAACAGTGGCTGTTCATCGGCACCGCCGCCGTGGGGCTGGTGCTGGCGCTCATCATCATACTGTAAAAAGCTCAGGGCCTTCATTCCGAAGGCCCTGAGCTTTATAGTTTCACGTCACTGAGCTATCAGCTCGAGCATTTCCGCCGGGCTGAGGCTGTCCACCACATAGCGGCCCATGCCGTAGAGCGACTGAGGGATGCCCTTTATCACCGTGTTTCCCCTTGACTCGGAGGTCACGGTCACGAGTATGCCCGCCTCGCGGCAGAGAGCCTGACTGAGGTCGGAGTACAGCCCGTTCGGATATGAGAGCACCGTCACCGGCTCGCCCGTGGCCGCCTCGAGCTGCTCCTGAGCGGCCGAGAGGTCCTGCCTCATCGCCTCGATATATTCCTCCTCGGACTCCCCGTCCATCTGCAGCACGCCGCGGCGTATCGGGTCTTCGTCCAGACCCTCGACCTGATGCATGTCCCAGGTGTGGGTCTGCACGGATATGAGGCCGGACTGCACCATCTCCAGCGCCTCGTCAGCGCCGAAGTGCGGCGTTATCTCAATGCCCGTGCCCTTGTAGGTATCCTTACCGAAGGAAACGCCGATGGCGAAGATAGTGGCCTTCATGCCGTATTTCTCGAGTATCGGGAAGGCCAGCGTGTAGTTGTTCATGTAGCCGTCGTCGAAGGTGATGACGATGGGCTTTTCCGGCAGTTCCGCTCCGGTCGTGACATAGTCGTAAAGCTCGTCGAAGCTGACCGTGGTATAGCCTGCGTCGGCAAGCGCCTGCAGCTGGGCCTCGAAGTCGGCGACATTTATGCTGTACTCCCCGGCCTCGCCCTCCGTCACCTCGTGGTACATGAGAATCGGCACCTCGGCGGTGTAGCTCTCCACATCCGCCACCGCCGCCAGCGCCGAGACGGTCTTTGCGTGCTCCGCCGCGTTCTCAGACGTCACATAGACGCCGAAGTCCTCAGGCACATACACGCTCTCGTCGCCGAAGATGCGCGCGAGCGCCATCGTGCCCACGCAGTTGCGGAAGTGCGTCTCGTCGTAGAAGTACCTCGGCTCGTGGCTCACGGAGCTGTAGGTGAAGTCCCAGAAGTCCGTGACCTCGGCGAGCGAGGTGAAGAAGCTCTCAACTTCGCCGCTGTCAAGATAACTGAGGTACTCGGAGTACGCGGGAGGACAGACGACGATGAGGTTCACGCCTGCCTCCTCGCACATCCTTTTAACCTCGGCGACGCTCGCCATGCAGTTTTCAATCTCGTCGAGCTGCACGTTCACCGCCGGGTAGTCCGCAAAGGCAGGGTAGGCCTCGAGATAGCGCTCCATGTCGCCTATGTTCTCGATGTCCCGCGTGCGCTTGTCGTACGAGCCGGTGTATTCGTCGAAAACATCAAAGGGCTGGGTGAGGAATGTGTCGTTATACATGTCCGTGAGCTTGTCGAAGGCATAGTTCGGGCTGCTGAACAGGTAACTCAGATAGTACCAGAACTCGCTCCGCCCGCTTATCTGCGCGGGTTCGCGCATGGTAAGCTCGTCCTCGCCCGCGTCGTAGTGAGCACCGCAGTCGATGTAGATGCTCAGGAGGATGTTTTTGACCTCGCAGTTGTCGAGCAGCCATCTCACGGTGTTCTCGCAGTCGTACATATCCGAGCCGTAGAAAAAGCTGTTGTAGAACTTCGCGTCGAGGTATTCATTCAGCTGCTCGACCGGATAGGAGCTTGCGGAGGAGCTGCCAACGATGTAGGAGTCGTACTCATCCGAGTGCTCGAGCAGGTACTCGTACTTGCCGATGCGGGGGTTGAGCGTCTCGCTGAATGAGTACCAGGTGAGGTTCCCAAAGACGCCGAAGGGGTCGACGAAGTAGTTCAGCCCCGCGAGCAGCAGCGGCAGACAGAGCAGGCAGAGGCAGAACATGACGAACCATTTTTTAGAACTCATGCCGCACCTCCTAGAACTGCGCGTAGATGAACTCGGCGGGGACATAGCCGCTGCCCGCCGCGCCGAGCACGATTATGACGAGCAGCGAGACCATGAGCATGGCCCACTGCGCAAAGCCGCTGCGCCGCTCCATCCAGAGCCGGACATGCCCGCCCTTTTCCTGATAACCCTCTACGATGAGCACGACGAGGACGCCCAGGGCGCAGACCGCCATGTTGAAGCCTGAAAGCCCGAGCTCCAGCAGCGTCCCGTCCGTGAGCGAGGAGGCGTTGAAGTCCAGCACCGTGGCCTTGAGCATGGCAAGCCCCGTGAGCAGCCTCGGTGCGCGGGTCATATAGCGGCCCGCAAAGACTATGAGCCAGGTGCGCGCCATGCGGAAAAGCTGCCAGCCGGGCCGCTCGTCCATGTGTATCTTCGGCCTGAGCCTCGCGAAGTACGGCTCGAGCAGCAGCCCGAGCGTTATGAGGCCGCCGTTGTAGAAGCCGTAGGCGATGTATTTGAAGCTCGCCCCGTGCCAGATGCCGATGACGAAGTAGACTACAAAGGTAGCCAGCGAGGTCGCGAGCACCTTGCCCGCCGGGCCTTTCAGCCTTTTCCGGGCGACGGAGCCGACCCTGCGGAAGGGCTTCGAGAGCGCGAGAGGATAGAACACGTAGTCGCGCATCCACGACCCGAGCGTGATGTGCCAGCGCCGCCAGTAGTCCTGAAGGCTCAGGGCGAAGATGGGCCGTTTGAAATTCTCCGCGAGGTCTATGCCCAGCGTCTGCGCCACGCCGCGGGTGATGTCGATGCCGCCCGAGAAGTCGCAGTAGAGCTGCACGCAGTAGGCCAGCGTTCCGAAGGCCATGACCGAGCCGTGCCAGTTCCACACGTCCCCGAACACCGCGTCCGCCACGACGCCCGCGCGCTCGGCGATGACGAGCTTCTTGAAATAGCCCCACATGGCCAGCTGTATGCCGTATTTGAGCTTGTCCCAGTCGAGGCTCCGCTCCGCGCACAGCTGATGCTCAAGGTCGCCGAAGCGAGAGATAGGCCCCTGTATGATCTGCGGGAAGAAAGACACGAACAGCGCGTACTTGCCGAAGTTCCGCTCCGGCTCCACCTGCCCCCGGTAGCAGTCCACGACATAGCCCACGGCCTGAAAGGTGAAGAACGACAGGCCCAGCGGCAGTACCAGCTCGAGCGTGAAGCCCTCACGCCCGAACAGTCGCGCAAGCGCCTCGAGCGTGAAGCCGAGGTACTTGAGCACAAAGAGCTGACCGAAGGCCAGCAGACAGACCGCCAGCACGACCAGCCGTTTGCGCCCTGCCGGCACACCCCGCTCCTCCTTCGGCAGCTCCTTCATTTTAGCGTTCAAGCGCCCCAAAAGCAGGCCTGCCCACCAGGTCAAAAGCGCGGTAAAAGCGAGGTACGCGATCGCCGCGCCCCCGCCGAGGATATAAAAGCCGCAGCTCGCCGCGAGCAGCAGCGGCCACTGGCACTTTTTCGGCAGCACATAGTACAGCAGTACCAGCGCCGCGACAAATATCAGAAATCCGACCGACGTGAAAGACATTGAAATATCAGGCCCCGAGCTTCTCTATCAGCTCGTACATGGCCGACACGGAGTTAAAGTTCTCCGGCACCAGCTCGTTTACCGAGATGAGTACGTCGTACTCGTCCATAATGGCCGAGACTATCGAAACAATGTCGAAGGAGTCGAGCACCCCGTCGTCCACGAGGGCGTCCGAGCTCTCGAAATCCACGCCCGGGCAGGCCTCCTTGAGTATTTTCAGCAGCTTTTCCATGTAGCTCACCCTTTCCTGAGCCAGACGGCCGTCTCACGCCCATCGGCCCTAAATCCGTATTTTTCGTATATATGCCTCGCCGCGGGGGCGTCGTCCCGTACCCAGACCAGCAGCTGGGAGCTCCCGTAGCGCGCGATGAATTCCTCTACCAGCGATTGCGCGAGGCCCTTGCCTCGGGCGCGTTCGGAGACCGCCAGCTGACGTATCTCATAGCTGCGCCTCTCGCGTTTGACGTTCAGCAGCGCCTCGAGTTCCCCGTCGGCCCCTCGCCGTGATAGCATCAGACGTTCGCTTGAACCCCATTCAAGCGTCTCCATGTCCGGCAGGCAGCCCGTGCGCCGGTCGAACGCGGCCTCGAGCAGCTCCAGCGCTTCCGCGGCCCCGACCGTCTCCGGCTCGGGAAGCTCCTCCGATGCTCCCTCGCAGGCCGCCCGCGAGAGCCGGTAACGGTGAAACCGGAACTCAAAGCCCGCGCCGCGCCAGAAGGCGTCCATCGCCTCAGAATACGCGCCTTCGACCACGGCGTCCATGTCCCACGCGGGCGAGAACTCCGCCGCAGGGTCGGTAACGTAATAGCTCACACGGTAAAACCCGCCGCAGTTGCGAAGTATGCACAGCCCGCCGTCCCAGCGCTCGTATGCCAGCTCCCCGGCCTCCGCCGCCCGGCGCAGCTCCGCGCCCGGCAGCGGGCAGTTCGTCAGCGTCCCGCGCCGCAGGACGGAGCCTAAGAGCGCGTCCATCTGCTTTACGTCAGCTATCCTGTCCATTGAAATACTCATCCCTCAGCCGCACCCTGTCCACCTTGCCATTGGCGTTGTAGGGCAGGCGCCCGAGCCGCCGGTAGACGTTTGGAAGCATGTACTTCGGCAGCCAGTCGCGCAGCTCACGGCCTATCGCGTCCGCCTCCGCCTCGCCCTCGTAGACGCAGACTATCTTGTCCCGCGCAGCGTCAAAGAAACTCACCGCCGCCTTCACGCCCTCTATGGAGCTGAGCGCGTTCTCCAGCTCGCCCAGCTCTATACGATAACCCATGTGCTTTATCTGCCCGTCGCGCCGCGAGAGGAAGACCAGATCCCCGTGCTCGTCCACACGCGCAAGGTCGCCCGTGCGGTATATCCTGTCCGGCCACGCGCAGGGGCGCGGGTCGGGGATGAAACACTCCGCCGTCTTCACGGGGTCGCCAAAATAGCCGTGCGCCAGACCCGTGCCGCGCACGCAGATCTCGCCCGGCTCGCCATCCGGCACCGGCTTTAAATCCTCGCCCAGCAGGAAAACCTCCATGTTCCGGCAGGCTTTGCCTATCGGTATGGACTCGCCGTCGGCAAACTCACGCTCGATAGGATACCACGTGCAGTCCACAGTGACCTCGGTGGGGCCGTAGAGGTTAACATAACGCACGTGAGGCAACGCCGCGCGCCAAATGTTCATCTGCTTTGCGCGCAGCGCTTCGCCGCCGAGGATGACGGTACGCAGTTTGGGCAGCTCCGCGCCCTCGAGAGCACCCGAGTTCGCGGTGAGATGGAAGGCCGAGGTCGCCCAGACGAGCGCCGTGACCTCCTTTGCGGCCAGCTCCTTCACCAGCAGGGGAGGGAACATGAACAGCCGCCTGTCGAGTATGTGGCAGCTCGCGCCGCACTTGAGCGTGAGGTAGATGTCCTTGACCGAGAGGTCGAAGTAGAAGGGCGCCTGCCCGCCAAGCACGTCGTCCTCAGTGAAGCCGCCCGCCTCCGCGAGCCAGTCGACGATGTCCATGACGCCCCGGTGGTGGCAAACTATGCCCTTCGGCTCCCCGGTGGAGCCGGAGGTGAATATGACGTAAACGGGGTCGATATCGAGCACGCGCGAGCGCCTATCGTCCAGTACGCTCCAGTCGGCCTCGCCTGAGACGGCCTCGGAAAATGGGACAGCGCCCTCGACTTTGGCCTTGCCTCCGGCGCAGTCTATGACGACCTCGGCCCCGAGCCGTGAGAGTATGCTGCCGAGGCGCTTCGGCGGCATCTGTGCGTCAAGCGGGACGTAAAAGCAGCCCGCCGCGAGCGCGCCCATGAAGGCGGCCAGGCTGTCGACGTTCCGGTCAGTCAGCACAGCGACCGGCTTGCGTATGCCCGTCCTCTCAGCGATGAATCTGCCGACCCTGCCCGCCTCCGCGAGCAGCTCAGAAAAGCTCAGGCTCCGCGACGAGTCAGCGAACGCAAGTTTCCCCGGCGATCTCGCCGCGCTCTGTTCAAGATATTCAAAAACGTTCAGCATCCCTGGCCTCCCGCACAAAATCGATACAGGCATTATAGCACACACACACGCCCATTGCAATTATAAGGAACAGGGCGGAAAAAAGGCTCCCCTTGCGCAGGGGAGCCTTTGGAGCACGCACACGGCAGTGATTCATACCTGCATCTGCCTTAGCATCTCCCGGTGAAGTCTTGCGATTATCCGCTTCTCGAGGCGGCTGATGTAGCTCTGCGAGATGCCCATCATGTCGGCAACTTCTTTCTGCGTGTACTCGGTGCCGTCAATGAAGCCGAAGCGCATCAAAATTATCTGCTTCTCCCGGTCAGCCAGCATCGAGATAGCCGTATGCAGCATTTCGCGGTCGGCGTCGTCCTCCAGCGGGCGTACTATCTCCTGCCCGTCGGTTCCGAGAATATCGGAGAGCAGCAGCTCGTTGCCGTCCCAATCGGTGTTGAGCGGTTCGTCGAAGCTCACCTCCGCCTTTTGATTGCCGCACTTTCGCAGGTACATCAGTATCTCGTTCTCGATACAGCGGGAGGCATAGGTCGCGAGCTTGATGCTCTTGGAGGCGTTGAAGGTGTTTATCGCCTTGATAAGCCCGATGCTGCCTATCGAAACGAGATCCTCGAGATTGATGCCGGTATTTTCAAACCTGCGGGCGATATACACAACGAGCCGGAGGTTGTGCTCGATGAGCAGCTGCTTTGCCGCCTCGTCGCCCTCCGCGAGCGCCCTTATCGCGGCGTCCTCCTCGTCCCTCGGCAGAGGCGGGGGGAGCGTGTCGCTGCCGCCTATGTAGTGTATCCGCGGCCGTGTGAGCCTCAGCCTGAGCCGTAGTATGAACAGCCTGAATCTGGTGAATAATGACATAGCACATCCTCCTTTTCGTCACAATATCGCGTCTATATCCCCGTCCTGCGACAGCGCCGCCGGGGATATGCCAATGAGTATGTCCGCCTCCTTTCCTGAAATTGCCACCGAGTCGGGCCTTATCGCCGCCAGCAGCCCGTGACCCGTGCCGAGTGCGGAATAGGGTACCAGCGTGACGCGGCCTTCGAGTCCACTGAGTTTACATAACGTTTCACACAACGCGGCTGCGTCATTGCCTGTGCACTCGAAGCCGCCCAGCAGGGGTCTTATGGCTCCCAGCTCCGCCACGGCGACTGCCCGGCCTGAGACCGGGTCATAGAGGCCGTTGCCGGTATCGCGCAGCGCGCGGAGCGTTACGGTTTTTCCGCGGAGCGTCACGGCCAGCGGCAGTATCTCCCGCTCTGCACGCTTGCCGATCCTGCGGAAAACGAGGGAGACCCCGGCGTAACAGAGGGCGAAGGACAGCACCAGTACGCGCGTGGATACGGGCAGATAGACCCTTCCGCCGTACATCCCCGTCCCGGCGAGCATGGAAGCAGCCCATACAGCGCCGCCAAAGGCTGCGGAGACGGCGAGGAAGATGACGAGGCAGCGCCAGAGCTTTCGCTCGCCGCCGAAGGCGATGAGGGCCATGAATACGGCAGGGACGAGCTTCATCGGTGCAAAAGAGAGGAACTCGAAGCCCGGCAGCACGCTGGCCACGGCCCAGAACCCTCCCAGCACGGCGGCGAGGCCGAGTCTCCAGCGGTGCAGCACCGCCCCGGCGACCCTGGCCGAGCAGAGCAGCAGGAAATAATCGATGATGGCGTTGAGTGCAAACAGACTGTCAAGGTAAATCGTCTCCACGGACAAAGCATACACCCGCAGGAGTGCGGAGATTGTCATTTACAAGGCGGTGGGGGCTGTGGTAAAATAGGTCGGATATTAAAAATTTACAAGTTAGACCTTTTAAGTCTGGACGAAAGCTATTAAAATAATGTGGTGTATGAGGTGATGGGTGATGGACGGTCCGGTGTATAAACGAGTGCTGCTTAAGATAAGCGGCGAGGCGCTGGCAGGGGAGAAGCACAGCGGGCTCGACTTCGGCGTGATAGGCGAGGTCTGTGATGCTGTAAAGAAGTGCGTGGACATGGGCGTGGAGGTAGGCGTCGTCATAGGCGGGGGCAACTTCTGGCGCGGCGTGAAAGACGGCGAGGGCAAGATAGAGCGCACGCGCGCCGACCACATGGGCATGCTGGCGACGGTGATGAACTGCCTTGCGGTGGCGGACGTGATGGAGCAGCACGGCGTGGACGTGCGGGTGCAGACGGCCATCGAGATGCGCTCGATAGCGGAGCCGTATATCCGCCTGCGGGCGATGCGGCACCTGGCGAAGGGCCGGGTGGTGCTGTTCGCCTGCGGCACTGGCAGCCCGTATTTCTCGACGGACACGGCGGCGGTGCTGCGCGCGGCTGAGATAGAGGCCGACGCCATACTGCTGGCGAAGAACATAGACGGCGTGTACTCGGCTGACCCGAGGATAGATGAGAGCGCCGTGAAGTACGACAAGATAAGCTATGACGAGGTGCTCGCGCAGCATCTCGCGGTCATGGACACGACGGCGACGAGCCTGTCCATGGATAACGACATCCCGGTAATAGTCTTCGCGCTCAAGGACCCGGAGAACATCGTCCGCGCCGTGCTGGGAGAGAAGGTCGGCACGGTAGTAAAAAAGTAATTTAACAGGAGGAACTGTCATGGCTAAGGGATATGAAGAATTTGAAGCTAAGATGAAAAAGACCTCGGAGCTGCTCTCGACGAGCTTTGCCTCCGTAAGGGCGGGCAGGGCGAACGCAGCGGTGCTCGACCAGATACAGGTCGAATACTACGGCACGCCGACTCCGATACAGGGCATAGCGACTATATCGACGCCCGACCCGCGCAGCCTGCTCATCCAGCCCTGGGATTCCTCCACGCTCAAGGCGATCGAGAAGGCCATCCTGGCTTCGGACCTGGGCATCAACCCGCAGAATGACGGCCGGAGCATCCGTCTGGTGTTCCCGCAGCTGACAGAGGAGCGCCGCAAGGAGCTGGCCAGGCAGGTAAAGAAATACGCCGAGGACGCGAAGGTCGCCATAAGGAATATAAGGCGCGACGCCATGGACAAGTTCAAGGCGCAGAAGAAGGCGTCGGAGATCACAGAGGACGACTACAAGATCGCCGAGAAGGACATGCAGAAGCTGACCGACGACTGGATAAAGGAGATCGACAAGATCGCCGAGAAGAAGGAAAAAGAGCTGTTCGAGATATAAGGACATGGCCATATTCAGGACTAAGAAGGCGGAGGAGACGGAGGATATCCGGCTCCCCCGCCACATTGCCATCATATTGGACGGCAACGGCAGGTGGGCGAAAAAGCGCGGTTTGCCCCGCACGGCGGGCCACGCCGCTGGAGCGGAGACTTTCCGGCGCATAGCCACCTACTGTAAGGACATAGGCATAGAATACCTGACGGTCTACGCTTTTTCGACGGAGAACTGGAAACGCCCGCAGGAGGAAGTGGCCGCCATCATGGGCCTTCTCGGCAAGTACCTTCGTGAGTCGGTGGAGACGATGGAGCGTGACCACATAAAGCTCAAGATACTGGGCGACCCGGCGGTGCTGTCGGAGGACTTGAGGCAGCTCATTGATGAGACGGCGGACATCTCGACGCGCTACGAGGGCTTTCAGGCGAACGTGTGCTTAAACTACGGCGGGCGCGACGAGATCGTGCGGGCTGCCATGCGCTATGCCGAGGATTATAAGAACGGCAAGGTCGGGAAGATTGACGAGGCGGGTTTTTCAAACTACATGTTCTCGGCGGGCATACCGGACCCGGACCTGGTGATAAGACCGGGCGGTGAGATGCGGCTGTCGAATTTCCTCATGTGGGAGTCGGCGTACTCGGAGCTTATCTTCACAGACGTGCTCTGGCCGGATTTCACGCCGGAGGACATAGACGCGGCGCTGGAGGAATACCGGCGTCGTGACAGAAGGTTTGGTGGGATAAAGAAATGAAGCAGAGACTTATCGTGGCGGGCCTGGGCATCCCCGCGCTGCTGCTCATCCTGCTGGCCGCGCCCGTGTGGGCGACGGCGGCAATGTGCGCGCTGCTGGCGGCCGTGGGCAGCTATGAGCTGATGCACGCGGTGGGCAGGGAGGAGTGGAAGCTCCTGTGGCTCATGCCGGTAATCGCGGCCTGGATGTGCACGGCCATCGGCCTTGGCGAGGACTGGACGCCCGAGCCGGGGCTTTATATCGGCATCTGCTGCTTTATCGCGGTGGTGTATACCTTCGCCATAGCGGTCATGAGCCACGGCAGGGAGCGGAGCCTGAGCTTCCGCACTGCCATGGCCGGGCTGTTTTCGGCGACGGGCATAGCCGCGGGCTTTGCCTGCCTTGTGATACTCAGGGGCATCTCGCCCGCCGTCGTGCTCACGCCGTTTATAGGCGCGTTCATGAGCGATACCGGCGCGTTTTTCGCGGGCCGGGCGTTCGGCAAACGCAAGCTGGCCCCTGCGGTCAGCCCGAACAAGACCCTCGCGGGCTGCATCGGCGGTTTTGCGGGCAGCATCGTGGGCATGATTATTTTCCACCTCGTGGTGAAGACCTGGTTCCAGCTCGACCTCGGCTGGGTCATGATACTGCTCATGGGCGTGCTGGGCAGCCTGTTTGGCCAGCTGGGCGACCTGAGCTTTTCGGTCATAAAGAGGGAGTTCGGCATCAAGGACTACGGCACGATTTTCCCGGGCCACGGCGGCGTGCTCGACAGGTTCGACAGCGTGCTGTTCGTCGCGCCGGCGTATATGCTCCTGATGTTCATACTTTTGCCGTGAGGTGGTAAAATGATTGGGAGCACCGTTATACTCGGCTCGACGGGCAGCATAGGCCGCCAGAGCGTAGAGGTGTGCAAAAGGCTCGGTATCAGAGCTGCGGCCCTGACTACGAATAGGAATATCGAGCTGCTCATGGAGCAGATAAAGGCCCTGAGGCCGGACTACGTCTCGGCCTTCGACGCGGAGGCGAACGCGAGGCTGCGTTCTCAGCTCGAGGGCACGGATATAACCGTCGGCCCGCCGGGCGAGGCGGGACTTATCGAGGCGGCCGTTTGGGAGAGCGCCGAGTGCGTCGTGACGGCAGTGTCCGGCGCGGTGGGCCTGCGGCCCACACTCGCGGCGATAGACGAGCGCAAACGCATAGCGCTCGCAAACAAGGAGACGCTGGTCTGCGCCGGCACGGTGGTCATGAAACGCGCACGCGAGAAGGGCGCGGAGATAGTGCCGGTGGACTCGGAACATTCGGCCATTTTTCAATGTCTAACGTCCAGACGCGGAGAGCTGCGGAAGATACTGCTCACCGGCTCGGGCGGCCCCTTCAGGGGCTGGAGCCGCGAGCAGACCGAGAGCGTCACGCCCGAGATGGCGGTGAAGCACCCGAACTGGTCGATGGGCGCGAAGATAAGCGTGGACTCGGCGACGATGATGAACAAGGGCCTCGAATTCATTGAGGCCATGCACCTGTTCTCGGCAAGGCCGGAGGACATAGAGGTGCTCATCCACCCGGAGAGCGTCGTGCACTCGGCGGTGGAGCTGGTGGACGGCACGGTGATAGCGCAGCTGGGCGTGCCGGACATGGCCCTGCCCATACAGTACGCGCTCACCTGGCCGGAGCGCTGCGCCTCGGCCTCGGAGCGGCTTGACCTGACGGCGATGTCGGGCCTGCACTTTTTGAAGCCTGAACTTGAAAAGCTGCCCTGCCTGGCGCTTGCCATGGACTGCGCCAAACGCGGCGGCACGGCCCCGGCGGTGCTCTCGGCGGCGAATGAGGCGGCAGTCGCGCTGTTTTTGGCGCGCCGGTTGGGGTATAATGAGATATACGACTGTGTTGCCGCGGCTCTCGGCAGCATAGATTTCATTGCGGAGCCCTCGCTCGAGGATATACTCGAGGCTGACAGGGCGGCCCGCGCATTTGTAAGGGAGCGTATTTCCTGATGTATATTATCCTGGCAATAATCTTTTTCGGCATACTCATAGCGATACACGAGTTCGGCCACTTCTCGGCGGCGAAGCTGCTGGGCGTGAAGGTCAACGAGTTCGCCATAGGCATGGGCCCGGCGATATTCAAAAAGAGGAAGGGCGAGACGCTGTATTCCCTGCGCTGCCTGCCCATAGGCGGCTACTGCGCCATGGAGGGCGAGGACGAGGACACCGGCGACCCGAGGAGCTTCACCTGCCAGCCGGGCTGGAAGCGGTTCATCATCCTCGTGGCGGGCAGCTTCATGAACTTCCTGCTGGGCTTTCTCATCGTGCTCATACTCTACTCGAGCGCGGCGGGCTTCTACTCGCCGGTCATTGCGGACTTCGTGGACGGCTGCCCCTACGAGGGAGAGAACGCCCTGCAGGTCGGGGACGAGATATACTCCATCGACGGGCACAGGATATACTTCGCCTCCAACGTGACCACGATACTCTCAAGGGGCGGCACGACGCACGATGTCGTCGTCATCCGCGACGGGGAGAAGATAGAGTTAGAGGACTTCGCGCTCACGCCGCAGGAGTATGAGGGCTATTCCGGCCTGATGTACGGCTTCTCCTTCGGCATAGAGGAGGCAAACCTCTGGACGACGCTGAAGTATTCGTGGTATAATACGATAGATTTTGTCAGGACGGTGTGGTTCGCATTGTCCGATCTGGTCGCGGGCTCAGTGGGCGTTGATGAGCTGGCCGGGCCTGTCGGCATAGTCGACCTCATAAACGACGTGGGCCAGAGCGCGGAATCGACGAAGATGGCGCTGTCGGATATAGCCTACCTGGGCGCGCTCGTGGCCGTGAACATCGCGGTCATGAACCTGCTGCCCCTGCCGGCGCTGGACGGAGGGCGGGTGTTCTTCCTGCTGCTCAACGGGGTTGTGCACCTCGTGACGAGAAGGCGCATCCCCGCGAGGTACGAGGGCTATGTCCACGCAGCGGGCATGGTGCTGCTGCTGGGCCTGTCGGCATACGTCATGTATAACGATATTGCGAGGCTGATAAGATGACCACGAGGGAAAATACAAGAATGATCAAAGTCGGAGGCGTCGCCGTGGGAGGCGGCGCCCCTGTTTCAGTTCAGTCGATGTGCTGCACGAAGACGCAGGACGTGGACGCCACGCTGCGGCAGATCTCCGCGCTCGCCGCGGCGGGCTGCGACATCGTGCGCCTCGCCGTGCCGGACATGGACGCCGCGCGCGCCATCTCCGCTATCAGGGAGCGCTCGCCCCTGCCTATAGTGGCGGATATCCACTTCGACTATAAGCTGGCGATCGAGGCCGCGCAGAGGGGCGCAGATAAGATACGCATAAACCCAGGCAACATCGGCGGGCCGGAGAACGTTGCGAAGGTCGCAAGGGAGTGCAGTTTACATAACATTCCGATAAGGATAGGCGTCAATGGCGGCAGTCTGGAAAAGCCGCTCTTGGAGAAGTATGGCCACCCGACGGCTGAGGCGATGCTGGAGTCGGCGAAGGGGCATATCAGGCTGCTGAACGATTGCGGGTTCGACGATATCGCACTGTCGATGAAGGCGTCCTCGGTGCCTCTGACCGTGGAGGCGTACCGGCTTGCGGCGCGGGAGCTGCCCTATCCGCTGCACCTGGGCGTGACGGAGACGGGCACGGCCTATGGCGGGGTGATAAAGTCTGCGGTGGGCATAGGCGCGCTGCTGATGGAGGGCATAGGCGACACGATACGGGTCTCGCTGACGGCCGATCCGGTGGAGGAAGTGCGCGCGGGCGTGGAGATACTGAAGGCCGCGGGCCTGAAGAAGGGCGGTGTGCGCTTTGTGTCCTGCCCGACCTGCGGGCGGACGGAGATAGACCTCATCGGCCTCGCGCACGAGGTGGAGGAGCGGCTGCGCGGGCTGGACAGGCCCATCACCGTGGCGGTGATGGGCTGTGTGGTGAACGGCCCGGGCGAGGCGCGCGAGGCTGACTACGGTGTCGCGGGCGGCAAGGGTTGCGGCCTGCTGTTCCGCAAGGGCGAGATAGTGCGGAAGGTGCCGGAGCATGAGCTGTGCGCGGCGCTCATGGAGCTTATAGAGAGCGAGGCTGACAGATGAGCGGAAAGAGTCTGGGTTTTCTCGAGCTGTTTCCGGGCTGCGAGGGGCTTTCCGGCATGTGCGGAGGTCTGGACAAGGCCACGGTTCAGGGCGCCACGGTGGATGAGGACAACTTCACGATGAAGGTCGAGGCCACCTTCACGCGGGTGCCTGCGCCTCAGGAGCTGGAGGCCATCGAGCGCGAGCTTGCCGAGGAATACGGCTTTTTCTCGGTGAAGATAGAGGCCGACTACAAAAACTCGGACAAGCAGGCGTCGAAGGTGCTCTATGGCAAGGGCCTCAAGGAGCCGAAGTTCACGAGCATGGGCGAGCTGAACCTGGAGAGCGGCACTGTCACCGTCAAGGGCGAGGTCTTCGCCGTCAACAACCGCGAGATACAAAAGCGCGGCGCCTCGGTGCTGTGCTTTGATATGACAGACCACAGCGGCAGCATACGCATAAACAAGTTCTTCGATAAATCAGAGGATGCCGCTGTGCTCGGGAAGATAAAAGCCGGACAGACGCTCATAGTCCGCGGCCGCGTGACCTATAACAAATTCGACAACGATATGGCGCTCGAGCCGTACTCGATAATCCTCGGCGAACCGGACATAAGACCCGACGAGGCGAAGGAGAAGCGCGTGGAGTTGCACCTGCATACCAGATACTCCACCCTCGACGCGCTGACGGATATTGAGAAGGTCATAAAACGCGCCGCCCTCTGGGGACACAGGGCCATAGCCGTCACCGACCACGGCACGGCTCAGGCCTTCCCGGAGATGTCCAAGTTCGGCAAGAAGAACGGCGTCAAGATCATCTATGGGCTGGAAGGATATTATGTAAACGACGTGGAGGAGCGGCCAGCGGTACGCGGCAAGTGCTCGAACCTGCTGGACTGTGAGTTCGTGGCCTTCGACGTGGAGACGACGGGGCTTTCGGCGGTGTCGGACAGGCTGACCGAGATAGGTGCGGTGCTGTTCAAGGGCGGCGAGGTGCGCGACAAGTTCAGCACCTTCGTAGACCCGAAAATGCCGATACCTGCAAATATCACGGAGCTGACGGGCATACGTGACAGCGACGTGGCGGGCGCGCCCTCGGAGTCGGAGGCGATGCGTGCGTTCCTCGATTTCGTAGGCGACCGGCCCATCATCGCGCACAACGCCAGCTTTGACACGGGCTTCATGGCGGCGGCCTGCGAGCGCAGCCGGATAAAGTTCAGCCCCGTGGTGCTGGACACGCTCGTGCTCTCTCAGCGGCTGCTGCCGGAGCTGAAACGGCACAAGCTGGACATAGTGTCGAAGCACCTCGGCCTGCCGGAGTTCAACCACCACCGGGCCTTCGACGACGCCGAGGTCGTGGCGCGTATGATGGAGAAGTTCATCCCCATGCTGCAGAGCCACGGCGCAGAGCGCGTATCGGATATAGACGGCGTGCTCAGCAAGCTTTCCGGCGGAGGCACGCGGAAGGTGCGGCACATCTGCCTGCTCGTGCGGAACAAGGTGGGCCTCAAGAACCTCTATAAGCTCATCTCGGCCTCGTACCTGGAGCACTATAACCGCAATCCGATAATTCCGCGCAGCCTGCTTGAGCGGCACCGCGAGGGCTTGCTGATAGGCTCGGCCTGCGAGGCGGGCGAGGTGTTCGACGCCGTTCTGCGCGGCGTCTCCGGCGCGGAGCTTAAGAAGATAGCCTCGTTTTACGACTACATAGAGGTCATGCCGATAGCGAACAACCGCTTCCTGGTCGAAAATGGCACGGTGCGCGACGACGAGGGCCTGCGCGATTTGAACCGGAGGGTCGCGAGGCTGGCCGCGGAGCTGGAAAAGCCGCTGGTCGCGACGGGCGACGTGCACTTTCTCGACCCGGAGGATGAGATATACCGGCGCATACTCCAGGCCGCTCGCAAATTCTCCGACGCGGACCGCGAGAACCCGCTCTACTTCCGCACGACGGACGAGATGCTCGAGGAGTTTTCCTACCTCGGCCGGAGGACCTGCTACGACGCGGTGGTGACGAACCCGAACCGCATCGCGGACATGTGCGAGGACATAAAGCTCCTGCCGGACGGGCTGTTTCCGCCCAAGATAGAGAACTCGGCGGAGATACTAAAGGAGCTGGTATACGGCCGTATGCACGAGATATACGGCGAGAACCCGCCGGAGATCGTCACGAAGCGTGTCGAGACCGAGCTGGGGGATATTCTCTCGCGGCACTACGACGTTATTTACATGTCGGCGCAGAAGCTGGTGGCGGACTCGAACGCGCACGGCTACCTTGTGGGCAGCCGGGGCAGCGTCGGCTCGTCTATCGTTGCCTACATGTCCGGCATCACGGAGGTGAACAGCCTTCCGCCGCACTACGTCTGCCCCAAGTGCCACCACACGGACTTCGAGTCCGGCGCGGGCTACGGCTGCGGCGCGGACATGCCGGATAAGCTCTGCCCGGAGTGCGGGGAGAAGATGAGGAAGGAGGGCTTCGACATCCCCTTCGAGACCTTCCTTGGCTTCGGCGGCGACAAGGTGCCGGATATAGACCTGAACTTCTCTGGCGAATATCAGGCCCGGGCGCATAAGTATACAGAGGAGCTGTTCGGCTCCGACCACGTGTTCAGGGCCGGCACTATAGGCACGCTGGCGGAGAAGACGGCCTACGGCTACGTGCTCAAGTACCTCGAGGAGCGGGGCATGCACGTCTCGAAGGCAGAGGAGGCGCGACTGGCCATGGGACTCGTTGGCGTCAAGCGCACGACGGGCCAGCACCCGGGCGGACTGGTCGTCATACCGCAGGACATGGAGGTCGAGGACTTTTGCCCGGTGCAGCACCCGGCGGACGACCCGGATTCCGGGATAATCACCACGCACTTTGAATATCACAGCATGGAGGAGAACCTGCTCAAGCTGGACGAGCTGGGGCACGATGACCCTACAATGCTGAAGATGTTAGAGGATATGACGGGTGTGAACGTGCGCGGCATACCGCTGGACGACCCGGAGACAATGCGCATCTTTAAGACGCCCGAACCGCTCGGCCTCGGCGACGACGACCCGATAATCGGCAAGACGGGCACGATAGGCATACCGGAGTTCGGCACGGGCTTTACGAGGCAGATGCTGGTAGACACGCAGCCGGAGCAGTTTGACATACTGGTGAGGCTCTCGGGCTTCTCGCATGGCACGGACGTGTGGCTGGGCAATGCGAAGGAACTCATCCTGTCGGGAACAGCGAGCGTCAAGGAGACGATAGGCTGCCGCGACGACATCATGCTGTACCTCATCTCGAAGGGCATGCCGGACAAGCGGAGCTTCAAGATCATGGAGTCGGTGCGAAAGGGCAGGGGACTGCCCGAGGGCGCGGAGGGTGAGATGCACGACGCGGGTGTGCCGGACTGGTACATAGGCTCGTGCCGGAAGATAAAGTACCTGTTCCCAAAGGCGCACGCCGTGGCCTATGTCATGATGGCTTTCAGGATAGCGTGGTTCAAGGTGCACCGGCCGCTTGAGTTCTACAGCGCGTATTTCTACAGGAGGAGCCAGAAGGATGCCTTTGACGCGGGCATGATGCTCAAGGGCAAGGAGTTCGTGCGCCGGAAGATAAACGAGATAAAGACAAAATCAGACGCCACGGCGAAGGAAGACGACCTGCTCACGACGCTCGAGGCCGTGTACGAGTTCTACATGCGGGGCTTTGACTTCGCGCCGATGGATTTGTACGAATGCGACGCGGTGAAGTTCCTGATAGCGGACGAAAAGCGGCTGCGCCCGCCCTTCGTGGCGATATCCGGCCTTGGCCTCGCTGCGGCAAACGATCTCATGAACTGCCGGACAGGTGACCGCCGATTCATATCGATAGAGGAGCTGTCGATGGCCTGCCCCAAGGTGAGCCAGGCCCACCTGGAGCAGCTCAAAAATATAGGCGCCCTCGGAGATATGCCTGAGGAGAGCCAGATGACGCTGTTTTGACGGCAGAATACGAAAACAGAGCGGTCGCCCCTCAGGGCGGCCGCTCTGTTCATATGTCTAGTATCCTTGCGGCTATGCGGCCGTCGTCGGAGATGTCGATGACCGCGAAGCTGGGCTTTGTGCCGAGACCCGAGCTGCCGGGGTTCACGACCGTCATGTCCCCGACATAATCGATCCTAGCTATGTGCGTGTGTCCGTACAGCACCAGCTTTGCCTCGGCGAAGTGCCCTGCGTTCAGCAGCGGTTCCATCGTATACTTCACCGCATAGCCGTGTCCGTGTGTGGCGAATACAGTGGTTGTACCTATGAGGAAGGTCATCCGGTCCGGTTCCTTCGAGGAAAAGTCGCAGTTGCCCGCAACGGCGTAGAGCGGGGTATCCGGGAACTCGTGAGCAAGCTCGAGGCTGTCACGGATGTGGTCGCCGAGGTGGACGAAGACGTCCGGCCTTATCCGTTTCGCGGCGGAGAGCATCCCGGCCGTCCTGCCGTGTGTGTCTGAAAAAACTGCGAGCTTCATATTTGTGCACCTTCCCGCAAAGTCTGAATATAATGTCTCAGAAGGAGGCAATGGCATGGACATTGAAAAAATCAGCCGTGAGCTTGAAAACTCCGGCAAGGCCGCCGAGCTGCGCCGCCTGGCGGAATCCGAGGACGGCCGCGCACTGAACGCCATGTTCGACGCCGCCGCACTCGCCAGGGCCGTCTCAAACGGAGACCAGAACGCTATACAGGGCGTGCTGCGCCAGGTGCTGAACACCGAGGAAGGCCGGCGCATCGCCAAGCAGCTCTCCGACGCAATGGGTCAAAAATAGAAAGGAGGCGCCGCCGTGGACGACTTCGGGGATAAGCTCAACGCCATACTCTCAGACCCCGCCGCTCTGTCGCGCATCAGCGAGCTGGCAAAGTCAGTCATGGGCGGCGAGAGCCGGCCCGGTGACACTCAAGCCGATGAGCCCGACCCGGGCCTCATGGCTAAGCTCGCCGGGCTGCTCGGAAGAAACAGCGTCAAGCGCGAGGAACGGGCGCTCCTGGAGGCGATGAAGCCCTTTCTCTCGGAAAAGCGCCGCAATAAAATGGATAAGGCCATGAAGCTGGCCCGCCTCGCCGGTCTTGCCGGTATCGCGGCCGCAGAGTTCGGCCTCGGAGATAAGGAGGACGCCGATGTATAACCGCTACGACGGGAACACCGGCCGCTTCGTGCGCATGCCGGAGCCGGAGCCGCAGCCGCATTCGAGGCCCTCGGCGCTCAGGAACCCGCCTCCGCCGCCTGTTACATATACGCCCAGGCCCGCGCAGCGTCCAATAAAACAAGGGCCGCCGCCCGCAAGGGGAAGCGGCCTTGGTGATTTTTTGCCGAACGATATCACAGGCATCTTCAATAAGCTCGTCCCAAACGTGTTCAGGGACGGCCTCGAGCTGGAAGACCTCCTGCTCATGCTCATACTCTATCTCATGTACCGCGAGAGCGGTGACAAAGAGCTGCTAATCGTCCTCGGCGCAATGCTATTCCTCTGACGCCGGCAGCTGGAACAGGCCCTCGTCGGGGGAGGTCAGGTTCGGCATCGTCGAGCTCATCCTGTATATCAGCTTGTCTCCGTCATAGGTCTCAGCACCCATCAGCAGCCCGGTAGACACCGATATGAACACCAGATCCGTGTACCCGAATTCCCCGGAGCTGTACTCCACCAGTATGCAGCTCTCGTTCATATACTGCTCGTAGCTCGCTGAAATGATGTTCTCGACCGGAAGCTGCAGCAGCTCCTCGTAGTTTATCACCCTGAGCCACTCGTCCGCCTCGGAGCCGCTCATGACATTGCTCTCGTAGACGTTCTGGCTGTTGTCGTACCAGATATAGAGCTTCGCGTCCTTCAAAAGTATGTTCTTCGCCCCGCCGCTCTGCTCGATACGTATCCGGGTCATGGAGCTGTCGGCCCATACCTTCATCTCGGTAACGCTGCTGCCTCCGTCCCAGAAATCCTCGACCGTCACGGTGCGCGAATAGCTCTCAGTGCGACCGAGCAGCGATATCACGGCCTGCACCGTATCGGGACTCAGCTCGGCTACGTCGTGCCCGCTGGGTTCGGGAGTGCTCACCGCCTCCGTCGGCAGCGCGTCCGGCAGCTCGACCGGCGTCGTCTCCACGCCCCTGTCCATGCCGAACAGCGCGTACAGTATGACCGCCGCGGTGAGTACGATGAGCAGTATTATGATGGACCTGGATCTTTTGCTCATTGCGGCATGAACTCCTCCGGCCTCCGGTCCGAAAGCCCGAAGGCATTGCATATGGCGTCGGCTATCCTCTCACAGGCCCGGCCGTCCCCGTAGGGGTTCACGGCGTGGGCCATCCTGTCGTATTCGGCCCTGTCCGTCAGCAGCTTTGCCGCCAGCAGTTCTATCCTCTCGCGCTCCGTGCCGGCGAGCACCACCGTACCGGCCTCTACCGCCTCGGGCCGCTCCGTCTCGCGCCGGAGCACCAGCACGGGCTTGCCCAGCGCGGGGGCCTCCTCCTGAAGTCCGCCTGAGTCCGTCATGATCATGTAGCTCTTTGCCATCAGCCTGTGCATGTCCACAGCGTCCAGCGGCTCTATGAGCCTTATGTTCCGCACGCCGCCCAGCAGCTCCCCCGCCGCCTGACGCACCACCGGGCTCAGATGCACCGGGTACACAAATATGACGTCCGGGAACCTCAGCGCCGTGTTCCGAACAGCCTCAAATATGTTCCGCATCGGCCCCCCGTAGTTCTCACGCCGGTGACATGTCAGCGTGATCACACGATGGTTTACATAATCTATATCACCCAGCTCGGGCCTTGAAAAGCCCTCGCCGGAGGCGGTATACCTGAGCGCGTCTATGACGGTGTTGCCGGTTATCCAGATGCTGCCCTCGACGCCCTCGCGCCGGAGGTTTTCGGCGTTGCGCTTTGTTGGGGCGAAGTGGAGGGAGGCGAGCTGGCCCGTCATGCGGCGGTTCATCTCCTCGGGCCAGGGGCTCCAGCGGTCGAAGGTGCGCAGGCCGGCCTCGACATGGCCGACGGGTATGTGCGCGTAAAACGCGGCGAGCGAGGCGGCGAAGGTGGTAGTGGTATCCCCATGGACGAGGACGAGCCCGGGCTTTTCCTCCTCGTAGACCGGGGCCATGCCGTGGAGCACTCTCGAGGTGATATCCGAGAGGCTCTGCCCGCTCTGCATGATATTGAGGTCGTGCTTCGGCTTTATATGGAATTCCTCCAGCACGCTGTCGAGCATTTCCCTGTGCTGTGCCGTGACGCAGACGACGCTCTCCAGCTCCGGCCGTTTTTCCAGTTCGAGCACCAGCGGCGCCATTTTGATGGCCTCCGGTCTTGTGCCGAAGACGGACATGACTTTAAGCCTGGTCATTTTTCTCCTCCAGCGGTTTGCAGGTAGTGGGGTCTACCGGCGGGTGGTATTTGTGGCCCTTGAGCGTCCTCTGTATGAAGATGCCCACGGCCACGGCCGAGGCGGCGGCGATGACGACGAGGTAGAGCCTGACCGTGCCTGTGGTCGCCAGCACGACGGCGCACAGCCCGAGTATGGCCGAGATCGAGTAAAGTATTGCTACCGCCTGTTTCTGGGACAGGCCCATATCGATAAGCCTGTGGTGCAGGTGGCCTCTGTCTGGGTGCATGGGGCTTTGCCCGTGCAGCAGCCGCCTGAAAAACGCGCAGGTAGTATCGAACAGCGGCAGCGCCAGCGCGAGTATCGGCACGATAAATGTGACGATGGCGTAGAACTTGAACATGCCCACGACTGACACGGTCGAGAGCACATATCCAAGCAGCAGCGCGCCGGTATCGCCCATGAATATTTTCGCGGGGTTGAAGTTGTAGGGCATGAAGCCCACGCAGGCGCCCATGAGCGCCGCGAGTATGACGGCGACGTTCCCCTCGGCGACCAGCAGCGCCACGACGAACATCGTGACCGAGGATATGGTCGAGACGCCGACCGCCAAACCGTCCAGCCCATCGATGAGGTTTACCGAGTTCGTGATGCCGACTATCCAGAGTATAGTCACCGGCACGGCGAGCACGCCGAGGATGAGGGCCTCGTTCTCACTGAAGATGTTCGGGTTCATGAGGACCTCAATGACGACCCCATGCGCTACGGCGACGATGGCGGCGGCGATCTGGACGATGAGCTTTATCCAGGCCCTGAGCGAGATGATGTCGTCTATGGCACCGCATACGACGATGAGCACCGCGCCGAGCAGGATGCCGCGTACCTGGCGGCTGATGTCCACAAAGAGCACGACGCTGAGTATGAAGCCCAGGAAAATGGCCAGCCCGCCCATTCTCGGGATGGGATGGTCGTGGACGCGCCTCGCGTCCTTAGGCACGTCCATGGCGCCGACCTTCTGGGCGAAGGTCTTGACGATGGGCGTAGAGGCAAAGCTGACTGCAAAACCTACGGCTATGGCCAAAAGCGCGCGAAGCCACAGCTCTGTGTTGAGGAACATAGCTCACACTCCTGAATCCGCCGCGCCGGGAGCTTTTTCCGGCGCGGCGGCGTTGTCTTTATCGTTTTATCCGCGTTCAGCGGGCGATGAAGCCGAGCTTCTTGTAGACCTTCCTGAGCGTTTTGCCCGATGCAGCCGCAGCCTTTTCTGCGCCCATGCGGTACACGCTCTCAAGATATGCCTTGTCCGCCAGCATCCTTGCGGCTTCTTCTCTGATGGGGCGCAGCTGCTCGACCACGGCCTCGCCGACCGCCGTCTTGAAAGCGCCGTAGCCCTTGCCAAGGAACTCCTTTTCGATTTCCTCAAAGTTCTTGCCGGTGGCACAGGAGTAGATCTGCATGAGGTTCGCGACGCCCGGCTTCTCCGCCGGGTCGAACCTGACGCAGTTCTCCGAGGTGTCCGAGTCAGTAACGGCCCTCTTAAACTTGCGCATGATGTCCTCGGGCTTCTCCATGAGGTGGACGCAGCCGTTCGGGTCCTTGTCGGACTTGGACATCTTGCTCGTCGGGTCGGTGAGGCTCATGATGCGCGCACCTACACGGGGGATATAGGCCTGCGGGACGGTGAAGACGTCCCCGTAGATGTTGTTGAAGCGAATGGCCACGTCACGGCACAGCTCGACATGCTGCTTCTGGTCGTCACCGACCGGGACGAAGTCCGCCTGGTAAAGCAGAATATCAGCCGCCATGAGAGCCGGGTAGGTGAACAGGCCGCCGTTTATATTGTCGGCATGCTTGGCGCTCTTGTCCTTGAACTGCGTCATCCGGGAGAGCTCGCCGAACATGGTGTAGCAGTTGAGCACCCAGCCCAGCTCCGCGTGCGCGGGCACGTGGCTCTGGATGAAAAGCGTCACCTTGTGCGGGTCGAGGCCGCAGGCTATATACTGAGCCAGCTGCTCGAGCGTTCGCCGTCTCAGGTCCGCCGGTACCTGACGCACCGTTATGGCGTGCATATCCACTATGCAGTAGTAGGCGTTGTAGTCGTCGATCATGTCCACCCAGTTCCTGATGGCGCCCATATACGAGCCGAGCGTCAGGTCGCCGGAGGGCTGGATGCCGGAGAACATGGTTTTTCTTTCGTCCATCGAATATGACCTCTTATCCTTACAGTGTGGGTGCGCTTATTGTGCGCAGTTTACTTTTTAATTCCGCAGTCCGCGGCGAGCTTTTCGAAAGCCGCCATGCTGCGCTTTATCATGTCGCCGCTCACGCAGTAGGCGAGCCTGACATAGCCCTCGCAGCCGAAGGACGCGCCGGGCACCAGCAGCAGATTGTACTTCTTTGCCAGCGCAACGAACTCCGGCTCCGGCACTGGGGTCTTGACCCAGAGATAGAAGGCGCCCGCCGGGTACTCGCACTCATAGCCCAGCTCGTGCAGGCCGTTGTACAGCAGCTTGCGGTTCGCGTCGTAGGCGGCTATGTCCGTAGAGGCATCCAGACACCTTGCCACCGCCAGCTGCATCAGGCTCGGGGCGTTCACAAAGCCCAGCATGCGGTTGGCGACCACGGCGGCGTCAAAGATGAGCTGCCCGTCCACGATATCGGACGGTATGACAAGATACCCAATACGCTCGCCCGGCAGGGAGAGCGACTTCGACCAGGAGTAGCCGACTATGGTGTTCTTGCAGCAGCTCGGCAGCCAGGGTACCTCAGCCCCGTCATATGCAAGCTCCCTGTACGGCTCGTCCGAGATGAGGTAGATGACCGTGCCGAACTCTTTTCCCTTCTCCTCGAGCAGCTCGCCGAGCTTTGTGAGCATGTCAGCGGGGTAGATGACGCCTGTGGGGTTGTTCGGATTGTTCAGGATGATGGCCTTGGTCTTGGGCGTCACCGCTGCGGCGATCGCGCCGAGGTCGGGCATGAAGCCGTTCTCCGCCGCTGCCGGTACGACGACGACATTGGCGTCCGCGTTCCCGATATAGTTGTTGTACTCGAAGAAATACGGCGAAATAACGATGACCTCGTCGCCCGGGTTGCAGAGAACCCGCAGGATGACGTTCAGACCGCCTGCCGCGCCGACGGTCATGATGATGTTGTCGGAGTTATAGTCCGTTCCGAACCTCCTGTTGAGCGACTCGGCCACCGCCTGGCGCACGGCGGGGAAGCCCGCGTTCGCCGGATAGCCGTGCACGCTCATGGGGTCGTCGTTGGTGATGATGTCGACGATAGCGTCCTTCACACAGTTGGGAGGCGCAAAGTAGGGATTGCCGATGGAAAAGTCAAAAACATTGTCGGCTCCGTAGAGCGACGCGAGCCTCTTGCCTTCTTCAAACATCGCGCGGATGGCGCTGCCGCCCGAAGCGAGCCTGATCATTCTCTCGCAGATCATTTCTCTTCCTCCCATATTCAAATTCAGCGCTCGTTCCAATGAACGCCCATATCCGCTACACATGATAGCACATTTTTCTCTCTTTTACAATATTGACAAAAAAGTTCTGATAAAATAAGATAAAGAGGTTTTCGGGGAATAATTGTACGGAGGCATGAAGATGAAGGATATAAGCTGGTTTGAGGCGATGGAGGCGCGTATACCGAAGGGTGAGGTCAGGACGCGGTTTGCGCCCAGCCCGACGGGTTATATGCACGTTGGCAACCTGCGCACGGCGCTGTATACCTACCTGATAGCGCGCCGCGCGGGCGGAAAATTCATTTTGAGGATAGAGGACACCGACCAGGGCCGTCTCGTAGAGGGCGCGGTCGATGTGATATACAAGACGATGCGCGAGTGCGGGCTCGCGCACGACGAGGGCCCGGACGTGGGCGGCCCCGTCGGCCCCTACGTGCAGACCGAGCGGCGCGGACTGTACATGGACTACGCCGAACTGCTCATGGAGCGCGGCCACGCCTACCGCTGCTTCTGCGAGAAGACCGAGGAGAACGCCGAGGGCTTCAAGCACGAGGACGACCCCTGCCGGGCGCTCTCGAAGGAGGAGTCCGACGCGCGCGCTGAGGCGGGCGAGCCTTTCGTCATCCGCCAGCGCATCCCGCACGAGGGCACGACCACCTTCCACGACGAGATCTTCGGCGACATCACGGCGCCGAACGCCGACCTCGACGACCAGGTGCTCATGAAGCGCGACGGCCTGCCGACCTACAACTTTGCGAACGTCATAGACGACCACCTTATGGGAATCAGCCACGTCGTGCGTGGCACGGAGTACCTATCCTCAGCGCCGAAGTACAACCTGCTCTACGAGGGCTTCGGCTGGGATGTGCCGAAGTACGTCCACTGCTCGCCCGTCATGCGCGACGCGCACAACAAGATGTCCAAGCGCCACGGCGACCCGTCCTATGAGGACCTCATCGCGCAGGGCTATCTCACAGAGGCCGTCGTGAACTACGTCGCCCTGCTGGGCTGGAGCCCCGGCGGCGAGCGGGAGATATACAGCCTAAAGGAGCTGGAGCAGGTCTTCGACCTGCACGGGCTGTCCAAGTCCCCGGCGATCTTCGATATCGAGAAGCTTCGCTGGCTCAACAGCGAGTATATAAGGGCCATGTCGCCGGAGGCCTTTGCGAAGGCGGCGGAGCCGTATATCAGGCAGGCGGTCAAAAACCCGGATATAGACCCGGAGGCGATAGCGGCGCTCCTGCAGCAGCGCACCGAGGTGCTGACGGATATACCGGAAAAGCTCGGCTTCTTCGATGCTCTGCCCGAGTACGGCCCGGAGCTTTTCGAGAACAAGAAGTCGAAATCGACTCAGGAGAGTGCTAAGAAGTTCCTCGCCCTGGCGACGGAGCGGCTCGCGGCGCTGGAGGGCTGGAACGACGAGGCCATACTCGAGGCCATGAAGGCCCTGGCGGAGGCCGAGGGCGTGAAGAACGCGACGGTCATGTGGCCCGTCAGGATAGCGGTGTCCGGCCAGACAGTGACGCCCGGCGGCGCGGTGGAGCTTTGCCGCATACTGGGCAGGGACGAGACGCTCAAAAGGCTCGAGACCGGGCTTCAAAAACTCGGCTAAAAATTGCATATTGTGAAAACGCCTCTTTCGGAGAAAATACCGAAGGAGGTGTTTTTTAATGAAAAAGAAGACTGCTTCAATAATAATAGCCTTCCTGAGCGTGGCGCTCATAATAACCGGGCTTTTTGCCTGGAAGGAGAGCACGGACGGGATGGGGCACCTGAGAGCGGGGGAGAGCTACGGCAGCGCGGCGATGGGCGAGCTGGCCTCGTCGCTCAGCTCGATGGACGAGGCGTTCATGGCCAGCCGCTACGCCACGAACGCGCCGCTGTTTTCCCAGTTGTGCGCGAAGGCTGCGGCCAACGCGTCGGGCGCCGTCAGCGCTCTGGCGGCAATGCCGTATACGACGCAGGAACTGGAAAAGCTCTCGGGATACCTGAACTCGGCGGGCGACTGGGCGCTGTACCTATCCAGAGAGGGCGCAGAGGGACGGCTGCCCGACGAGGAGACGAGGCAGCAGCTCGAGGAGATATCTGACGCAGTATCCGGTATCGCACAGTCGGTCATGCAGCTCGGCACACAGTATTCGGACGGGGCGCTGGTGCTGGACAGCTACGCCGCCTGCGCCGACGACGGCGAGACGAACACCGTGGGCTGCGAGCTGCGCCGCATCGACTCGGAGCTGGACGAGTTCCCTGAACTGGAGTACGACGGCAAATACTCGGCCTCGGCGCTCTCGGTATCGGCGAGGTCCCTCGAGGGAGCGGAGAACGTGACGGAGTCGAAGGCAAAGGCCATAGCGGCGGACTTTCTGGGCGTGCCGCAGTCGGAGCTTGAGAGCATTGGCCGTGCGGCCTGCGACCTGCCCTGCTGGAGCTTTTCTTTTGAGGGCGAGACGGGCGACTTCAGGATGATAAGCGTGTCCGAGCAGGGAGGACAGGTCCTGAGCGTTACAGGTTCGAGAAGGGTGCGCGCGGCGGAGCTGGACATGGACGAGGCCCGTGAGATTGCGCAGGACTTTCTCGAGAAGGCGGGCGTGGACGTGACGGAGCCGGTGTCGGAGACCGAGGACGGCGGACTTGCGGCCTTCGTGTTCGCGGGAAGCGTGGACGGCGTGATGTATCCGGCGGACGCGGTGAGCGTATCGATAGCGCTCGACAGCGGAGAGGTGTGCGCCTATGACGCGACGGAGTATATCCTGAACCACACGGAGCGCGACCTCGGCGAGCCTGCGATAACGGCGGAGCAGGCGGCTGCGGCGCTGCCCGACAGCCTGACGGCCCTGTCGTCGAAGCTGATGGCGGCGCTTACTGAGGGCGGCAGCGAGCGGCTGTGCTATGTTTTTGCCTGCGAAGCAGAGGACGAGATGCCGGTGACGGTGTATATTGATGCAAAAACCGGAGTTCAGACGAAAATTGAAACAGGCCGTACTTGACGAACGGGCCGGAAAAGAGTAATATTATGTTAGCTTATTGTGCGATCCATATAAGCGCATAATATACTCTTTCAAGGAACGGAGGAACTCCAATGAGTTTTATTCCTCGCGTGACCTGCCGCCGCTGCGGACGGCAGTTTTCCGGGATAAGAGGCCGGTGCCCGTACTGCGGCACTCGGCGTGTGAAGCAGAGTGACCGGGTGCCGGGCCCTACGCCGGGTGAGGATGCGTCCACCCCGTCAGGGCAGCGGGCGGCGGTGAATGCTCGCTGGCAGATGATATTCGGCGGCATACTGCTTGTAGCGGTGATATTGGCGGTAGTGGTGCTGGTGTCGCTGAGCCTGAACGGCACCGGGACGACGAAGACCACGCCGACGCTGCCGGTGACAAGCCCGACTGACAATTATGTCGTAACGCCCCCGCCGACTCCGACTGTGGTGCCGACGCCGACGCCGACGATAGACAGTGTGACGCTCTACTGGGGCGACAGCGTGCTGGCTGATGACATCACCCTTTCCGACCCACTGACGCTGACGGCCTATATCTGGCCGCAGACGGTGAGCATATCTGCGGAGGACATTTTGTGGAGCACGAGCGATCCTAACGTAGTATCGATAGAGGTGAACTCGGAGGACCCGAAGTTCTGCACGATCACGGCGGAAGGTGCAGGCAGCTGTGAGGTCACTCTCACGGTCTTTGGCGTGAGCGACAAGGTAGTAGTGCGTGTCGCAGGCTGAGGAAGAATCGAATAGCGAAAAGAAGCGGCAGTCATCAAACAGGATGGCTGCCGCCTTGCTTTGCCTGGGAAAAGGGCGTTGTTTTACAGCGGTTTTCTCAGAACAACGCTGCCGTGCAGGTCGCAGATCGGGGTGGGGAGGAGGCTGTACCTGTGGCAGAACTCCTTCACCGCCTTGCCGGCGCCCTTATACTGCGTGCCGTTCACGTCGTGGACGATGACGGCACCGCCGGGGCTGAGCCTCGGCCAGAACAGCTCCAGCGCAGCTATGGTAGGCGCGTAGAGGTCGGCGTCGACAGAGATGAAGGCGAACTGACGTCCCTCACAGCCCTTGAAGGTGTCCGGGAACCAGCCTTTGTGGAATTCGGTCTGCTCAGGATAGGGCAGGAGCTTCCAGACAGTGTTCACGTTGGTTTCCGAAAAATCACCGGCCTGTGCACGAGACAGTCCCTCACTGCGCTCGAGCGCGACATCTTTCTCCGAAAAGCCCTCGAAGGTGTCGAACAGATGAAACATCCTGTCCGGGAAAGCCGCGTTTATGAGTACCGCGAAGTCGCCTCGGTATACGCCCAGCTCGGCCACGTCGCCGGGCACCTGCAGCCCGTGTATCTGTTCCGCCAGCAGCCGCATCGTCGCGGCCCTGGCATCGAATACCCCCAGCGCGTCCGGCCGGAGCAGCTCGCCGTCATAACCCAGCTGACTGAGCTGCGCCTCCATCTCTGATGCGCGTCCGTCGTCGAGCACGCACAGGCAGACGCAGTCGGGATCACAGATGAGGCTCTCCCTCGGCGACACCACGGGCAGGCCAAGATAGGTCCCGCCCCACTTGCTCTCGGAGTTGTCCGCAAAGCACACGGCCCTGTAGCCGGAGCCGAGCAGCCTCGATACCATCGCGCCGACCTGTCCGGCGCCAAAAAGCACGGTCTTTTTCAATCGGAAACCTCCCTAGCAGAATCCACTATCAGCCGCCGCGCCTTGTCGCGCAGCAGCTGTGCGCGCACAGGCTCCGGCTCAACCTCGGCGGCGACCTCGTCTATGTCCAGCCCGGTCTCATCCGAAATCTGCTGCCAGACATTATACAGCTCCTGCTCCGTGACCTCAAGTCCCTCGCGTTCGGCCACGGCAGTGAGCAGAAGATCAAACCTCGCGGCATCCTCGGCCCTGGGGCGGTTGTTTTGAATCCACAGCTCGATATTCTGGTCGATGCTGCCGAGGTATGCGTCGAAGGCCGCGTCGATCTTCTGCTCGTCGGTCATTGCCCGCTTCTTTTCCGATTGCTCGCGCATCAGCCTGTCGAGAGTATCATCGAAGCCGCGAGGTACGGGCCGATAGCGGTCCACCAGCTCGCGTATCAGCTCGCAGAATTTGTCCTGCGACAACTCTTTGTTATCACCGGATACTGTCTGCAGCATGAGGTCCAGCGCCTCGGCCCTGACCTGGGCCTTCGGCCTTACGATGTCCGTCTCGCGGTAGGCGGCATCGAGGATATCTATGAAGTCGGCGAGGACGTGGTATATCGCGTCCTGCGCCGTCCTGAGCTTCTCGCCCGCCAGCATGGAGCCGAGCTTCTGCTCGACCATGCCCTTCGGCGGGTCTGCGCGCATATTGGCGCAGGCGGCGGTGAGGGCTGCGGCGGTGAAGCTCTCCTCGTCTGACCTCGGCGCTCTCACCTCCAGCCCGAGGTACTGCCCGAGCGTTACCTCGGGGTATGTGTCGCAGGCGACGGTGAACTTCGCCCCGCCTCCCTCGAGCCAGGTGACTTCAGTGAGCTGGGGCCGTCCCGCGGGCTTCACCGAGTTTTCCGCCAGCCAGCAGCTGTAAAGCTCGGGGACGCAGATACCCAGCGCCTCGTCAAAAAGCGCTGTCTCGCCGTAGAGCCGCTCGATCTCCTCCCTCGGAGCGAGACCGGCTGCATAGCCGGGTACGGGGAAGCGTTCGGAGTTTTCCATATACGCGGAGCCGAGGGATTTCACGAATTCCTCCGGCTCTATCCTGAGCGTGACGGTGAGCCTGTCGCCGTCGCGGTTTTTTGCAAGTTCAAGCATGGAGAGACCTCCCGAGTATCATAAGGGGGGCACCGGCTACACCGATGCCCCTGTATCATATCACAGCTTCGGCGCTTTTACGAGAGCTTTAACCAGCGGCAGGCCGGAGAAGATGCCCGCAAGCGCCGAGAGATAGACGGTGGCGAGCGCGATGGGATAGCAGCTCCACCACGCGGCGAAAAAATGCGGTCCCACGCCGGCGTTCACGGCGGTCATGAGCAGGGTCATGAAGGTGCCCATGACGAGCGCAAGGATGACGGTAGAGACAACAGTGAAGCCCGGCGTGTCGGGCTTAATGCCCAGAGCAAGGGCAAACTTCGCACCCCACACGATGACCGGTACGATGAATACGAAGATGGTACTGACAGGATAGGCGATGGCAAAGCCCACGATGAAAGACTTCAGCGTGAGAAAGCCGTTGAGCGCGGGCAGCACTATGCTGAGCGCAACGTTTATGATGAGCGATATCCAAAGGTTAAGTATAACGTCAAATTTGGTGAGTTTCTTCATATCGATTTCCCCCTTGAAGATAATTGAGGTACAAGGATATGGAGGCCGCTGCCTCAGCAGATGGTCTTGTCCTCGCCGGTGTCGGATATTACACTTCGTATAATAACGGACTCTGGGTTTCTGAGCTTGAAGGCGGCAATGGCGGCGTCAAGCTCGGTGGCGGACTCAGCCATCACGCAGTATTCCAGGATGTCCGCGCCGCTCTCGAGCATGGATTCGAGTTTTTTCACGATGTCGTCGCGGCCGGCCTCGCCTTGGGCGCACCAGGAGGCGACGGCGAGCTTGCCGGCGGCGTGGATGTTCCCGATGTTTGCTTCGGCGGCGTCCGGCTCGGCATACCACTCGACTGTGATGAGGTCGGCGAGACCGGGGGCGGAGGCGAGGTCATTGAGCCTCGTGACATACATGCAGGTCGCCGGGTGCTCGCCGCCCATGCGCTTATCGCGGAAGGTGTACATGAAGATCTTGTTCCCGAGCGCCCGGCGCACCTCTTTTATCATCTCGGGCATGACGGTGAACCTTATCTCGAACACGCTCTCGAAGGCGTCCACTCGCCACTCGACGGCGGAGACGGAGCTGTCCTGCGCAAGTTCGGAGGCTCTTTTCAGCACTGCCTCGCGGCCATGTTCGGCGATGACGGCTATCCTGCCGCCGTGGTCAAGGCTCTGACTGCGGATCTCGATGGTTTTCAATTTTGTCACCTCATTAAGTAATTATCCTGACTTCCTCGCCCCGTTTGAAGCGGAGGTATTCACTGTGTCCGCCGAGCAGCGAGCGCACCTCGCCCTCGGAGCAGCTGCGGCCGACCATCAGCTCCGCGTAAATATCCGCGAGCAGCCGCATGCGCTGTATGTCTTTTGGGTAATAGCGGATGATGGGCATGACGGTCATGGTGCTGAGCCTGGGTATGTTGTGCCGCAGATGTGGCAGCATGGCCAGCTCCTCCAGCGTCAGCTCCTCGGGATCGCCGAAGCCCGGCTCATCGCCCTTGCGCCGGGCTTCAGGCAGAGGATGGAAGACGCGCGTCTCGTCCCCGACGCTGTACTCGGCGCCCATTATCTGCTGGAGCCTGCCGTACTCGGCCTTCACGAAGGCGGCCTTTTCCTCCATGACCGCGGGCAGGAGCAGCTCCTTCTGCAAGGCAAGCAGCGCCGTGTCACCCAGGCCCTCGGCTCTTTTCAGGTATTCCTGGTAGATATCCATGTTCTGCCTCCTTTCACAGGTCCAGGTCAAGCTCGTCCAGCCTGCGTTCTATCTCCTGCCGGCGCTCTCCAAACTGCAGCTGCTTGTTGTGCAGATAGTAGCGGTCGCAGCCGTAGCGCCCTATGAAGCGGGCGCTGTAGTAGTTCGCGGTCAGCTCGGTTACGAAGATGAGCACCTCGTCGCCGTCGGCGAAGGCCCGCTCACAGAAGGCGAAGGCGTTGTCGAGTCCACGACTGCCCTCGGCGGCGGCTTCACGCAGCTTTTGCAGCTCCTGTGCAAAGCCGTCCTCGACCGGCTTGAAGCCCGCTTCCGGCTCTCTGATGCAGGCGGCCCTGAGCTTTCCGAGCGCGAGCAGCAGGCGCTTCATCTCGCGCTGTTTTTGGGGTGCTATCGAGCTCGCGCGCTGCCCGGACTGAAGCTTTTCGTTCTGGGCGTTTATCTGCCCTTCGAGCAGCTCCGGCAGGGGCGATCCGAAGGAGCGGGCCTTGATCTCACGGAGCACCGTCGTCAGCAGCTCGAGCACGTTTTCGCTCTCGCAGACGGCCTTGAGCTTGTCGGTCACGCAGTCGAAGATGAGGCCCAGCGCGCCGCTCGTCCATCGCGGCGCGCTGGGCGCGCAGGACGATGCTCTCGGACACCGTGCCGTCCACTATTTTCTCTACCTCGTAATCGCTGCGGTACTTGTTGAAAAGGTCGTAGTACACGGCGAAGTCCTTTGCTATGCGCGGGTCCTGGAGGTACTGGCAGACCAGCAGCTCATCCACCTTCAGGCCGTTTTCCTCGCAGAGCTTTATCATCTCCGAGAGGTCGTCCCAGCCTCGCGCAGTGACAAAGCGCTTGCCCTCGGCGGTGTTCTCGACCTTGTAGAAGTCCTTTTTCCGCGCGGCGAGGTAGGTCGTGACCGAGGCGTGCACGCCCTTTTTATAGGCGTATTCCTTCCACACCTCGTGGTCCGGCTCGACGTCTATGCGCTTGAGCCTGTCCCAGGTCACGATGTCAAAGTCGCGCACGGACTTGTTGTACTCGGGAGGGTTGCCCGCGGTGACGAGTATCCAGCCGGGCGGGACGCGGTGCTGGCCGAAGACCTTGTACTGCAAAAATTGCAGCATGCAGGGCGCAAGTGTCTCGGAGACGCAGTTTATCTCGTCGAGGAACAAGATGCCCTCAGTTACGCCCGTCTCGCGCATGAGGTCATAGATGGAACCGATGATCTCGCTCATCGTGTACTCCGTGACCTGATAGTTTTTTCCGCCATACTCCTTCTCGGTTATGTAAGGCAGGCCCAGCGCGCTCTGGCGAGTGTGGTGGGTCATGGAGTAGGACACGAGACCCACACCCAGTTCCGCGGCTATTTGCTCCATAATGGCGGTCTTGCCTATGCCCGGCGGGCCGACCATGAATACCGGACGCTGTTTTTCTATGGGTATGCGGTAGGCGCCGAACTCGTCCTTGGTGAAATAGGCCCGCATGGCGGATTCTATCTGCTCCTTGGCCTGTGCGATGTTCAAAAGTCCAGCCTCCTTTCAGATGTCGAGGTCGAATTTGTCAAATGCGTCGCCGGCAAAGCCCCCGACGCGGTAGTCGAGCAGCAGCGCGACTATCTCCATCGCGCGGGACTTCTGCGCCTTTTCCAGCACGCGCTCGAAGTCGGCGCGGCCGATGAGGCGGCGGGCGGTGAAATAGCGCACGGCGTCCGGCAGATTGCGGTCGATGGCCGCCTCAAGGATGTCCGCGCAGCGCTCGCCGAGAAAGCACTCGTATGCCGCGCGCGTGCGCTCCGGGTAGCCCTCGCCCCGGCGGCAGTAGCCCACGGCGGCTGAGACGCGCTCCGACAGCGTTCCAAAGCTCTCCGGCGGCATGCCCGGGGCGACGATGGAGACGAGGCTATCGCAGCCCTCAAATGGCTCCGGCCCCAGCGAACCCACCCCGGCGGGCAGCACTATCTCCCTGAGCGCCCGACAGCAGGCAAAGGCGGAGTCCCCAACGCGCTCCACGCTCTCCGGCAGGGTGAGAAAGATGAGGTTCTGCTTTTCCCGGAACGCCCCGGGCGCTACGGCTCGCACGCCCTCCGGCACGCGCAGGTCGGTGTCCTGCGTGATGTTCCCGCAGCAGGCGGCAGCCGGAGAACACGCTGTCGCCGAGAGTCGTCACCGTCTCCGGGATGACAGCCCGCTCGATGCAGCGGCAGCCGGCAAAGGCGCGGCGTTCTATGGTGCTCAGACCCTCGGGCAGCATGGCGCTCTCGAGGCAGATGCAGCTGTAAAAGGCGTCCACGCCTATCTTCCGGAGCCCCGCGGGAAAATCCACGCTCCTGAGATTCTCGCAGCCGGAGAACGCACGCTCACCCATGGAGGCGATCGGACCGGAAAAGCCCACACGCTCGACGTTGTTGCTGCCGAAAAACGCCCAGCCGGGGAACTTCTTCAGGCTCGCTGGAAAGTTTACATAACGTATAGAGCGGCAGCTGGCGAAGATGCCGTTTTAGATTTCCTCGACGCCCTCGTCAAAGCTCACCTCGGCGAGCCTTCCACAGCCTTTGAAGCAGTGCCGGCCGAGCCGCCGGACCCCTGACGGGATGTGGACCTTAGTGAGCGCAGAGCAGTCCGAAAACGCCCGCCAGCCTATGTCCCGGACGCTCCCGGGGATGTCCGCGCGAGAGAGCAGCACCCGCCCTGCAAAAGCGTCGGGAGCGATTGACATAACACCGTCAGGTATGCTAGCCTCGCGGATGTTGCGCCGGCCCTTGAAAAGCACGCGGCCGAGGATGAGGAAGTCGTCCCGCCAATCCGTCTCATTGGTGTCGTAGTAGCGGTAAAAGGGTGTGCCGGCGAAGGCGTCCGGGCCTGTTTCGACGAGGCTTGCGGGCGCTTTGACGCTCTCGAGGTTGGCGCACCACTGGAAGGCCTTGGCGCCTATGCGCGTGACGCCCTCGGGTATGACTATCCCGCAGAGGTCCCGGCAGTCCTTGAACGCGCCGTCGGCTATCTCGGTGATGCCCTCCGGCAGCTCCGGCCAGGGGTCGGAGCCGCGATAGCGCACGAGGCTTGTTCCGCGTATCTCAAAATCGTCCATTGCTCTCACCGGTCTGAGATGTCCTCGACCTCGGTCGGGGTCATCCTTATCTTTATGGCCCAGGGCGGCACGTCGGGCAGTTCCCGGCCCGTGTCCACGAATACAAAGGCTGCCTCATACTCCGGCGGCATGGCGGGAAAGGTGCCGTAGCCGTCGGTGAAGTAGATGAGTCCGCGCAGATTTGTAAACTCATGCTGCCTTATGAGCGTGTCCACATGCTCGAACACGGGGCGGAAGTCCGTCCCGCCGAACCCACGCAGGACCATGCGCTGCATGTATGCGTCAAACTCGTTCTGATCGCGTATCTTGGCGTCCTCCTCCACCTTTGCGCCGCACTGGAGGATGTGTATGTTCACCTTTGTGAAGAAGCTCTCGGTCTGCTTGAGGATGTTCCAGGTCTTTGTGACAAAGCTCTGCACCAGCGAACCCGCGACGGACTCCGAGGTGTCCAGCGCGATGACGAATTCGCGCACGAGCTTGACCTCCTTGTACTCCAGCGGCTCTATGAGCGGCATTTTGCCGTAGAGCTTCATGCCGTAGGTGTAGAAGATGTAGTCGAACTCGTCGTCGTTGACCTGGATGTTCTCGCCGAGGACGGCGAAGCGGCGGCGAAGGAAGGCGGCGTAATCCACCTTCTCGCGGTTCACCTCGCGCAGCGCAGCGACAAAATCGCCCGCGTTCTCGCCGTAGGAGGACGAGGCGGTGTCGAGGTCCACCTCTATGCGCTCGCTGATGTCCTTCCATATGCGCTCCGTCTCCTGCGGGGAGAGCGCCCTCTTTTCGCCGGGCTCGCTGTTCTCTCTGCCCGGCATGCCCTCGCCGGAGCCGTCGCCGTGGTCGCGCTTTTCGCCCGTGGCCCGGCCGCCTCTGGCCTGCTGCTCGTCGCCATCGCCGTCCTCGGGCGGGGGCAGCTCGTCGCTGCCGCCGGGGGCGTCGCCTATGTCGGGCTTTTCGCCCCCGGAACCCTCATCCTGGGTATCTCCGCCTGAGCCGGAGCTGATTTCAGGCGGGTTATACCAGATGCGGTGGTCATCGGCGTAGAAATAGCTGCGTATGCGGCCAATCTCCTGTGGGGGCAGCTCCTGTTCTATGAGCCAGCGGTATATGCGCTCCGCCGTCAGCCTCGGCATGGCCTCGCGGAGCTTCTCTATGAGCCAGCGCTGCTTTTCCTGGCGCTCGCAGTACAGGCTCTTGATGTCAAGTCCATTGATGAGATTCTCGACCGCGATGTCGCAGGCGAGGTCCCAGAGGTCGCCCGTCAGCTTCCGGCTCACAAAGAGGTGGCGGAAAACGCAGTGGAGCGTGACATGCAGATAGTCCCTTGCAGGCAGCTCCCGCGCGCGCTTGAACAGGCGGCAGACGTGGATGGAGTTGTAGTATAGGTAACGCCCATCCGTGGCCAGCTCGGCCGTTATGGATTCGTCGCTGTTCGCGGCGAGACGGACCAGAGCGGGCTCCATGAAGCGCAGGTGTATGAGCAGCGCGCTGCGGGCGAGTTTGAGTATCTCGCGTGCAAGCTGCATCGTCTCCTGCGCCCTGGCGTTGTCCTTGTGGTAGTCGACTCGGGCCGAGTAACCGTGGGCTTTTGAAAGCTGCTGCGAGGTTACGTCCCATTCGTTCAGTCCGGGCATGGTGCCTCCGTTTTTTCAGTTGGGAGAAGGCCCGGTGACGAGCCCTCTCCCTCCATTATTGTGCCGTAACTCAGTCGCGCGGCGGCAGAGGCGGCATGTTTGCAAATTTCTGGGGCAGGTCCTCTGCGCCGAACTCGGTCTTGCCGGTGCGCTCATGCTCACGAAGGCAGCGCCAGAGCTTTTCGGGGGTGATGGGCAGCTCCTTGAGCACAAGGCCGGTGGCGTAGTTGATGGCGTTGCCGATGGCGGAGCCGACGGGCGCGGTGGAGCCCTCGCCGGCCTCCTTGGCGCCGAGCGGGCCCTCTGGGTCGTACTCGGAACAAATGAAGGTCTTTATCTTCGGCATGTCAAGTGCTGTCGGGAAGTGGTAGTCGCGGAAAGAGGGGTTCAGGTGCCTGCCGTCCTTGTCGTAGACGCACTCCTCGTAGCAGGTGAAGCCGAAGCCGAGCAGGACTGAGCCCTCTATCTGGCCCTCGACCGCGCGGATGTTCAGCGGGCGGCCGCAGTCGTGGCCGAAGGCGAAGTCGTCGAGCGTGACCGCGCCCGTCTCCATGTCGACCGTCACCTTCGCGGCGGAGGCGGAGAAGGAATAGGCCGTGGCGTAGTTGCCTACGTTCTTGACGTAGATGTCCTTGTCGCCCTCGTGAGCGAAGGAGCCGACACCCGCGACGCAGCGGCCGAAGTTCTTCTCCTCATAGCCGAAGCAGGCCTCGTTAAAGGAGATGTTCTTCTCGGGGTCGCCCTTTATGAAGACTCGGTGGTCCTTCATGGTGATATCCTGAGGCTTGCAGCCCCACTCCTCGGCCCAGTGGCTGAGCAGTTTGAACTTCGCGTCGCCGACGGCGCGGCGGCAGGCGTTGCCGCCGAGGAAGGTCACGCGGGAGCCGAAGGAGCCGGCGTCCCAGGGTGTGGCGGTGGTGTCGGACTGGATGAGTTTGACCTCGTCCATGCGCAGGCCCAGCTCCTCGGCGACGATCATGGTCATGACCGTGTCGCAGCCCTGGCCGATGTCGTTGGCGCCGGAGAACACGACGGCGTAGCCCTCGCGGTTGAGGCGGACGATGGTGGAGGCCGAGCAGTAGTGCGGAGTCACGAGCACGGGGAAGCCGGTGCCGGACATGAAGCCCGAGCCCGAGAGACCCACGCCCTGGCCGCTGCCGAAGGGATAGCGGTCACGGTGCTTCCAGTCAATGTAGTCCGCGACGGCAACCATGCACTCGTCGAACTTGCAGCTGGTGAACTCCAGACCCGTAGGGCCGGTGTAGTACGGGGTGATCTCGTTCTTGCGGCGCAGCTCAAGCGGGTCGATGCCCAGCTCGCTTGCCACCTCGTCCATGTGTATCTCGTGGGCAAAATGCACCTGGCAGGCGGAGTAGCCGCGCATCGCGCCTGAGGCGGGGTGGTTTGTGTATGGCCTGCGGGCGGTCATGTCGATGTTCTCGACCTTGTAGGGGAAGGTGGCGCAGATGAGGGACAGCGTGTTAGCCGCGATGCCGGAGCCGCCGTATGCGCCGCCGTCGAGGATGTGCTTGCAGCGCTTGGCGAGCAGCTTGCCCTCCTTGGTGAAGGCGGACTCTATCTCGAAGGGGATGGGGTGGCGGGTGCGGGTGCACATGAACACCTCGTCGCGCTTCAATATGCACTTGACGGGGTGGCCGGTCATCTGTGCGAACTTGCAGGGGCACAGCTCGTGGGCGAAGACGTCCAGCTTGCCGCCGAAGCCGCCGCCTATCATGGGCTTGATGACGCGCACCTGGCTCTCGGGCACGCCGAGACCCCAGGCTATCCAGTAGCGGCTGACGTAGGCGCCCTGGGTGGTCGTCCAGACCGTCCACTCGTTGTTCTCATACTTGGCGACGGCGCCGTGCGGCTCGATGGCCGCGTGCACCATCTGCTGGGTGCGGTAATAGCGCTTGTCGATGTAATCCGCCTCGGCAAAGGCCTTGTCCGGATCGCCGGCCTTCATGGTGGTGAAGATGGAGAGGTTGCTGGTGCCGGGGTAGTGTATGGCCGGGGCATCAGGCTGCATGGAGTAGAAGGGGTCGAGCACCGGCTCGAGCGGCTCATACTCCACCTTGACCAGAGAGGCGGCGAGGGTGGCGGCCTCCTCGGTGGTGGCGCAGACGGCTGGGACCTCGTCGCCCACCATGCGCACCTTCTTACGGCAGAGCGGCTCCTTGTCCGCCAGCTCCTTGAAGGCCTCCGGGTTGCCCAGGTTGTGGCCCTCGGGGAAGTCCTGGCCGGTCAGCACGCCCTTGACGCCGGGCACCTTGAGCGCCTCGGTGAAGTCTATGCTCTTGATGAGCGCGTGGGCGTAGGGCGAGTGTACCAGCTTGCAGTAGTACATGCCGGGCAGGTCCACGTCGTCCGTATAGACCGCGGTGCCCGTGACCTTTGCCTCGGCGTCGATGCGGATATAGGCGTTGCCCTTTCCGGCAAGCTCGTAATCCTCGGGTTTCTTGTATACGCTCTCAATGTCGGCGTAGTATTCCTTGGACATTATCGCCATTACGCATTGACCTCCTTTGCCCGCGCCAGCTTCTTGGCGGCGGCGTCTATTGCCTCGACTATCTTGGCGTAGCCGGTGCAGCGGCAGAGGTTGCCAGCGATGCCGTCGCGGATCTCCTCCTCGGTGGGGTTGGGGTTCTCGTTGAGCAGCGAGAGCGCGGACATTATCATGCCCGGCGTGCAGAAGCCGCACTGGAGCGCCCACTTGTCCATGAACTCGCGCTGCAGCGGGTGGAGCACGCCGTTTACGCGCACGCCCTCGATGGTGGTGACCTCGTGCCCGTCGGCCTCCACCGCCAGCATGATGCAGGAGGGCACGGCCCGGCCGTCGAGCAGGATGGTGCAGGCGCCGCACTCGCCCTCCTCGCAGCCGCGCTTCGTGCCGGTCAGGTGCATCTCCTTGCGCAGGAAGTCCACCATGGTCATGTTCACCGGCACAAGGGCCTCGACAGGCTCGCCGTTGAGTGTGAAATGGATTATCTTCTTCATTCTTCGTCCTCCTTACTCAGCCCTCATCGTGGCGATGGTCTCGTTGATGGCGCGCTTCGTGTAGACGCGTATCATGTCGCAGCGGTACTCCGCCGAGGCACGGAGGCTCGAGCGCGGGTTCATCTCGTCCGCCGCCTGCACGCCGACCTTCTCGAGCACCTCGTCAGTTATCTCGCTGTCTATGAGCAGCTGCTCGGCCTTCTTCGCGCGCACGGTGATGACGTCGCCGCCGCCGACGGCGATGCGGGCGTCCGCGACCCTGCCGTCCTTCATGCGCAGCCAGGCCGCGACACCGACGATGGCGAGGTCCATGGCCTTGCGGACGGAGTGCTTGAAGTAGGAGGAGCCCTCGCCGGGGCCGAGCTCGGGGATAAATATCTCGGTCACGAGCTCGCCCTTGGATTTGTCGACATTGATCTTCTTGAAGCCTGTCCAGAACTCATCGATGGGCACTGTGCGGCTGCCCTCGGGGCCGGTGACAGTGACGCGTGCGTTCATTGCCAGCAGGATGGGCGAGGTGTCCGCCGTGGGCGAGGCGTTGCAGATGTTGCCTGCCATGGTGCCCTTGCGCCGGACCTGATTGGAGCCGACGTAGTGCGCGGACTTCGCGACGGCGGGCATCTTATCCTTCACTATGGGTGAGGACTGGATGTCGAAAAGCTTGGTGTTCGAGCCGACGTAGAGGCCCTCGCCCTCCACGAAGTCGAGCCGCGTGAGGCCGGGGATGGTCTTGAGGTCGATGACGGTAGTCATGCCCCGCGCCACAGACTTGGGTATCTGCAGGATAACGTCCGTGCCTCCCGACATGACGACACATTTGCTGCCGAGCGAGATCATGAGGTCGGAAGCCTCCTTGAGCGAGCCCGCGGCAACGTAGTCGAATTCAGGTAACGCCATAATTTTTCCTCCTTAATAAAGCATGGAGCCAAAATCAACCGCGTTTATTATTTCACAAGGCCGCCGCGCAGGGAATGCGCATAAACATACGCAGGTGCAAATGCACCTGCTTTTTCTGCTTGAACATGTAGAAAAAAGCAGGACGGCATGGCTGAAGGGCCATACCGTCCTGCGACGATCGGGTCATTTACTTATTCCTCGAGCAGTTCCTGATGCCTGCGAAGGGACTCGACCGAGCGAACGCAGTAGAAGCCGTTGATGTGTTCCACGAGTCCGAGGTCGCGGAGGGTGCGCATGGAGCGGACGGTGGTTGAACGGTTGATGCCGAGGATCTGGGTTATCATCTGGATGTTGATCTTTTTGCAGATAAGCACCTTGCCATCGTAGGCGACGCCGCAGCGAGCGGCAAAGTCCAGCAGCAGCTCGCAAAGCCGCCATTCGGCCCCACGGCATTTCGCCTGCCTCAGCTCCTCCATGGCCTCCAGAAACTTGTCCGACACAGAGCAGAACAGCGACAGCAGCGCCTTCGGCTCCATCATCATGCCCTCGAGCAGCTTTGCGCGGCTGACGCACAGCAGTTCCGAGGGTTCCATGGTGCGGAAGCTCACCGGCGCCGAGCGCTCGAGCAGCACGTTCGCCTCGAGCAGCATGGCGTTCTTCTCCATGACATAGCAGATGAGCTCGTTGCCGTTCGCCAGCTCCTCGTAGCCCACTACAGTGCCGCTTTTGACGATGTAAAAGCAGTCCGGCACTCTGTCCCGCTCGAGAAGGACATGGTTTTTGGGGAAGGACTTTATAACGCCGAGACCCTCCCAGAAGTCCGGGCCCATATCCGGCCGGATTATGCAGGAGTCCGACCGGTTCGCGCTGCCCAGCTCGTACACTATCTCGGAAAACCTGCGCTCGTCCACAGTCAGCTCCGACACAAAGCCACCTCTGTCAATCCTGATACTCGAACTCGATGTCGTAGATAGATACCGTGTCCCCGTCCTTCACGCCCAGCGCTTCCATGCGCTCGAAGATGCCCGCGGTGCGCAGGCAGCGGTCGAAGTACATGCGGCTCTCGTAATCCGAGAAGTTCACCGAGGCCACGAGCCGTGACAGCCATGCGCCCTCAACATACCAGACATCGTCCTCATGCCGTATCTCCACGTCCTCCGCTGTGCCCAGCTCCGGCTCGGGCGGGACGTAGTCCGGCTCATAGACGATGACAGGAGGCAGGTGCGCAAGCTCGCCCGCCGCGGCGCGCATCAGTTCCCGCGTGCCGACGGTGGAGGCCGCCGACAGCTCGAAGAACCTGCAGCCCTTCGCCTCCACATGCGCGCGCAGGCGCTCGAGGTTGTCGCTGCCCGGCTCGAGCAGGTCGCACTTGTTCGCCGCCACAAGCTGCGGCCGCGTGGCCAGCTCTGCGTTGTACTGCGCAAGCTCCGCGTTTATCGCCTCAAAGTCCTCCACCGGGTCGCGGCCCTCGCTGCCCGAGACGTCCACGAGATGGATGAGCAGGCGGCAGCGGTCGATGTGGCGCAGGAAATCGTGGCCCAGCCCCGCACCGTCGCTCGCGCCCTCTATGATGCCGGGTATATCCGCGAGCACGAAAGACACGCCCTCGTCAACGTACACGACGCCGAGGTTTGGAAAAAGCGTGGTAAAGTGGTAGTTCGCTATTTTAGGGTGGGCATTCGACACGACGGAGAGCAGCGTGCTCTTGCCGACGTTAGGGAAACCGACGAGGCCCACATCGGCGAGAAGCTTGAGCTCAAGCGTTATCGTGTGCGATTCCCCAGGCAGTCCGGGCTTGGCGAAGCGCGGTACCTGACGAGTGGGCGTGGCGAAGTGCTTGTTGCCCCAGCCGCCGCGCCCGCCGCGGCAGGCGACGTAGTCCTCGCCCGAGGACATGTCGTGCATGATGGCGCCGCTGTCCGCGTCGCGCAGGACGGTGCCGCGCGGGACCTTGAGGACGATGCTCTCGCCGTCCTTGCCGGAGCAGCGCTTGCCCTGGCCGGGCTGGCCGTTGCCCGCCGTGAACTTGCGCTTGTAGCGGAAGTCCATGAGCGTGGACATGTGGTCGTCCACGGTGAAGATGATGCTGCCGCCGCGTCCGCCGTCGCCGCCGTCCGGCCCGCCCGCCGCGACATACTTCTCGCGGTGGAAGCTGACAGCGCCCGGCCCGCCGTCGCCGGCGCGCAGCTGGATGGTTACCTTGTCAACAAATGGTGATGCCATAGTATTTCTCCCGATAGCAAAAAGAGGCGGACGAGCGTCCGCCTCTTTTTTGTTTTCTGTTACTGATTGAGCTCGTAAACGGAGACCTTCTTGCGATCCTTGCCGTAGCGCTCGAAACGGACGGTGCCGTCCACCAGCGAGAACAGGGTGTCGTCCTTGCCCTTGCCGACGTTGGTGCCGGGGTGGATCTTGGTACCGCGCTGCCTGACGAGGATGTTGCCGGCGAGGACGAACTGCCCGTCGGCCCTCTTGGCGCCGAGACGCTTGGACTCGCTGTCGCGGCCGTTCTTGGTGGAGCCCATTCCCTTTTTATGTGCCATGTGTTACACCTCCAATGTCATAAGTGCGGAAAAAGTCACGCGATGGTCTCTATCTGGACCTTGGTGTAGGGCTGACGATGGCCCTGCGTGCGCTGGTAGCCCTTTTTGGGCTTCATCTTGTAGACGCGGACCTTCTTGCCGCGGCCGTTCTTGACGACATTGGCGGTGACGGAAGCGCCCTCGACAACAGGGGTGCCGAACACGGCGTTGCCCTCGTCGATGACGGCGAGAACACGGTCGAACTTCACGGTAGCGCCGGCCTCGGCGTCGAGCTTCTCGACGTAGATGACGTCGCCCTCCGCGACGCGGTACTGCTTACCGCCGGTCTCGATGACTGCATGCTTCATTTCTGTTTCATCCTCTCTGTAAGAGACTCGCTCTGTGGGGTGGGGCAGGACCCTCTTGAAAACCCTGTCAATGCGGCCTTGATATAATACCACGCGGACATGCCTCTGTCAACAACAATTTTCCCCACATTTCATATCTCAAAGCTGAATTCCACGCCGGACGCGGTATTTTTTGCCGCGCAGGAGCCTCCGTGCAGCTCTATGATGCTCTTTGCTATGGCAAGGCCCAGGCCGGTGCCGGGGCCGGAGCGGGACTCATCCACGCGGTAGAAGCTCTCCCACACCTTGCCGAGCGCCTCAGAGGACAGGGGAGGGCTGTCGTTTTCCACGGCAAAACGCGTCCGGTCCCTGCGCCGGGCGGCGCTGACCTTGATGCGTCCGCCCTCCGGCGTGTACTTCACCGCGTTCGCGGCAAAATTCTCTATGACCTGCGCCAGACGCCCCTCGTCCGCAGCTACCGTCAGATCCTCCGGGAAGTCGAACGCGATGACAAGCCCCTTCGCCTGCGCCGCCATGTCGAACCTCGCGAACACGCCCCGGGCCAGCTCCGTGAGCGAAAATTCCGTGCGCGCTATCTTCACCTTGCCCGCCTCGAGCCGCGAGAGGTCGAGCATCTGCAGCACCATCGCGTCCGCGCGCTCGGCCTCGGCGAGGATGACGTCGAGATACCTGTCCCGCTTGTCCTCCGCGATGTGTTCCTTCAGGCCCTCGGCGTAGCTGTGTATGACGGACAGCGGGGTCTTCAGCTCGTGCGCGATGTTCGACACCATCTGCCGCCGGTCCTGCTCCGCCGTCTTGGCGTAGTCGAGCGCGGTACCGAGGCGCTTTATCTCGTCGGAGCACTTGTAGCAGCCCTCGCGCAGCTGCACGGCCTCGAGCCAGCGCCAGTCCGCGCCTTCCCACCAGTCCGGCCTGCCGCCGTGCATGAGCGCGTCGCCCGCATAGCGCGCCGGGGTGATGAGCCGCCGCCGTATGCGCCTGTTAACAAAGAGCGCCAGCGCCGCCGCGAGCAGGAAGCTCACGAGATACAGCCGCCACAACTCGCGCACCGCGCTCCCCCAGGGCGAAAAGTACGACGCGCACACGATGTAGTGCTCCACCTCGACCTCGCCTGAGCTGATGTTCTCGCTGTAGATATTGGACGAGTACCCAGTCCCGCCGTCAAAGTTGTAGATGTGGCAGACCGAGACGCACAGCTCGTCGGAGGCGAGATAGTACAGAATCGGCTCGCAGCCGTCTTTGAAGCCCGGGCCTGCCTTGGAAACGAAGTCGGCGAGGCCGGCGTAGTCCTCACCATCAAACGAGAAGGCGGGGGAGGGCTCGTATATGCAGACCTCGGCGCGCCGCGCATAGAGGGTGACGGGCTCCGCGCCTTCGGGGAGCGCGCCGGGGTCGGAGTACAGGACGCTCCACACGGCGTCTTCGGAGCTTAGCAGCTCGGCGGCGTCGTAGTCCGCGACGGTCGTCTGAGCTCTGTAGTCGTCGTAGTCGAAAAACTCTATGAGGCTGGGCGCGAACTCCTTACCGTCGAAGGTGCCGGTGAAGCGCAGGGCCAGCACGAAGCCGACGGCGCCGGCGCGTATGGCCTCGGCCCCCTCCGACGTGAGCAGGGAGGCGTCGATAAAAGCCCGGGCATAACCCTCGCCCGCGTCGCCGGAGACGAGCTGCTCCGGCGTGAGATATTGAAAGTACATGAAGTCCCGCCAGCTGCACTCTATGAGCTGCCCGTCGGCGTCGTAAATCGCGGCGGCGGAATATACCGGCAAGCTTTCGGCCTTGCCGTAAAAGCTCCCGGGGCTGAGACCGCCGATGCGTGCGCCATAGGCCGCCGCCTCCCAGAACCGGCTGTCCTCGTGGTTTGCCATCCCGCTCAGGCCGGCGCCGGGCGTGCGGTCAAAGCACCAGTCCGCTATCAGGCTGGCATTGACTTCGTTCGCGCTGTCGTACCGCTCCTGCGCAAAGCCCTTGGCCACGAGCGTGACGCAGAACATCGAAACTGCCCAGGTGAGGAACACGGCGGCGCAGATGAGCAGCGCCGCGGCCTTCGCCGAGCGCGGCGGGGCCTTTTCTTTCCGCCTCATGTTCAGCCCTCCAGCCGGTAGCCGGCCTTGATAACGGTCTTGATGCAGGCGGCGCTCTCGCCCAGCTTCTCGCGCAGGCGCTTTATGTGCGTGTCCACGGCGCGGGCCTCGCCCTCGTAGTCGTAGCCCCAGCACTTCACCAGCAGCTGCTCGCGGCTCATCACAAGCCCGCGGTTTATCATGAGGCAGCGCAGCAGGGAATATTCCTTCGGAGTGAGCGCAAGCTCGCGCCCGTCTGCCCAGACGCGCCGGGTCGAGTCCTCGAGCACGATGCCGCCGGCCTCCATGCGGTCGCCCGTGAGCACCTGCCGGCGGCTGCGCTTTATGAGCGCCGCCGTCTTGGCGTAGAGCACCGAGAGCGAGAAGGGCTTCGTCACATAGTCGTCCGCGCCCAGCTCATAGCCGAGCAGCTTGTCCTCCTCGTCGGAGAGCGCGGTGAGCAGTATTATCGGCACGTCGTTGTCCCGGCGCAGGGCGCGGCAGACGGAAAGCCCGTCCAGCTCCGGCATCATGATATCCAGCAGCACGGCGTCAAACTCCGCGTCCTCGATAAGCTCCAGCGCACGCATACCGTTTTCGGCCTCGAAGGGCATGTCGCCCCGGCTGCGGAAGTAGTCGCAGAGCACCTCCCGCAGCTTTGCCTCGTCCTCGACTATCAGTATCCTGCTGTCCACAGGCATCCGCCTCCCCTCGCCATAAGTTTAGGGTACCCGTATGTATTCTCTGTGTCAACTCTGAAAAAATCAAGGGCGTCTGAACGGACGCCCTTTTTCAGCTTCTGGACGAACAGCAAAAGGGCGTCCGTTCAGACGCCCTTTTGCAGCTCCTCGAGGAAGGCCGAGCCGTATTTTTCGAGCTTGTAGGCCCCGACGCCGCTGACTTCGAGCAGCTCGTCGGGGGTCATGGGCGCCCTGCGGGCCATGTCCCGGAGGGTCGCGTCGGAGAAGACCATGTACGGCGGTATCCTGCCCTCCCGGGCCAGCTCCGTCCTGACCCTCCTGAGCCGCTCGAACAGGGCGTCCACATCGTGCTCCGGCTCCGGCTCGGGTTCGGGCCTGACTGATGGCGCGCGGCTGACGGAGGGGGCCCTCGCGCCCGACTCTACCGGAGCTTTGACCGGCTTTTTCGCGCTCTCCCGCGCCTTTTTGCCGGAGCTTTTGCGCTTTACGAGCGCTACTACCTTCTCGCCGCCGAACAGCACTCCGGCGGCCTTTTGGGTAGTCTCGATGGCCCCGTGGCTGACGCTCCGGCTGAGATAGCCCAGTTCTATGAGCAGTGTTATGTACCCGCTGGCTTCCGACTTTTTCATGTCCTTCATGATGCCGTAGGTAGGCAGGGCATCCAGCCCCAGCTCGGTTATCCGGCTGTCCCGGCTGCCGGTGAGCACTCCGGCAAGGGTGGACGCGCCCACGGTGTAGCCCAGCTTCGCGCGTATGCGGTGCACGCAGGAGAGCACCTTCTGGGCCTCTATCGTAATGTCGATGCTGTCGCGCCCGGCCAGACAGTTGCCGCAGTTGCCGCAGCTGTCAGCGTGTTCCTGACCGAAATAGTCGAGTATGAAGCCTCGATAACAGGCCTGCGCGCCGCAGTAATCGGTCATGTGCCTGAGCCGGATGTAATTCATCCTGCGGACGACCTGGCGTTCCTCCGGGTCAAGCGCGCTGACGCTGTCCTCGTCGTGCTCGATGAGATAGCGTGCGGTGCTGACATCGCCGGGAGAAAAAAGTAGTATGCAGTCGGCGGGGCTGCCGTCGCGCCCGGCGCGGCCTGCCTCCTGATAGTAGGCCTCGAGGCTTTTCGGCATGTTGTAGTGTATGACGAAGGAGACGTTGGACTTGTCGATGCCCATGCCGAAGGCGTTGGTCGCGACCATGATGTCCGCGCGGTCGTATTGAAAGAGCGCCTGATTCTCACGCCGGTCATCGTCCGGCATGCCGGCGTGATATTTTACGGCGGAGTACCCGGCTTTTTGGAGGGCGTCGCAGATCTTGTCGACTGTGGCGCGCGTGGAGCAGTAGACTATGCCCGGATTCCCGCGGCGTTCGCGGATGAGGGCCAGGAGCTGCGCGCGTTTGTTCTGGGGACTGAGCACATCGAAAAAGAGGTTGGGCCTGTCAAAGCCTGTGACGAGGATCTTCGGGGAGTCCAGGCCGAGCAGCCTGACTATGTCGTCCCTGACCTCGGCAGTGGCCGTGGCGGTGAAGGCGGCGACGACCGGGCGTTTGGGCAGCCGGTCTACAAAGGAGGAGATGCCCAGATAGCTCGGCCTGAAGTCCTGGCCCCATTGGGAGATGCAGTGGGCCTCATCGACGGCAACGAGGGGTATTTTAGTGTTCTCGATGAGTTCGAGGAAGTTAGGAGCCTCGAGCCGTTCCGGGGAAACGTACAGGAGTTTGCAGGAACCGGTTTTTACGCTGTGCTGTACGTTTTTCACCTCGTTGTAGGAGAGCGAGCTGTTGAGGGCGAGTGCGGGCACGCCGGATAACCTGAGCGCGGCGACCTGATCGTTCATGAGGGAGATGAGCGGAGAGATGACAAGAGTGAGGCCGGGGAGGGTCATTGCGGGTATCTGATAGCAGAGGGATTTGCCGCCGCCGGTAGGCATGATGCCGAGGCAGTCGCGGCCCTCAAGGATGGAGGAGATGAGGAACATCTGCCCCTCGCGGAAGCTGGTGTGCCCAAATATGGAGCGGTTGATAGTAGAGATATCCAACCGGTATCCCTCCTCGAAAAAGGAAAATGATACCTTAATTATACACATCCAGCCAACAGAACGTCAACGTCTAAATGTCGTCCCCCAAAGCCAAGCGAAGCTTTTCCAGCGCCTTCTTTTCGATGCGGGACACATAGCTGCGGGAGATGCCGCAGAGGGCGGCGGTCTCTCGTTGGGTCAGGGGGTTGTCGGTTAGAAGACCATAGCGGAGGCGGATGATCTCGGTCTCACGCTCTGTCAGCACGCTCCCCACCAGCTCGCGCAGACGCAGGCAGGTCTCCGAGTCTCCTATGCGCTCAGCCATGTCGTCATCCTGCGAGATGATGTCCATCAATGACAGCGAGTTGCCGTCCCCGTCCACATCGATGGACTCCGAAAGCGACACGTCCCCGGCAGACTTCCTCTGAGAGCGGAAATACATCAGTATCTCGTTTTCACAGCAGCGCGAGGCGTAGGTCGCGAGCCGGACGCCCTTTTCAGGCCGGTAGGTGTTTATGCCCTTGATGAGGCCGATAGTGCCGATGGAAATGAGATCGTCGGCATCGTCGGCCTGAGTGTAGTATTTTTTGATGATGTGTGCGACCAGACGGAGATTGTGTTCGATGAGCACATTGCGCGCGTCGATGTCGCCTGCGAGCCAGCGGTCAACATACTTCCGCTCCTCTGCGGCGGACAACGGCCTGGGGAACGAACCGGACGAAGGCCCCAGTCGCAGCATCAGAAACGCGCTTGACAGCAGCATCATAAATGCCCCAGTAAGCAAATTGAGCACCACCTTATCAATGATGCTACATTCTATTCACCCACCGCAAGTACACTTTCGACTTTTGTCGCGGTCAAGCACAGTCATACAAGACTAATTACTGTCAGCCCTTGTTTTATGGCATAATTCATTGTACAGGCGCTGCCGCCGGTGGAACGGGTGTAGTATGCAATATATAGACTATAACATTAGCTAATGTAATAGTCTATATATTGGAGGGGAGGAAATCCTATTATCTAACTGATACATTAGATAATGGAGGCATTCGATATGGTGAGACTGAATGTTCTTCCTCTGCTTGAGAAAAACGGAAAGACTAAATATTGGCTGTACAAGCAGTTGGGGATGAGTTATCAGAACTTTAACCGTATGGTCAATAATGAGACATCATCTATTAAGCTCGAACGCATTGAGATACTGTGTCAGCTGCTCAACTGCACGCCGAATGAGCTTTTCATAATTGAATGGGACGATTCCGGCGAAACTTGAACCCAGCCTGTGAAAAAACATCGGGACAGCGGCACATATATCCCGTTGGATCGAGAGCGCTCAAGAAGATGCCGGCAGTTGCATACGGCGAGCTGCCCGTGCAGCGGCGGCAAATAAAAAAACATCCGGCAGGGGCTGATCCCTGCCGGATGTCGTGTTTTTGTCCTGGTTTCTCACCACTGCGTCAGCTCGAGGTAGAGGTCCTTGTACTGCCTCGCGGAGTTGGCCCAGGAGACGTCCTTGGCCATGTCGCGCTGGACTACCTCGTCCCAGTGATAGCGGTTCGTGAAGTACACCGTCTTCGCGCGGTTAATGGCGTCGAGCAGCAGGCCTGCGTCGTAGCGGTCGAAGGTGAAGCCGTTGCCGTCGCCCGTGAAGTTGTTGTACGGCTCGACCGTGTCCTTCAGCCCGCCGGTCTCGCGCACGATGGGCAGGGTGCCGTAGTGCATGGCGTTGAGCTGGGTCAGGCCGCAGGGCTCGAACCTCGACGGCACCAGCAGCGCGTCGGAACCTGCGTAGATCCTGTGCGCCCTCGCCTCGTCGTACTGGATGCAGGCGCAGAAGGTGCCGCGGTTCGTCGCCTCATACCAGCGGAAGGTGTCCTCATACTGCCCGTCACCCGTGCCGAGCACGACGACCTGCGTGTTGCCGTCGAGCACCTGCGGGATGATGCTGCTCACAAGGTCGAGGCCCTTCTGGTTCGTCAGCCGCGAGATGAGACCGATGACAAACTTGCCCTCGTCCTCCTCGAGGCCCAGCTCGCGCTGGAGCGCACGCTTATTGGCCATCTTGTGCTCCAGTACATTGCCGAGGCCGTAGTTCTCAAAGAGCGCCGCGTCCTTCTCGGGATCCCACATCTCATAGTCGATGCCGTTAACAATGCCGCGAAGCTTCCAGTTGTGATAACGCAGGTGGTCCTCAAGCTTCTCGCCGTACTCGGGGGTCTGGATCTCGTACGCGTAGGTGCCGCTCACGGTGGTGATGCGGTCCGCGTAGGCGAGACCGCCCTTGAGCATGTTGGCGTTCACGTAGTCCTGCTGCAGCGCGCCCATGTTGAAGACCTCGTCGGGCAGACCGGACCAGTACTGGATGGTCGGGATATTGTAAATGCCCTGGAAGCGCAGGTTGTGGATGGTGAGTATCGACTTCGCGCGGCCCACCGGGGAATCCTTGAACAGCGTGCGCAGATACACCGGCACGAGCGCCGCCTGCCAGTCGTGGCAGTGGACGATGTCGGGTATCCAGTTCATATAGTTGAGCGCGGCCAGCGCGGCCTTGCTGAAATAGCAGTACTTCGGGATGTCGTCAACGAGGTTCAGATAGGGATTGCCGGAGGAGAAGAACTCCTGATTGTCAATGAAGTCATAAACGACGCCGTCGTGCACATATTCCATGATGCCGACATAGTAATCGCGGCCGGTCTTGCCGAGGTCCATGTAGAACTCGCCGCGGTAGACCATCTTGTCCTGATACTCCTGCGGGATGCAGGCGTAACGGGGGAGTATGACGCGCACGTCGCAGTTGAGCCTCGCCAGCTCGCGGGGCAGGGCGTACATGACGTCGCCCAGACCGCCGGTCTTGACGAAGGGGTGGCACTCGGAGCCGATAAACGCTATGCTCCTGCGCGGCAGATCGGTCATGACATTCACGGGCTGTACCTCCTCAACAACAGGCGCGGTCTTCTCAACGACCGGCACCGCATCCTCAACGACCGGCGCAGTCTCGACGACCTGCTCCTCGACGACCGGAGCGGCCTCGGCAACGGCAGCGACCTCCTCAACGACCGGAGCGGCCTCGACGACGGGTGCGGTCTCCTCGACTATGGGGGCCACGTTCTCGACGACGGACGCGGTCTTTTTGGACGCCGTCTTTTTCGCGGCGGGTTTTTTCTCAGAAGATGCGGCCTTCTTTGCGGCGGGCTTCTTCTCCGCAGCGGGCTTCTTCTCGGAAGCGGCGGTTTTCTTCGCAGGCGCGGCCTTTTTCACGGGCGCTGCCTTCTCCTCTGCGGGTGCTGCCTTTTCTGAGGCAGGGGCTGCGCTCTCGGCAGCCTTCTTCGCAGCAGACGCGGGCTTTTTTGCAGCAGACGCGGGTTTCTTCGCGGCGGAAGCGGTCTTCTTCTCAGCAGGGGCCTTGGCCTGCTCAGCGGGAGACGCAGTATCTTTTGACTCAACGGCCTTCTTATCGATGGGGTCTGTATTCTTTCGTGCCATTATGGATCTTCCTTTCACATGCCAGTAGTCATGAGGCTCCGGCGCCCGCCAAGGTGCGCGGCGCTCTGATGTCGGCGCGGCTGAGCGCGCCCGTCGGAGCCAGTACCCGGGCCGGAAGTGGAACAAAATGCTTTGCCATCCATATCCTGTTTTCCGGCCGCTCCAAGTATACAGCGACATCTGCTGAAAAGCCACAGGAAATCGGTCACTATCGTCCGATTTTTTTACACGATGCTCCGGCAAACGCTTCTTTGACTGCTTCGGGTATGGGCGGGAAACTCAGCAATTACCGGTATAAACGAAGTTCAGCCGCTCTCTCGCGGCCTCTGCCAGCCGGTAGACTGTCTCGACGGGGGTGGGGGGCCGGTCCGTCATGAGGTGGCGTGGGAAAAAGCGGGATACGTGCAGGGGGATATCAGGGCTGACGGAGGCCAGCCAGCATGAGAGCGCGCGCATCTCCCCCTCGCCGTCGTTCCCGCCCGGGACGATGAGAGTGGTGACCTCCACGTGGCAAAACTGCGCGGCCGTCGCAATTGAGCGCTTTACGGTCTCAAGGTCGCCGCCGAGACTGCGGTACCAGTCCTCAGAGAAACCCTTGAGGTCGATGTTCACAGCGTCGATGAGCGGAAGAAGCTGCCGCCACGGGGCATCCTCAATGGTGCCGTTCGTCACGAGCACGTTGAGAAGTCCGGCCTCGCGCGCCAGAGCGGCGCAGTCGCGCACGTACTCGTAGCCCACAAGCGGCTCGTTGTAGGTATACGCTACGCCGATGTTCCCGCGCGGTTTGAGCGCGAGTGCGAGCTGAGCGAGGGCCTCGGGCGTGTACTCGCGCGTGGGGAACTCCGCGCCGGCCATGGAAATCTCCGCGTTCTGGCAGAAGGGGCAGCGCAGATTGCAGCCGAAGCTGCCGGCGGAGAGGATGAGGCTGCCCGGGTGGAAGCGGCGCAGCGGTTTTTTCTCGATGGGGTCGAGCGCCAGAGAGGTGAGCCGCCCGTAGCCGAGCGGGACTATCCGGCCGCCGCGGTTTGCCCGCGCGTGGCACAGCCCTGTCCGGCCCTCGTCGAGCGAGCAGCGGTGGAAGCAAAGCCCGCACTGAGTCTTCACAGGTGACGCACCACCTTGAAGCGCTCCGTCTTGTACGGCTCGCCCCTGCGGATACCGCCTTTTTTGAGCGCTATATCGAGCTGCTGCTCCACCGTGTCCACGCCGTCGAGGTCAGGCAGCAGCAGCCCGCGCCGGCGGCCCTGGGAGACGATGACGCCGTAGCGCCTGGGGTCGAGCTGCTCGGGAGAATCGACAGGCTCTGGCCTGCCCAGCACGTCCACGCTGTACTCGAGGAAGGCAAGCTCGTCTGCCGTCACCGGCGGGAAGCGCGGGTCACGGGTGCCGGCCGAGACGGCGTTGTTCACAATCTCGTCGGCGAGGCATTTTTCCGTCGGCGCGATGGTGCCTATGCAGCCGCGCAGCCGGCCCGCGATGTGCAGCGAGACAAACGCGCCCGCTGCCTGGGAGGTGAGCTCCCCGGGCAGGCCGTTGGGCAGATTCGCCAGCTTTGAGCCGGTGAGCACAAAGGTCTCCAGCGACAGCCGCGCGAGGCGCACCCAGGCGTCCTCGCAGGCGCGGAGCTTTTCCATCCGCTCGCGCCCGGCGCGCTCGCAGGACGCGGCGAAGCGGCGGCTCTCGTCCCGCCCCGTTACGGGAAAGAGCGCCACGGCGTAGCCCACGCCGAAGGTCCCCTCGTGGCTGAGCAGCCTCGGGGCGACGGCCAGCCCGTCCAGCGCCCCGGACATCATCTGGAAGGAGCGCAGGCCGCACTCGGCGGCTCTCTCGCACAGCGATGGCTCCATCGTGAGGAATTTCAGAAAATCGCCCGCGGCCATGGCCTGCGTCACGGCCTCGTCAAACGCCGGGCCTTCCGGCGCGAAGCCGTAGGGGCCGTCAGCCTTCAGCTTGTGGGAGAGGTCGCCGCTCGCGACAAAGACGGCTCGCCGCCCGAGTTTATCCACGGCTCTCGCGATGCACTCCCCGAGCCGGTAGTGTGCGAGGGGAGACTGGCCCGAAAGCCCGATGCGCACTATTGGGCAGTCCACGTCCGCGCGGCGCAGAAAATAGAGCGGGATGAGCACACCGTGGTCGAGCCTCGCGTCCCGCTGGCCGAGCGTTCCGGCGTCTATGCCCGCGGCCTGAGCCTGAGACACTATCTCATCCCGCAGCTGCGCGTCGTATTCCGCCTCCATGCGAACCTGCGGCGCGCCGAAGGCGGACATGTCGCCGACGGCCCCGCCGCCGGGCGAGATGTGAAAGTAGTCGCTGTACATGGCGGTGTGGGGCGAAGCCACGATGAGCACATCCGGCCCCCAGCTTGCGGCCTCAGCCGCCGCGTCGCGCATGGCGCGGGAGGTGGCGGATATCTCCCGCTCGCGCCCCAGCCCTACCTCGGGCAGTAGCACCGGCGGATGCGGGGTCAGTATCGCACCAAGCACAGGCATGTCTATCGCTCCTTTCAAATATCCGGGCATTCAGCCCACGGGGTAGCCGTTCACCATCGCCTGACTGGTGCTGACGCGCTTTTTCCAGCGCCTTGAGGTGACGGCAAAGCAGACGAGGTTGGCTGCATAGGTCACGAACCAGCTCACGGGGTAGGACAGATACAGTATGAACAGCGAGCGGGTCGAGGCGAAGATGGTGAATATCCACACGATCCTCAGCCCGCAGGCGCCAGTCAGCGAGATGAGCGTGGGGGCGATGGATGTCCCCATGCCGCGTATGCAGCCGCATACCGTATCCATCAGGCCGCAGAGGAAATAGGTCAGCCCTATGAGCCGCAGCCGGTCAAGACCGTAGGCGACGATCTCCGGCTCGGGAGAGTAGATGCTCAGCAGCTGAGTACCGAAAATCACCGCCGTGACGCCCAGTATCAGCCCGACCGCCACGAGCACAAGCCTGCTTATGAGGCCGAGCAGTATGGAGGTATGTACGGATTCCTCGATGTCCTTCTGAGACTTCATACCGAAGTACTGGGCGACGACCACGCTGCCGCCGGAGGACAGGCCCAGGAACAGATTGACGATCAGGTGGTTGAGAGAGCTGGTGGAACCAACGGCGGCCATGGCGTTCCCGCCCGCGAACTGGCCGAGCACGATGATATCGGCCGAGTTGAACAGCAGCTGGAGTATGCCTGAGAGCATCAGCGGCACGGAAAACCGCAGCAGATTACCGAACAGCGGGCCGCTGCACATATCCATGGTCATGTCTTTTCTCATCTCTGGTTCACCTCATATGACCTTTGCTTAAAATGCGCACTTATTTTGCTCCTTTTTGTCGCCGAAGTCAACCGTATCAGGCAAAAGCCATACGAAAAAAGCGGCAAAACCGGGCGCACTCCAAATGCCGGTTCGGCCGCTTTCTCTGTTTCTCAAATCTCAAGGACATATCTTTCCCAGGCGTTTATCATGGTGGTCTCGCCGCGCTTGACCCTTCTTGGTATGTCGTAGCCGTAGTTCATGTGCACATGGCCGTGGACGAGGTATTTGGGCTTGAAGCGGTCCAGAAAGGGGAAGAAAGCTTCGAAGCCCCGGTGGGCGTAATCCTCAGCGTCACCGAAGCCCCTTGGGGGAGCGTGAGTGAGGAGAATGTCCACGCCTCCGGCTTTCCTTACTGCGAACTCAGCCTTCAGCAGTCTCCAGCGCATCTGACGCTCGGTGTACTGATGTGGTTCGCCACTGTACATCATGCTGCCGCCCAGACCCAGTATCCTCAGCCCGTTCACCGTCACGAGCCTGTCCTCTATGCACTCGCAGCCCTCCGGCGGGTTTTTGTCATACGACGAGTCGTGGTTGCCGTGCACATACAGCAGCCGGGCCCGGCCCATCGTTACCAGGAAGCTCAGATACTTCGCGCTCAGGTCCCCGCAGGAGAGCATCAGGTCATAATCGCTCAACCGCCCCGGCTGATAGTAGTCCCAGAGATATGGGCTTTCCCTGTCCGAGAGCAGCAGAAGCTTCACAACAGCGACCCCTCCTTCTCAGGCGGCAGTTTGTCCCTGTACACGCCCTGTAGCTTAACTATCGACCGCGACATGGGCAGCAGCTCGTCATAGCTCGGTATGCTCCCGTCCACGCAGTCGCAGAGCCAGTCCATGTGCAGCACATCCTCGGGGCTGAGCCAGCGGTTGCCGTCGCTTATAACAGACCCGTCCTGTGAGCTGTACTTCCTGTGGAACACCGTGAACGTGCCGTCTATTATGCCCTGACAGAGTATGTTCGCCAGTGAACGCACGCCGTCGGGCAGGTCGTCGGCCAGCTTCAGGCCCACCGTGCCGCTGCGCATGCCCCACCAGTAGTTCACGGCTTTGCCGCTGTTTTTGTAGTCGAGCGCCTCCCAGCCGCCGTGCAGGATGGAGGTCACCAGACGGATATAGAAGTTGCCCCAGTCCCAGTAGGGCGAGGCCAGAGGCTTCAGCACCCTGCCCGGCTCGACCGAGCACAGGCCCCAGCTGCCCTGATTCTGATTCGGAGTGGGTATGTCGCGGTTGGAGATGAGGTCCACGCCCTGTTCGAGCAGCTCGCTTATCGGGTCTTCGCTGGCGCAGGACCAGGCAAGGCTGACCCGGGCGTCCGGGTTCGTCAGCCTTGCGCCCAGCGCGAAGGCGTTGATGCCCGCCGGTACGCCGTAGATGGGGTTGCTGGCAATATAGCCTATGCGGTCGGTCTTTGTCATCGCTCCGGCTATGGCCCCGGTTATGAACTTTCCCTCGTAGATGCGGCTGTAATAGGTGCGCACGCCGGTGTAGGGCATGGCGACGGAGCAGTTGAGCACCTTTATGTCCGGGTGCTTCGCCGCGAGCTTGCGGCAGGCGGTGATCAGCGGCGCGGTCGTGGCGAAGATGACCTGCGCACCGTCCTCGGCAGCCTGTTCCATGACGGCGTCCACGTCGCTGTCAGGCTCGAGATTGTAGGACTGCACCGTGACCTCGCGGCTCATGGCCTGTTCCATCGTGCGGCGGCCCAGGTCGTGGCCCGCTATCCAGTTGCTGTGGATGGGGTCGGGCCGGTTTATGAAGGCCACGTTCAGGTGGTTCGGCAGGAAGACAGAGCCGAAGATACGGTTGAGTATGCCCTTTGAAGGCGCCTCATCCTCGTCGTCTATGTTCACCGCTATAGGCTCGGCGAGCGCTTTTGCCTTGACGTCGGACCAGACAGCGGAGAGATTCTTTCCAATCTCGGGCACCGAAAGCTCTTTGAGGGAGTTGATGGGGTAGAAATCCAGCCAGACGAGCAGGGCGTCCGCGGTCGTGATGGGCAGCTTTTTGCCTCCGAGCTTGTTGAATGCGTCCTCGAAATAGTGGAACGCGGACTGGAACCTGCGCCGTTCGTCCTCTGTCCAGACGTGGTCGGGGTCGAAGCCCAGAGCGGCCTGCAGCTTTGCAAAACCGCCGCGATGGCTGAAGTAGACCTGATAGACCCCGCTCAGGCGGTAAAAGTCCATGAACTCATAGTAGATGACAACGGCCTCGTCGTCGGAGTAGGCGGGGATGACCCGCGTGACATAGCCGGGGATGGTGGGGGAGCGGAAGCTCTTGAGCACGCTTACTCGCTTGTTGCCCTCCTGCACGTAGAAGCGGCCCATGTACTCGTAGCAGCGGATGGGGTCGCGGATGCCCTCGTCGCTCAGGTGCGCGGCGCACAGCTCCGTCCACTTCATGGCGAACTCCGAGTCTGGTGCGAGCAGCGGCATGAAATCCGCGGCAAAGGCGGTGCGCCTGCCCTCGCCCTTGGTGCCCACGATCTGGTCGGAGGGGATATTTATGACGCCGAGATCCACATTGCCCGCGACCATGGAGTCGTTCAGGATCTCGTCAAGTATCTGCAGATATGGATAGCGTCCGGCAAGGACGTATTCTTTGTAGGTCTTCTGCCCGGCTTTGAGAGCCTGGGCGTATTGAACAGCGGCTTCCGACTGGCTCACAGCGGCGCCTCCTTAATTCATCGAGATTTCAACTCATTCTAGCAAGCCCCCGCCCATAAGTCAAGCGGACCTGGGCGCAGCCTGTCGAGCCGCAGACAATCGGATAAAAATATTGCATAAGCAAATGCGCCGGAGCAGGCCGGACGCGCGGCTCTGAGCGGCAGGAAATATATAGTTGCGGCTTGCTGGGAAATGAGTTATACTATATGTTGTATAAATGTGTATGGAGGTCACGGATATGAATATAAACAAGACCGCCGAACCCGGCAAGCTCGCACTGGCCCTTGAGGGCAGGCTGGACACCGGCACCGCACCGCAGCTCGAGGCGGAGCTGAAGACCTCGCTGGGCGGCGTGAAGGAGCTGGTACTGGATTTTGCCGGGCTGGAGTACATATCCTCAGCCGGACTGCGCGTGCTGCTCGGGGCGCAGAAGGTCATGTCCAGACAGGGTTCGATGGTCATCCGCAATGTCAACGATGTCATAAGCGAGGTCTTTGAGGTCACGGGTTTCGTTGACATACTGAACATCGAATAAAAGACCGAAGTGCAGGACAGGCAGCTTCAAAGAAGCGATTTTTTTCTGAAAAGCATCTACGGCAAATATCTCACAGCCTCGGTACTCGCAATGCTAGCCACGAGCGTGTCGGGAATGATAGACACAGTGATCGTCGGGCGTTTCATGGGCGAGACGGGGCTTTCTGCCATGTCGTTGGTAAGCCCGGTGTATCTGGTGTATTACACCGTCGGGGCGGTGGTCGGCATGGGAGGCTCGATAGCGGCAAACATGGCCATCGGCAGGAACGACTATGCGGGCTACCGGCGGCTGTTCACGCTATCGTTCTGGACGGCGCTGGCGCTGTGCGCGGTTACGACGGCGCTGGGGCTGGCGTTTCTGGACGGGCTTGTGGCCCTGCTCGGCGGCGAGGGCGAGACGGGCGAGCTGATGCGGGACTACCTCTACTGGTACGTCCTCGGAGGCAGCTTCACGCTTGTCATCTATATACCGCTGAACTTTTTGAAGATGGAGGGCAAGCCGCAGGTCTCGTCGTTTTTGTTCCTGCTCTCGAGCGGGCTGAACGTGCTGCTGACCTGGTTGTTCATGTCGCCTGTGTTCGGCATGGGCATCAAGGGAGCGAGCATAGCGACGGGGCTGTCGATGGGCGTGACGGCGCTCATAGGGCTGTGGATACTGTTCACAAGGACGGCGAACACGCGGCTCGTGAGTCTGAAGGGCGCGCCGCTCGGCAGGCTGTTTGCCGACATGCTCATCTGCGGCAGCCCAAACGGCTGCAACAACCTGTTCAACGCACTCAGGCTCATGGCGGTAAATTCCATCATACTCGGAATAGGCGCGGAGCTTTTCCTGCCTGCGTTCGCTATGATAAAGAGCGTGTCGGACCTGCTGACGGGCGTAGTGACGGGCGTGGCCTCGGCGCTGATGCCGATAGTGGGCGTGTACTACGGCGAGCGCGACCGTGAGAGCATCAGGCGCGTGTGCCGCAAGGCGCTTCAGCTCGGCGGCGGGCTGACGCTCGCGGCGGCGGCGATAGTCGCGGCCTTTCCGGGGACTATCTGCGCGCTTTTCAATATCAGCGACCCGGCGGTGGTCTCGAGCGGCGAGTACGGTCTGAGATGCCTTGCCGCGAGCTTTGTGTTCGGCTTTTTTGACCTCATGCTGAGCGGATACTTCAACACGGTCAAGCGCCCGATGCTCTCGAACCTCATATTGGGGCTGCGGCTTCTGGTGTATCTCGCGCCGGCGGCGCTGCTGCTTGGCCGGGCCATGGGCATAGAGGGCGTGTGGCTGTCGTTCATAGCGGCAGAGGCGCTGACGCTCGTCACGGTGGCAGCCGTGGTCTGGGCCATACGCAGGTGCCGGCCTGAACTGGACGGCCTGCTGCTCGAGAGCAGCTCTGAGCAGGAGATCTCCTTCTCGGTCGAGAACAGCCTTGATGATATCGTGTTCGCCTCGGAGAAGATATCCGGGTTCTGCGAGGAGAGCGGCATAGGCATGAAGACCGCGATGCGCCTGAGCCTCGCCATCGAGGAGATGCTGACGGTCATCATAACCTACTGCATGGACAGGGAGAAAAAGCAGTACATAGATATCAGAATAGTGAAGCTCGAAGATGGCGTGCTGCTGAGGATACGCAACACGGGCCGCATTTTCGACCCCGTGCGGTTTTATGAGGAGAACAAAGACAGGGAAGACATGGCCGACAGCGTGCTGGGCATCAAGATGATAGCCGGCACCGCAAAGCAGATAGAGTTCCACGACACCTTTGGGACGAACAACCTTCTTATCCGGTTTTGAGGTGATCGTATGCTGTTCAGGAACAGGAGGACTGGATATGAGCTGGACATTGAGTTCCGGCCTTTCCGACCCGGCGACGAAGCGGGCTTTCGTGAGTGCATAGAAGATTTCTACGGCGAGGGCTACCCATATAAGGAATACTTCGAGCCAGGTTACCTTGCGGAGAAATGCGCGAGGGGCGCCATGCTCGTGCTCTGCGGCGTCACGAGCGGGGGCGAGATAGTGAACACCTGCGCTATCCGCTACGACGGGGAATTCCCGGGCAGCGGGCTGATGCTGCTGCGGGTGGTGAAGGACAAGTGCCGGGGTATGGGTATAGGCCGGGAGCAGGAGCGCGTGCAGCTCGAGTACGCTGCGAGGCGGAAGTCGGTCTCGCTGTATGCGGACGTGATGACGCACGACTGCGTGAGCCAGCACGGGCTGGCGACCAATGGCTTCATACTGACGGGTCTGAGGCCGGTACTGTATAAGGCGTCGGTGATGGTGCCGGACATGGCCTGGCCCGAGGGCGCGAGGCTCAGCCAGGCGATCATGTGCCGCCGGGGAGCCATGGAGGACGCGGGGGAGATATACTGCCCCGCAGAACACCGCGCCGTTGCGGAGGAGATATACGCCCGGCTGGGCGTCGGCGTGTGCCTGAGAGACTGCGCGGGGCGCCTGCCGGAGCGCGCGGTCATACATGAGGAATCCGACCCGGAGCACGACAACCGCGTGTGGCTCATCGAGCGTGCCGGGGAGGACCTCCTGCGCAGGCTCGACGGCGTGAGGGAGAGCGCGTTTTTGTGCTATCTGAATCTCAGGTCGGACGGAGCGGACGGGGCGTATCGGGCGCTGGTGGAGCGGGGCTTCCGCTTCGCGGGACTCAAGCCGCTAAATGAAAACGGCGAGTACCTGCTCATGGCGAGCGGGGCGCTGAAGGACAGCTGGACTGAGACTCTGTGCATCGACGAGCCGGGACAGTGGCTCATCGAGTACATTATGAGGGGTTAGAGCATTGAATACGGGAAAAAGGCGTACAATAAGGAAGAAGGTGGCGCAGCTCATTCTCGCGGTGTCGCTCGCGACGGTGCTGCTGCTGGGCCTGGCCACGGGCGTGGGGCTGGTGAACATCCGGCAGGACACCGTGGACAGCCTGGGCGAGCTGAACTCCCAGACCTCAGAGGACGCGACTGACACCCTGCGCGAACAGCTGCAGGAGGAATTGGTCACGCTCGTCGAAAACCGCGGCGCGCAGGCGGATACCAGCCTCGAACTGATACTCAACCAAACCCGGCTGGTGGCAATGGCTGCGCAGGATATCTACTCAGAGCCGGAGCAGTACCTCGAAGGGCTGTCGCCTGATGAACTGAGCTTCGATGCCTATGACCTCAGCTGCAACTACCCGGAGGAGGTGCTGGGCAGCTTTTCCTTCCACATCCGTATCCCGAGGTCGATAATGGCCGAGGACTCGATAGTCGAGGAGGACGGCACGGTCGTCTCCGCGCAGCTCGACCTCGGAGCGCTGACGCAGGAGCAGAGGACGGAATACTATCTCACCAAGTACCTGCAGGGCGTCTTGGGCGGCATACGCAACTTCGACAACGGCGACGGCACCTATACCGGCATCGGGGCGAGCTATTTTTGCCTCGAGTCCTCGGGCATCGACGTGCTCGCGGATACGCTGACGATGGACATGGTCGAGTACGACGCGAGGGAATCCACCTGGTATACGGAGGCGTCGAAGCTGCCCGAGGGCGGCATCTACTGGACGAACCCGACGCCGGATGCCTCGGGGCGCGGGCTGTCGCTCATCTGCGCCATGCCCGTGTACGTGGACGGCGAGCTTGTGGGCGTCGCGGGCAGCGGGGGCGACATCAACAATATACGCGAGCTGGTACAGGGCACGACGATAGGCGAGACGGGATACGCCGTGCTGGTGAATACAGCCGTCGAGGGCAGACTGAACATCATCGCCAGCGCCGACACGGACGAGACCAGCGAGCTGAACTCCTGCCACGACGACCTGTTTAAAACCGACAACGCCGAGCTGCCCGCCGTGCTGGAGAAGATAGCCGACAAGCAGTCCGGCATAGAGCAGATAATGCTCGACGGCGCTGAGTGCTATATCGCGTACTCGCCCATGAGCGTGACGGAGTGGACGATGGTGACGGTCATAGAGGTGGACGATGCCTCGATAAGCGGCCCCATCGAGGCCCTGCGTGAGAACGCGGACAGCATCACGGCAGAGACGATCACGGCGATGAACGGCAAGCTGGGCATCATCGCGCTGTTTTTCCTGCTGGTAGCGGTGGTGGTGACGGCGCTGGTCATAGCGGCGAGTTATAAGTTTTCGCACAAGCTGGCGCAGCCTCTTGTAATGCTGACCGATGGGGCGAAGCGTATAAGCGGCGGCGACCTTGACTTCAATATCGAGGTGCGCTCGGGCGATGAAGCCGAGGAGCTGAGCGACGCCTTCAACCATATGACCGCGAGCCTGAAGGAGTATATAGAAAACCTCTCGCGCGTGACGGCGGAGAAGGAGCGCATAGGCGCGGAACTGCACGTTGCGACGCAGATACAGGCGAGCATGCTGCCCTGCATCTTCCCGGCCTTCCCGGAGCGGAGCGAGTTCGACATATATGCCTCCATGACCCCGGCGAAGGAGGTCGGCGGCGACTTCTACGATTTCTTCCTCGTGGACGACGACCACCTTGCGCTGGTGATAGCCGACGTGTCCGGTAAGGGCGTGCCTGCGGCGCTGTTCATGGTGATAGCGAAGACCCTCCTGAAAAACCGGGCGCAGATGGGCGCGGGGCCGAAGGCGGTGCTGGAGGTCGTGAACGACCAGCTGTGCGAGAGCAACGAGGCTGAGATGTTCGTGACGGTCTGGCTGGGCATTTACGAGATATCCACGGGAAAGCTCCGCGCGGCGAACGCCGGGCACGAGTACCCGGCGATACGAAGGAAAGACGGCAGCTTCGAGCTGTATAAGGACAGGCACGGCTTCGTGCTGGCCGGTATGCAGGGCATGAAGTACCGCGAGTACGAGCTTCAGCTCGACGAGGGCGATGAACTGTTCGTGTATACGGACGGTGTAACGGAAGCCACGGACGCTTCCGAGCAGCTCTACGGCACGGACCGGCTGCTGGCGGCGCTGGACTCCGCCGGAGACTGTGAGCCGGAGACGCTGCTTGCGGCGGTGAAGGCGGATATAGACCGCTTCGTGGCGGAAGCGCCGCAGTTTGACGATATAACGATGCTGAGCCTGAAACGGAGGGGAATATCCGCCGGGGACGAGCTTACGCTTGAGGCGAAGGTGGAGAACATCGAAAAGGCCACGGCCTTCGTGGAGGAACGGCTCGAGCGGCTCGATTGCTCGATAAAGTCTAAGACACAGCTGGCGATAGCGATAGACGAGATCATGAGCAACATAGCGCGGTATGCCTACGCGCCGGGCACGGGCGAGGCGACGCTGAGGTTCGAGCACGGTGACGGGGCGGTGACGCTGACGTTTATCGACCGTGGCGTGCCCTACGACCCGCTGGCGAAGCCGGACCCGGACACCACGCTCTCGGCCGAGGAGCGCCAGATCGGTGGTCTGGGCATCTACATGGTGAAAAAGTCCATGGACGACTGCGGCTACGAGTACCGCGACGGGCAGAACATATTCTGGATCAAAAAGCGCCTGTGAGAATAAAAAAGCATCGCCGGTATACTCAGTGTGAGTATACCGGCGATTTTTTGTGCGCCTGCTGCGAGGCTTATTCGGCCTCCGCCGTCAGCAGGGCGCTCACGGCGTCGCAGATTTCCTCGGCGTCGGTCCTGCTTGTGAACCGGAGGACCTCGCCGTTTATCACGGCAACGCAGGTGCTGCTGTCGTAGCTGTAGATGACCAGCTCGACGTCGTCCCAGCCCTCGGCGCGGAAGGTGAAGCTTATCAGCTCGCCCAGCGAGAGCGAGGCGTCCGAGGCGTCGCCCTCATTCGTCAGGGCCTCGATCTGGTCGAGAACGTCGTCAAAGTCGAGGCTCTCGCCGTCGAGGGTGTAGAGGTAGTCGTTCTCGTCCTCGGAGTACTCCATGCTCACGCTGTAAGTCTCGCCGTCAAGGGAGATATCAAAGCCCGTCATGCCGTCCCAGTCGAGCAGCAGGATCTCCGCAGGCTCAAGCTCCGAGATGCTCGTGTAGAGCAGGCTGTCGCAGATGGAGGCGTCTATGAGATAGACCATGTCGCTGCCCGCTATGCGCGCGTAGCAGCCGTCGTCGGCGTAGTCGCCAAGCTCCAGCGTCAGGCTCTTTTCCTCAGTGCGCGTCTCGGTGATCGCGTTGCCGTCCTCGTCCGTCTCGTTGGTCTCGACCTCGGTGGTCTCTATGTAGTCCACCGTCACCGTGACGGAAGGGGAGTCGAGACCGCAGGCGGCCAGCGCCTCATCGTCGGCGGCGTAGTTTACACAGCTCGACCATGAAAGGCCGGTGATTTGATAAATGAAGTTGTACGCCGGCTCGCTGCCGAGTGTAACGTAGTCCTCGCCGTCCTCGGCGAAATAGCTGTACCTGTCGGTGTACGCGAGGCCGCTGTCCTCGAGATAGTCTATGACCAGCGTGCCGGAGGGCCGCTCGACCCTGAGGCTCACGAGATCGGACATGTCAGGCAGGGACTCCATGCTCACAAGGTCGTACAGCCCGTAGCTGAAGTTGGTGAGCAGGTCGGAACTGACGAGGTAGACGTTTCCGTCCCCGACGGAGACGTAACGCAGGCCGTCGAGGCTGGTCTCGTCGCCGATGTCGATGGTGGTCGCCGCGTCGCCGCTGGTGACTGTAATGGAGCAGACCGGCTCGTCGAGACCGTATTCGGCAAGGTCGTCCACGGCCTCTATGACCTTCGTGGCGGTTATCTCGGATACGGCGCTCGTCATGGCGCTCAGGTACGACTGCTGCAGCGGGAAGTCCGCGTCGTCCGTATAGCTCCACACCGAGCCGCCGTAGTCGAAGCTCAGGCTCTCGCCCTCGTAGTCCCAGGCGAGAGCATCTATGTCCTCTGCCGTCACGGTGTAGACCGCGATTGTCTCGGTCTCCTCGACGGTCTCGTCGGGTATGAACTTCACGGCGGCGAGGGCCGCGCCTGCGACGACTATGAGCGTGAGGCAGAGCAGAAGCAGTTTTTTCCCTCGTTTCATCTCTTTTTCCTCCTGTACCAGATGACGATGCCGAAGGCGAGGAACGCCGCCGGGATGATGACGACCACGAGCGCCGTGAGCAGCGAGGCTGTGCCGCTGGGCACGGTGAGATACTCGGTGTCAAGGCTCTTGGAGTGGATGGATATGCCGCTCTCGGAGCCGCAGAGCCAGCTTATGCAGTTGAGGAAGAAGTCCTCATTGCCGCCGGAGACGCTCTGGTTTGCCGAGTCGTCGGTGAGATAGGTCGAGGAGACCCAGATGACCTGTGTCTCAGTATCGTCGTCCAGGGTCTCTGTGACGGCCACGGCGAGGGCGAAGGGGCCTTCAATGTCGCCGTCCTCGAACTCATAGGTACTCATGGAGTAGCCGCTGAGCTTGGAGAAGGCGTCGTCCGAGGTCGTGAGCAGCTGCGTGACGGATACAGTGTCGCGGCCCGTGTCCGAGACAGTCAGGCCCTGAGCCAGAGGCAGGCACATGTAATAGCCGCCGGAAGACAGGGGAGAGGTGATCTCATGGCTGCCGTACTCGGGCAGCAGGTTCACCGGCGAGGGGAAGATGTAGTTCGACTGGCTTCCCTCGACGACGATGCCGTCCACGGCGCTGACGCCATAGTACTCCATGACCGCCTCAAGGTTTGTAAGCTCCGTGCCGTCCTGCAGGGGGCCGGTGATAAGTATGAGCCTGCCGCCGGACTGGAGGTATTCGAGTATGGCGTCGCGCTCGGCCTCGGAGATATCGCTGGTCGGGGCGTTTATGAACAGGGCGTCGGCGTCCTCGGGCACGCCCTCGACCGTGAGCAGGGAGAGTTCCTCCGTCTCAACGTTCTGCTTTTCCACAGCGGTCTGGAAGCTCGTCGAGAGCGCCGATTCGCCGTGGCCTGTGAGCATGTACAGCTTGGGCAGGTCGTCGCTCGTCACGTAGTCGATGGCTGAGGTTATTTCGCCCTCGGCGGCGAAGCTGACGCTGTAGGAGCCGGTGGTGTAGTAGTCGCTGTAGTCGTACTCGTAGATATCCGAGTAGCTGATGTAGGTGTTCCGCTCTCCGGACTCAACGACCAGACTTTTGTATCCTTGTTCTACATCAACCGTCTGACGGTATTTAACTGATTAACAAAAGTGTAAGGGGCTGTGGTTGGAACCTTTCGCGAACCATCTTGTGGTAGGAGGACACTACCAATCCACAGCATCCCTTACAGTGTAGCACAGCCCTTGGAGAGGGGCTTTAATAACTACTACTCTATAATACAAGGAGGATACCGATTGAATGGAAGTTGAATTTATGACCGCAGACACCACCCTGCCGCCCTGTATGCCGCTGCCGAGAGCCATGCTGCGGCTCCCGATCAGCAGCACCGCCAAGGTCATGTACGCCCGGATGTTGGATATTGTTTTCGTATCCGGCATAGAGGACGCTAACGGGATTTTATTTATCCATTTCCCCATCGTGGAACTGGCGGCGGCACTTGCCCGCAGCACCATGACCGTGAAGCGTTCCCTGAATGAATTGGAGGACGCCGGACTGATACTGCGAGTGCGTCAGGGCTTCGGGGAACCCAACAAGATATATGTACTCATTCCGAAGAAGGAGGACAGCCGCCTATGAATGAAAAGCTGGAAGCACTCAATCAGGAGATAGAGAAAACGGAAAAGAAGCTGCGGAGGGCGCAGCATGAAGAAAAGATATTGGAACACCAGATAAAGACGCTGACACGGAAGGAACGGACACACCGGCTTTGTACCAGAGCCGCCATGCTGGAAAGCTACCTTCCCCACCCGGAAGCCATCACGGATGAACAGGTCAGCTTGTTTTTGAAGCTGCTGTTCCGTCAGGACAGCACCCGTCAGCTTATGGAAAAAGTGTTCGCCGGAAACGGCACAGAGAAGGAGGGCGCAGAATGAAGATGAATTTTTCAAAAGACGAGTTGGCTATGGTCTATCAGTACGCCGCCGGTACGAAGGAAGAAACCCTTGCGGGGCTGAAAGAAATCGTTCCGGTTATCCGTGACCGGCAGACAAGGGAGATTGTGGAGAGTACTATCCGAAAGCTGGACGCCATCCCGGAGCCGGAATGCCGCCGCTTTATCACTGATACGAAGCAGCGGTTTATCCAGAAACGGGACAATTCCATCCGGCGCAGGCTTGCCGAAGCCAAGGCACAGGCGAGGACGGAAAAGCCACATTCCAAGAGAAAAGAGCCAGACCGGGAACGGTCATAATTGCTTCCAGAGCCGCAGCCCGTGGGCTACCCCTCTGAAAGAGGGCGCAACTATACACCACCTGAAGGTAGTGTGTTGCGCCCTGCCGGGGGCTTCCTGCGGAAAGCGGATGATTGCCCGCAGCGTTCCGGCTCCTGTCAATCATCACAGGGGAAGCTACACTTCCCCTGCGCTGGCTGCCGCCAGCTACCCCTTTGTGGACTTGCCGCCCGGAAACACCTTGCGCTGCAAGCTGTTTCCGTTCAGCAAGTTTACAATTCATCTATTCCCATAAGTGCCTAGTCATAGTATAATAGAGCCAGTAGTAAATCATAATTTAGCGGAGGTGATACAATGCTTGAAAATATACCATCTCAATCAACTATGATTGAATTACTCGGACAATCTTTATTTGAAGTTTGGCAGGCGTTATGTTCGGCTATTGATGAAAAATACGATATGGAACGACTATGGAATACTGGCGGTAAGAATTGGACTTACGAGTATAAATATCGCAGAGGTGGAAAAACACTTTGTTGCCTATATGCAAAAAGTAATTGTATTGGTTTCATGATTATTTTTGGGAAGGATGAAAGAGCAAAATTTGAAGATATAAGAGATACCCTCTCTGATGTCGTTTGCAGGCAATATGATGAAGCAAAAACCTATCATGATGGGAAATGGGTAATGTTTGAACCGACCAATGCGGATGAATTTGATGATTACATGAAATTGCTGGCCATCAAAAGAAAACCAAATCGAAAATAGCACCTCTCATCATCATCGGGCCAACCTGACCCGGACTTTCAAAACTGAATACCAGCCGCTCACCGGCGGCACCACCGAGCAGGAAATCTTGAAACAGGTTCCCTGCTCTTTTTTTGCCCGGACGCCGGGAGAAAGATTAACTATTAAAAGTCAACCACAAAATGAATAGCAGTGGTGAAAGGGAGATGGTT
>OJRC01000082.1_pt1 | contig 74960 bp, 70 predicted proteins | sample 1599081 | NCBI WGS metagenome assembly OJRC01 (sample SAMN03922519, study PRJEB24848) | human gut metagenome | isolation source: stool sample | host: Homo sapiens | place: Germany | collected 2010-02 | reverse complement strand
CAGGCAACTGCCGAAAGCGGTGGAAGAGGACTTGCTGGCCGAAGTGCAGCGGCTGCGTGCGGAAAATGCTTACTTAAAAAACTTGCAAGCCTTGGTTTTGGAGAGAGAGCGACGCCAGGGGAAAAAGCCCAGGTAGTCCAAAAACTAAGGCAAGAATTCTCGCTGTCGCTGCTGCTCGAAATCGCTCAACTTCCTCGTGCGACGTTTTACTACCACCTGAAACGCATGGAAAGAGCCGACAAATATGCGAAAGAAAAAGCAGAGATCGCCGCCATCTACCACGAAAACAAGGGGCGGTATGGTTACCGCCGAATTACCACCACGCTGGACAATCGAGGGATTCATCTGAATCACAAAACGGTACAGCGGCTCATGAAACAGCTGGGATTGGTTTGCCGTGTCAGAATCAAGAAATATCGTTCTTACAAGGGAGAAGTGGGTAAGATTGCACCGAATCTACTCAATCGAAGTTTCTATGCTGAAAAGCCAAACCAGAAATGGGTCACCGATGTGACGGAGTTCAGTTTGTTTGGTCAGAAACTGTACCTTTCTCCGATCCTGGATTTGCACAACGGGTATTTGGTGAGCTATGCCATCTTTGAGCGGCCGATTCTGAGCATGGTGACCACCATGCTGGATAAGGCTTTTGAAACAATACCAGATGGAACAGAGCTGATTCTCCATTCCGACCAAGGTTGGCAATACCAACATAAGCAGTACCAGCGTATGCTTCGTAAGAAGGGCATTCGACAAAGCATGAGCCGCAAAGGGAATTGTCTGGACAATGCTGTGATAGAAAACTTCTTTGGCTTGCTTAAAAGCGAGTTGTTGTATCTGCAAGAATTTGAATCCATTGAGCACTTCAAGAGGGAACTGCTGGACTATCTGGACTACTACAACAACCGCCGTATCAAGGCAAAGCTGAAGGGCTTGCCGCCTGCAATTCACAGACAACAAGCCCTTTCGGCCGCTTAAACAATTTCCGTTTTCTAATATTGTCTAACTTTTTGGGGTCACCTCACTTTACCGGACTGCCCGTTTTTTGTTTGTTATCATGTTTTACAGCTCGACCTCGAACACGGGGTTATCCTTGTTTACGAGGCCGACGGCGGTTTTGGCGCCGAAGTATTTTTCAAGGCCCGCGGCCAAATCCGCCCTTGCCGCGAGGACCCGGTCGAGGTTAAGGCTCGTGAAACCGTCTATGGGGAACAGCAGGTCCCGCGTCTCCGGCGTGATCTTGCCGATCTCGCTCTGCCTCCAGGTCCAGCGCCGGGTCCGCACCTGTCCGTCAGACACGTACACCACCTCGTCAGGCTCCGGCGTCTCCGCCTCACCGCCGCCGAAGGGCACGAAGCTGTCGCCCGGCTCGGCGTGCCGCACCTCCAGCGCCCGAGTCACCGTGCCCATGTCGTGCGCCCCTATCGGCAGACGGTACTTCAGCGATACTGCGTTTCCAAAGTCCACCACCGGGCTTATTTCCGGGAAGCCCTTGCCCTTGGCTATCCTCGTCAGCAGCGCCTCTATCGAGCACATGAACTTGTTCGGGTTTATATTCAGCGCCCGGAACGCATCCCGGTACGGCACGATCTCGGGCGACTCCTTGACCTTCACGCCCTCCAGGGCCTTCTCGCAGGCCGCGATGCTCTCGTGAAGCAGCGCCGATACCTCGGCTATCGCCTTCGTATTGTCCGCGCCTTTTACCGCGACTACGCCGAAACAGGCGTCCGGCAGCAGCTCAAACACCTTTGCAGACACTTCAAATCTCATCGTGTTACATCTCCTTATTCGCACGTGAATAATATTACCTGCCGCTTTTCGGCTATCTCGCCCAGCAGGACCATTGCCGCGGCTCGCCGCTCGCTGTCGAGATTCACCAGCGCGTCGTCCAGTATTATCGGGCAGGGGTCCGCCTCCGGCAGCGTCAGGTCGACTATGGCCAGCCGCACGGCCAGGTACATCAGGTCCGCCGCGCCCGCGCTCAGATACAGCGCCTCTCTCGACTCCGGCTCCCCCGCGCGCTTGAGCAGCACCGAAAAATCCCGCGACACCGCCACGTCCGTATACCGGCCGGCCGTCAGCCTCGACAGGTACTCCGCCGCCCTTCGGCTGAGCGCCGGGGAAAACCTGTTTTGCAGCTCGGCGTCCGCTTCCCTCAGCGTCTCCGACGCCAGGGCGATCGCTTCGCACTGCGCTTCGAGTTCCCTGAGCCGCTCCCTTTTGAACAGGATGCCGCTCTCTATTGCCATCGGATCGCCTGTAGCGGCGATCGTCCCGCCAAGCTCGGAGATGGCGGACTTGAGCCGCTCGCAGCGGTTTTGCAGTATTCGTACCTCCTGCCCGGCATCGGCCGGCGGCTCAAGCAGCCGTTCCTCCGCCCGCCGCCGCCTGAGCCTCGCGTCCTCGAGCCTTCGAAGCACCTGTTCCTCTTTCCCGGCGGCATGTTCCGCCCTTTCGCACAGGCGCGCATAGTCGTCGGCCGCCCGGCGCAGCTCCTGCGCGTCAGCTGCCGCGTATTCTCTCAGCACCCTCCGGCGCTCTCTTTCGGCCTCCTCCGCCCGCTTTCTCGATCTCGAGGCCAGAACCACCCTCCATACGCTGAGCACGACGAATATCGCCGCGCCGATGAGCGCATACAGCCTCAAGAAGCAGGCTCCGAGGCAGAGCACCGCAAGCGCCGCAAAAACGTATAACAGCGTGTCGGTTTTGCGTCCCGCTTGTATGTTTTCCAGCTCGGAGAGTCTTTTCGCGGCGGCTTCGGCCCTGGCGCCGGCCTCCTCAGGGCTCATTCCGGAAAAAAGCCCGGCCTGTGCCGCGCCGTCGGCCTCTGCTCTTGCTGCGACCGCCTTAGAGTACTCGGCCTCGAGTCTGGCCGTTTCCACCCCCAGCTCGGCCGCCTCGCTGCGCAGTCTCTGTATATACTCCGCCCGCCGGCGTTTTTCGCTCTCGGCGAGATGTTCCGCTTCGAGGTTCGCGGCCTCCAGCTCCTGCAGCAGGGCATCCCGCTGCCCGACCGAGCTCGAGAGCTTCTCGAGCTGCCGCTCCTGTACCGCGAGCGCAGCCTCCAGCTCGGGCATCGCCCCGGTACGGGTCCGGCTGCGTCTGCGGTTCTGCCAGCTTCGGAGCCTTGAGAGGGCCTCGGAGCAGCTCGTATCCTCCTCGCCGGTCGAGACCACCGCTGCGATCCTTCGCTCCAACTCCGCCGTGCCGGTCACCGCCGTCTCGCCCTGGCCTATGAAGGCGCTCCTTCTGAACACCTCGCTGCCGGCGCCTGTGAGCTTTTCTCCGGCATTGCCGCCCGTAAGACCCGGCACGGGGTTCGCCGTGCCCTTATACACCGCGTGGAAATCGCGCATCGGGGCCGCAGCGCTTTTTGAGGCCCTCGTCAGCGTCAGCTCGCGGCCGCCGGCCTCTATGTCCATCCGGCCCGACATGGGTTTGCCGGACCAGGGCATATATCTCAGTTTGTCGGGCAGGTAGCCTGCCTTCACCCTTGCGGAGGTGTCGATACCGTACAGCATTGCCCGTATGAAGGCGCACCAGGTGCTTTTGCCGCTCTCGTTCGGGCGGCGTATGATGTTCAGGCCCGGCTCCAGCTCCAGTGTTTCTCCGTCGAGGCAGCCGAAGTTTGCGCTCATGCTGCGGATTATCATATGGCCTCCGCCTCCTCTGCTCCGTCCAGCGCGGCGAGGCCCCAGCGCACCGCCCTTGTCACGGCCTCACGCTCCGCGTCGTCCGCGGCGTTTTCGTATCTTTCCTTCAGCCTTCTCAGGAAGGCGCCGCGGAGCGAGTCCTCTCCGGCCCTCTGCCAGATGTCCCGCCGTATCCGCGTCTCGTCCCTGAGCTTCAGGCCGAAGCAGCCGCCCTCGAGCCTGCGGCGCAGCTCCGCAAGGTCCGGCGGGGCGTCCGTCTCGCCCTCGACCACTATCTTGTACACGTTCCTCTCGGCGTCCTCCGGCAGACGGAAAGCCTCCAGCTCCGAGGCGTCCAGCCGTATAAGCTCGTATCGCCTTGTCCCGACCGGCACGAACTCGATCTCCGTCCGGCCCGGCTCGACATCGGCTATTATGACGCCCTTTTCGCCCAGCTCGTCGAAGCCCCGGCCCTCCGGGCAGCCCGGCCAGGCATAGAAACAGCCTCCGGCCTGTCTCAGTCCCGAGAACTTATGTATGTGCCCCAGAGCCGCGTAGTCGATGCCGCTGAGTGCCAGCTCGTCCTCGCTTATCGGGTCGTGCCTCGAGCTTGGGACGCCCACGTCGCCGTGGATGCACAAAAGCTGCGTCAGGCCGCCGCGCTCGCCCACGAAAAAGTTCCTGAGCAGCGGCTCCGAAAAGCTGTCCGTAAAGGCTGCGCCCCAGACCCTGACCCCCAGCTCGGGCAGTTCCACGGCCTCGAGCTTAGGGGAGCTGAAGACGTGCACGTTCTCGGGCAGTCTCATCCTCTGCCAGCGGCCGTTCGGAGCGTAAAAATCGTGATTTCCGGGCGAGATGAAGACCGGTACCGCCATCTCCGCCAGCGCAAGGCACAGCTGTTCCTCGGTACCGGCCCAGCTCTTGCGGCTGTCGAACAGGTCTCCCGGCAGGAGCACGAGCTGCGCGCCGTACTGCGCACGGAGCTGAGCCAGGGACCTCAGCAGCTCCCTCTGCTCAGAGCGGCGTATCGCCGCCTTCTCGGACGGCAGGCTCTCGAAGGGCGAGTCAAGGTGCAGGTCCGCCGCGTGCAGTATGCGGATCATCTGTACCTCACCGCCTCGACCTTCAGGCAGGCGCCGGACTCGGTATCCAGCTCGAACAGCGCGCCTTCGAGCTTCGCCTCCCCCGCCGCGCAGTCGTAGCGCCTAGGCACGTCGCCGAGGAACTTTCCTATCGACTGCTCGGGCTTGATGCCTATGACCGACTCGAACGGCCCCGTCATGCCGAGGTCGGTGATATATCCCGTGCCGCGGGGCAGTATCCGCGCGTCGGAGGTCTGCACGTGCGTGTGCGTGCCCCAGACGGCTGAGACGCGCCCGTCGAGGAAATAGCCCATGGCGAGCTTCTCGCTCGTGGCCTCGGCGTGGAAATCCACCAGCACCATCCTCGTCTCGTTGCCCTCGAGTATGGAGTCGGCGGCAAGGAAGGGGTTGTCGGTGTTCGGGTCGAGCGTGAACTTGCCGAGCAGGTTTATGATGAGCAGCTGGCCGAAGGGCGTCTGAAAGCTGGCGTATCCCCTGCCGGGGCACTGCGGAGCGTAGTTCGCCGGCCGGAGCACCCTGGCGCTGTCGTTAAGATAGGGCTGCAGCTCCCATCGGGTCCAGGTGTGGTTTCCCAGGGTGACGGCGTCGGCGCCGGCGGCGAGTATGGCGTCGCACTGCTTCGGCGTCACGCCGACGACGTTCGCGTTTTCGCCGTTCACGACGACAAAATCCGCGCCCAGCTCCTTCCTTATGCGCCTGAGATTTTTGGTCACGTAGTCGAGGCCGGGGTTGCCCACGACGTCGCCGACCGCGAGAACACGAAAAAGCATGGAAGCTCGCTCCTTTGCTGGAATAATTTAAATCACAATATCAAAGTATAGCACAAGCCGTGGCTGACCGCAAATATTATTCCTTTGCCGGGACATAATATTGATGCAAAAAGAAAGATGGAGGGCTGAAAAATGCAGAACAGTTCGTTTTTGAAGGGCATGGGCATGGGGCTTGCGATAGGTGCGTCGGTCGGCATGGCGCTCGCGCCGAAGCGCAAGAACACCAATGTGGTCGGCAAGGCGCTCAAGGCCGCCGGGGAGCTCGCGGAGAACATCACCGACGCCATGATGAAATAATTCCCGAAAACCCTGAAAAAACACTTGCAAAGCCGGACACAGCGTGCTAATATATTAAGGCGCTCAATAAGCGCCGTTAGCTCAGCTGGATAGAGCGTCTGGCTACGGACCAGAAGGCCGGGGGTTCGAATCCCTCACGGCGTGCCAGCGGCGAGTCGCCGCAGACAGATCGCGCTTTTGCGCGGTCTGTTTTTTTACCTTGCCGCCCGCGCCCATACGCTGGCGGTGAATTCAGATCTCTTCACTCAGAGTGCCTCGATACGCAATGCGCGAACGGGGCGCTCGATTTGTTTTACCCTGCCGCCCGCGTTTCTGCCTTGGCAGTTGTCCAGGCAATCTATGCTTTTTGCGAGTCGCCGCAGACAGATCGCGCTTTTGCGCGGTCTGTTTTTTTACCCTGCCGCCCGCGCCCATACGCTGGCGGTCATAATACAGGACCCGTGCGGAGGAAAGGCTTTTTCTGCTTTTCCTCCGGTTTTTATAGAAAAGTCTTGACTGTGAAGCCGGTTTATAGCCTACTATCAAACTGAGGGATTCAGACAGGAGGCGTGAGCGGGCAGAGGCAGAAGGCCCGCTCGGAACAGGTATGCAGGGACATCCTCGGCTCTGGCGAGAGCTTCGAGCAGCTGGATGCGCACAGATGGCTTTCCGAGCTGGAATCCGGGGCCGAGGCCGCCGTGTCCCGGTGTGACTGCATACCGAAACTTGTTTGTCCCTGGCGCAGATACTTTGCGCGCAGTCTTGATCTGATGCTGTGCAGGGTGGTGCCGGCGCTGCTCATAGTAAGCGTTTTCAGGCTGAATGTGGATTTGTCAAACTGGTTTTTGCGGATTTTGATGCTTGCGGTGGGGATGGCGGTGATGTTCGCCGTCGAGCCGTTCCTCCTGCGCTTCTTCGGCACAACGCCGGGAAAATGGATGCTCGGTCTGAGCGTGGAGAGCGTTGACGGAGGCAGGCTGAGTCTTGCGGAGGCGCGGGAGCGCACGAGCGGGGTCCTCTGGAAGGGACTTGGCCTGAGCGTGCCCGGCGTGGAGCTGGCCACGCTGATAATAAGCTGCTACAAGCACTCGAAAGGCGAAGAACTCTCGTGGGAGCGGGGCTCGGAGCTGAGGCTGGACCGTGCGGGCTGGCGGGTCGGGTTGTATGCCGCCGTGGTGCTGCTGGTGCTGGGCCTTGGCGTTGTCACGGCGAACGCGGAGATAAGCTGCGAGACGAGCTATACCGGAGAGCTGCGTGGCAGCTACCTCACCGGCACCGAGGAGGACCCCGCCACCCTTAATATGCGCTTCACGGTCGAATTTGAAAATGAGGAAACGCGGACGGATAACTAAAAAACCAGACCGCGCAGTGCGCGATCTGGCCGCGGCGACACGCCGCTGGTATGAGTGGCGATACAGAACTTTTTGAATAACCCCGTAGTATCAAGGCTTTGCGGGCATCCTAACAGAAAACTATCTTGTACATCCCACATTTTAGGGCGACTGTTTTGAAGCAGCCGCCCTTTATATCAATATCGGGCCTGGCACTAGGGGACAATAATCTCTTGCCTTTCTTTCTGCTCTTCCTGCTGCAAGGAGGCCATAGGCGATTTTCCATACAAATACCTCCTAACTTTGTTCCTGCTTCAGCATCTCTGTCATTAGCTGCCGTTTATTCATCGGTGGCAGACAGCACTGATTCCGGCACACATAGAAAGTGGATTCATCGTTCAACAGCTTATACCCTTCCGATGGACGCTCCAGAACCTTGACTATGGCGTCAGAAGGCAACACAAACGGAAGGTCGCTCAAATCTTCCCTGTTTGGAACCACAGTGATCAGAACCGGTGGTTCCAAAAAATCCGACAGCGCCATTAAAAACACAGAAAACCCGGCAGGAGATTGTTCCGCCTCTCCTGCCATATAGGCAAGCTGTTTGTTCAGGGTGTTTTGCATACTCTGTTCCGGAAGCAGCGCGTTCAGGCGTACAAGAACATAAGCCATGAGGGAGTTGCCGCTGGGAAGTGCCCCGTCATAACACTCTTTCGGGCGAAAAAGCAGAGTTTCGTTTTTTGTGCCGCTGAGATAAAAGCCGCCATGCTCCGGGTCGTAATAGTGGAGGACGGTTTCACTGGTTAACTGTACTGCACGATAAAGAAATGTGCGTTCGAGAGTGGCATCATACAGAGAAAGCAGGGCAAAAATATAGCTTGCGTAATCATCCAGAAAACCGTGCTCCCCCAGCTTGCCGTCCCGAAAACTCACATAAAGCGCATTCTGATGGTACAGGTTGTTTTCTATAAAGCATTGTGACCTTTTTGCGGCCTCCAGATATCCGGGATTCCGGCTGCACCGGTACAGTCGGCACAACGCGGCAATCATGAGCGCATTCCATGAGGTCAAAATTTTGTCGTCGGTATGCAGATGGGTGCGTCCCCGCCGATATTCCCGCAGTGCTGGCAGAAAGTGATCAAAACGCTCATCTGCCAGGTCATTCGCTTGGAGAAGATTGGGAATGCTCTTGCCTTCAAAGTTTCCCGCTTTTGTAATGCCGAACCGTTCACAAAAAGCGGCACCATCGGCTTGCCCCAGCAGCCCGATGATTTCCTCGGGGGTAAATACATAGTATTTTCCCTCCTCGCCATCGCTGTCTGCATCCTGGGCGCTGTAAAAGCCTCCGTTTGGAGAAACCATTTCAGTGAGAACATAGGATGCTGTTTTTTGCGCAGCTTTCAGATAAAATGACCGTCCCGTGAGTTCATAGGCTTTGCAGTAAGCGAGAATCAGCAGAGCGTTATCATAGAGCATCTTCTCAAAGTGGGGAACAAGATAATAGCGGTCTGTGGAATATCGGCAGAATCCGTATCCGATATGATCAAATAACCCACCGGCATACATCTGCTGCAGGGTTATTTCCGCCATATTCAAGGCCTGGGGATCACCATGCTTTTCGTATTGCTGCATCAGGAACAGAAGATTGTGCGGCGTGGGAAATTTCGGTGCGCCGCCGAATCCGCCAAATGATGCGTCAAAGTTCTGCTTGTACCATTGCAGGGCAGCGTCCAGCAAAGTCTCATCTGCCTGTGACGCAGGAGCATAATGCTCATTAAACATCTCCGTGATTTTATCTGCGGAGTCAAGGAGTGTGTCCCGTTCGTTCATCCATTTCTGGTGAATCATAAGCAGCAGTTCTTTGAACCCTACTGCTCCATACCGGGCGGTCTTCGGAAAATAGGTTCCGGCAAAAAACGGTTTCTGCTCTGCGGTCATAAAAATGCTGGTGGGCCAGCCGCCGCTCCCGGTGAAAGCCTGACAGACCGCAATATAAATGCTGTCAATGTCGGGTCGTTCTTCTTTATCTACTTTGACGGACACGTAGTATTTGTTTAAGATATCAGCAATTTCAAGATCCTCAAAGCTTTCATGGGCCATGACATGGCACCAGTGGCAGGTGCTGTAGCCAATGCTCAAAAAGATGGGCTTATCCTCTGTTCTTGCTTTGGAAAAAGCCTCCTCGCTCCAGGGATACCAGTCCACCGGGTTTTCCGCGTGCTGGAGAAGGTACGGGCTTGTCTGATGTTTCAGATGATTGCTCAAATCCTCACCTCATTTTTTCAGATTGCCCGTTGCCGGGCTGTCAATCAGTTTCCCGTCCTCAGTGAAACGGGAGCCGTGACAGGGGCAATCCCAGGTGCGCTCTTGAGGATTCCATTTCAGCGCGCAGCCCAGATGGGGACAGCGTTTGGCAGCGGGCGTCAGCAGGCTAACCACAGCTTCAAACCCGTTGACGGCCAATTGGGGGTGAAGGATGGAACGGGAAGGCGAGAATACCTCCTCGTATGGGTTTTTCTTTCCTTGCACAAGATCCGTGAGGATCATAGCGGATACCATGGAGCTGGTCATTCCCCACTTGTTGAAACCAGTCGCCACATACAAATCTCTTGTGGAGGCGGAATAGGGCCCGATATACGGGACGCCATCCAGGCTCATACAGTCCTGAGTGGCCCAGTGGTATTGCTCCTCCGCTTGGGGGTAGTGCCGCTGGGCAAAATCCCGCAGTTCCTGCCAACCTCCGCCCTTTTTACCAGTGCGGTGATCTCCACCCCCGACGAGCAACAGGTTTTTGTAGTTCCGGAAGGACATACCCGTCTGCGCCTCGTCCAAATACATTCCGCCCACATCAGGTACGTTTTGGAGAGCGATGACATAAGAGCGGTGCTGATACAGCTTGAGGCAATAGCTGCCGTGTTTGTTGAGGAAGGGAAAGCGGGTGGTCACGATGATCTTCTTGGCACGAATCCGGCCATGATTGGTCACGGCCGTGGTGCCCATGAGCTCCCGCACTCGGGTGTGCTCATAAATGTGCAGGCCCTTAGCAATGCCGGAGACGAATTGCAGCGGATGGAACTGCGCCTGATTGGGAAACCTGACCGCACCGGCAACGTGAAAAGGAAGCGGGAGCTTGTCCACAAATTCAGCCGGAAAGCCCAGTTTATCCAGTGCTTCGAGCTCACGCTCAATCTTACGCCGGTCGTCCAGAGAATAGGTGTAGGCCGCCTTTTCCTCAAAACCGCAGTCAATATTCCGGCACAGCTCCCGGTATGTTTGAAGCGCTGCCTCGTTGGCTGAAAGATATTGCTTTGCTTGCTCAATTCCAAACCTCGAAATCAGTTTGTCATATATCAGCCCGTGCTGGCTGGTAATCTTGGCGGTGGTGTTTTTCGTGATGCCGCTGCATACTGTTTCCGCTTCCACCAGCACATAAGGCACACCGGCACAGTGCAGCTTATAGGCACACAGAACGCCCGCCACACCGCCGCCGATGATCAGCACATCTGTGTTTAGATCTCCGTCCCGAGCTGAAAAGTTCGGTCGCTCCCAGGTTTGCTCCCATAGTGATTTCATATGCTTCTCCCCAGTGATTGTTTTGATGATAGTATTATCCAAAAGGAGAAAAGTATGTCTTTTTTTGCTTTACACCCCATGGCTTGGGACAAATTCATAGGCAGCATGGTCACTATAGGTAGGAGCGCGGAAAAGAGGTTCCGCTGTCTTTTTCTGCATAGCCTAAACCACCGTCGAAGCTGTGCAGATGTCCGTCCATTATGACGCTGCCCTGGAGGGTATGCGCCATGCTGAGAACGCCGTGCCGGCACTCCATAGGGAAAAACCGGAATGGCCCCATGATATCGGAACCGAGCGGCGCAAATTGTCCGTAGGCAATCTCGCCGCTGACCCCGGGCAACGAAATATGACACCCCTGCCTTGAAAACCAGCATCCATCCGCTCGTATTATACCGTCACGGATGGTCAAATTGGATATCTCAAATTGTCGGGCGCCTTCCTGCGAAAGCAGTTGGATAAACGCGCCGCTTTCTGCCTGCCCGGGGATGAACGCGACCATGTCGTCCCCTTTTTGATGCTTAAAGTACCAGCCCTCAAAACCTTTCTGTCCCGACATACTCATGTCACAGCCTTCCTTTTAGGGATGGACTTAGTATGTCCGTATGAGTGTCATATAAGACGATGTTCATTCGGCTCTCAACGTGTTGTTACATCCGTACTCCTGCTCCGCCAGATCCCAGTTTACCACGTTCCACCAGTCATTGATGTAGTCCGCTCTCTTATTATAGTGTTTTAAATAGTATGCATGCTCCCATACGTCTAAATTGAGAAGTGGCTTTACAGCTCTTAACGGTGTTTCCTGATTGGCAGTGGTCACGAGGCAAAGGCCCCGCTTGCCATTGACCAGCCAAACATATCCCGAGCCAAAAACGGACAGGGCCGTCTCTGTAAATTTCTCCCGAAAAGCGTCCAGGGAGCCAAATCTGCGGCCAATGGCTACGGCCAATGCGCCCTCGGGTGCTTTTTTCCCACCGGAGCACATGCCATTGAAAAAGAATCGGTGATTATATACTCCGCCGGCATTGCGGGCAATCGCCACACAGTCTGTCCCCGACATTTGCCCGGCGGTACAGATGAGCTGCTCAAGAGTCAATGTTTGAAGCTGAGGGTATTTTTTCAGGATGCTGTTCAGGTTATCTGTATAAGTTTTCAGATGTCTGTCATGATGCAGCTGCATAGTCTTTTCGTCTATGTACGGTTCCAAGGCATCATATGCATACGGCAGCGGCGTATTTTCAAATGGATAATGTTTGTTCAAGGCAATTCCTCCTTTAAATACATTATATACAAAGAGAGGATGTCCTCGCACACCATCCGTTTTATTTGCTTATTCTTGTGCCTCTCTGCTCCGGACAAAGTTTCAGTTCGTGGCCGATACGCTGTCGCTGTGCGCTTTCCTCCCGCATAACTTCTGGATTAAAGTGCTGTTCCACGGGAAGCCCGCACTCTTTGATAAGCTGTATGATAACCGGCAGACTGGGGATCGTGCCCTCGTTCTCGATATTTGCGTGATACCGGGAGTCGATGCCGACGATCTCCGACGTGGAATGCTGATATATGCGTTAACTCTAAACATTATAATATGCATTATAATGTACCGACACCTTGACAATGGCAGCTAAAATGCTTACAATTAATTGCGAAAAGAGGTGAGCACGATGTTGTACGGGAAATTCTGCATTGATTTTGGCTCCACACAAGTTTATACCACGAAACATTGTGCGGAGCCTTTTCGGAAAGTTGATTTGTAAAACCGGGAGGCCAGGGCAGAGAACAGCTGCCTTTGGTTTTTGTACCCTTTTTGCGAATTGACACGAGAAGATAAACTATTGAGGCCACAGACAATGTTTTGTCTGTGGCCTTTTGTTATGTTTATTTAGTAAGCAGACAGAGGGCGCACTGGATTGTGCTGCCCTCTGTTTTTTGAAGGGGAAATTTTAATGACACAAGAGCAAAATTTATTGAGCGGGAGCGTGCCCAAAAAGCTGATTGCTTTTGCTCTCCCGCTGCTTTTGGCGAATATCTTACAATCATTCTACAATGTGGTGGATATGTTAGTGGTCGGACAGTTTGTTGGCGAAACAGGTCTTGCGGCCATCAGCAACGCCTCAAAACTTTGTTACATTATCAACTCCATTTGTATTGGAATGACGATGGGCGGAGCAGTGTTAATTGCTCAATACAAAGGAGCGAACAATAAAAAAGACCAGGCGGAGACTTTTCTAATGCTGTCCATGCTCTCCCTGGCTGCGTCGATCCTTTTGACTGTTATAAGCTTGGCTGGTTATAAACCCCTTTTTCGAGCGTTAAAAGTTCCGACGGATGCATTGGGGGACGCATGTAATTATATGAAAATCATTTGCTATGGAACTGTATTTGTTTTCGGATACAATGCAGTTTGCTCTGTCCTGAAAGGCTTGGGAGATTCCAAATCTCCGCTCTGCTTTGTGGGCATTGCAACTATCATCAATGTTGGTTTAGACATCATATTGGTGGGCCCCTTGGGGATGGGAACAAAAGGAGCGGCCTGCGCGACGGTCACAGCGCAGGGAATTTCTTTTGTAATTTCGCTCTTTTATCTGAAACGGTACCATGTGTTATTTGGCACGGCGAAATGCAAGAAGCTCACGGTCCAGTGGGATAAGATAGTTGCTATTCTGAAAATTGGGTTGCCTGCGGCGATCCAGATGGTTGTAGTCAACACGGCTTATTTGCTGGTGACCGGGATGCTCAATCAATTTGGAACCTCTGTGTCTGCGGCATCCGGAGTCGGCCTGCAAATCAACACCTTTGCCGGCATGCCTTGCTGGGCTGTCGGTCAGGCAGTCACGGCTATGGTTGGTCAATGCATGGGAGCAGAGCAAATAGAACGCGCCCGAAAAGTGGTGAAAATCGGCCTGCTGGTAAATATGGCCATGACGCTCGCTGTTGTGCTTTGCGTACAGGTTTTTGCAGAGCAGTTGATTTTACTCTTTGGCAGTAATAGCCGGGAAGCTGTGACCGACGGAGTTTATTATCTGAGAGTCTGCTGCAGTGTCAACAGTCTGATCTATGCGGCCATGTATACCCTGGATTCCTTTGCCATTGGAGTGGGCGCAGCAAATGTTGCTATGTTGAATGCATTGCTGGACGCAGTTGTGGTCCGTTTGCCCGTAGGTTGGATTTTGGCTTTTACGCTGGGCATGGGATTCCCCGGCATCTATTATGGACAGGCGCTTTCGCCAATTCTGCCGGCATTTGCGGGCTTTATCTACTTCAAAAGCGGCATATGGGAACGCAGGAGCCTTATTCAAAGAAGCCGTAAGGAGGGGAATCCTGTGCCCAAAATGTAAGCAGGAGACTTAGAAAAATGTAGTCACTGACCCCGGAATTATCGTGGGGGATTATACCATGTATAACGATTTTGCAGATGAGCCAACCGGTTTTCAGCTGTGGCAATAAAAGATGTTCCGCCTTATACAATTTCTGCTTTGCTTACATTAAAGCGGTGAGATTGGCCAGAAGAAAAAATAGCGTTTAGCTTAAACGCTATTCAATATGGGCACATCGATCGAAGTTTCCGGCAAGCTCTCCGACGACCGTTTTGCGAAAATGTCCAGACGGTATGAGGACGAGCAAAAGGAGCTGACGGAGAAAATTGACGGTGTGTGGGAGCAGATGTGACCGTCAATACTCACAAGGGCGTGTTCGTTAACTATGCCCCAGCCGAAATCGCCGGTTGAAATAAAAAGACGAGTGTTCTTACAGCTCTTCAAATGCTATAAGAACACTCGTCATGGTTGCGGGGAGGGGATTTGAACCCACTGACCTTCGGGTTATGAGCCCGACGAGCTACCGGACTGCTCCACCCCGCGATATTGAGCCTTATTATAATAACACTCTTTCACGGGCGTGTCAAGAGCTTTTTTACGGCTTGACCGAATAGGGTAAAATCATTATAATAACAATGTATGCCCACATCCCGTCACGCGGAGGTGACTTTCTTTTGGACAGACACAAATATGTAGCGGAGCTGGCAAAGCTCCTTTCCGGCATGGCTGCCGCCGACCGCGAGGCCGTGCTGCGCGGTGTGAACCGCCGCTTTGACGAGGGCGAGAACGACGCCGCCGTCATAGCCAGCCTCGGCAGTCCGACCTTTGCCGCCGTCTCCGTGCTCAGGGGCTATGTTCCGCCTGAGGAGGACGAACTGAGAGACGAACCCGAGGCCGGGCCGGCTGTTGTCGAACCCGTTGAGGTCGAGCCGACGGAGGCGGAGAGCGCGCCGGAGGAAGATATGCCGGCCGAGACCGATACTGAGCCGGAGCCTGGGGCCGGGGAACAGGAGACTTCGGACGAGGCCCCCGGCGAGATGCCTGGCGAGCCGATTGAGCCGGAAACGCCAGAGATGATTGAGCCGGAAACGTCCGAGGCGGAGGCTCCGGACGAGCCTGCGGGGCCGGAGAGCACTGAGGCGGAGGCCGTGACCGAGGTCGAGGCGGAGACTGATACCGGGGACGAGGCTGAAGCGGAGCCGGCAGATGAGGCGGCGGAGGATACGCCGGCCGAGGAACTGGAGACAGTGGATGCCGACATCGCCGAGCCCTTGGAGGAGCCGGCTGAGGCGGCTGATGAAGCCGCTGAAGAAACCGGGGCCGGGGAGACGGAGGAGCCGTCGGAGCTGCCGCCCTTCTGGGGAGGACCGCCCGAACTGCCGAAGCCGCCCAAGGCGAAGGTTGGGCTGCTAATCGTGTATATCTTTTTCGGCATCGTCATCGGCATACCGGTGACGGCGCTGCTGACGGCGGTCGCGCTTGCGATACTCGGGGCGGGCGCGGCGGTGATAGGCGCGGCGGCGCTGCTGGTGTCGTTCTGCTTTTTGGGCATGAGCGTGGTTGCGGATATTCTGCTGCTGGCCGGCGCGGGGCTGGTGTTCGCGGCGCTGGGCCTGCTGCTCGTGTGCGCGGCGATATGGTTCTTCAGGCGCTGTGCCGTCGGGTTCGCCGACCTTGTCATACGGAAGGGCCGTGACTGGTGCTATGAGCACGGGGAGGAGGAACGCGGATGAAAAAGCTCTGGAGCGTCATTCTGACCGTAGTTATAGTGCTGGCGGTCCTCGGCTGTGTGGTGTTCGCGCTGGGCCTGCTGATGGACGCGGACCTGGTCAGGATAGCGGACGTGGTGTTTTCGAATTACGATCTGGCGAAGGTACTGACCGCCGCGGAGGAGAGCTTCGGCGGCGTGCTGAGGTATCTGCCGGTATGAGCGTTTGGAGGCGCGGTTTTTGAAGAAGAAGGTAGTCAGGAAGCACAACAACAGCGGCAACTGCTTCATCTGCGGGGTGAACAACCCCTTTGGGCTGCACAGCCGCTTTTATGAGCTGGAGGACGGCACTGTGGCCTGCCTGACGGCGGCGAAGTTCGAGCATCAAAGTTACCCCGGGCGGGTGCACGGCGGGGTAATTACGGCGCTGCTGGACGAAACGCTGGGGCGCGCGATAAACGTCTCGGAGCCGGAGACCTGGGCGGTGACGGGCGACATCAGCGTGAGGTTCAAAAAGCCGGTGCCCTACAGCGAGCCGCTGCTCGTGACCGGGAAGGTGACGAGGAACACGAGGCTCATCTTCGAGAGCGAGGGGAGCCTGTATCTGCAGGACGGCACGCTGGCGGCCACGGCCCATGCGAGGTATATGAAGCAGCCGCTGGACGTCATAGGCGACCTTGAGTCGAACGGCGATATCTGGGTCTGCATAGAGGAGCCGGACGACCCGGCAGAGATAGACATACCGGAATAAGCAAATCCGCCCGGCCATTGGGGGTCGGGCGGTTTTTTATGCCTGCGCGGGGGCGAAGATCAGTCCTCGGGCGGGCGGTTGGCGTGGCCCTGCTGCTTCATCCAGACCTTCATGACGAGGCGGTGGGGCAGCAGCTTCACGAGCAGCACCTGGCGCCGGACCCTGTGGCCGAGGATGGAGACGTCCTTGCCCTTTTTGTAGTCGCGCATGGCGCGTTTGGCGACGTCGGCCGGCTCCCAGAGTATGTCGTAGTAGGTCACCGCCCCGTTGTCCGAGACGGCGTGGTCGAAGAACTCCGTCTTGACCCAGCCGGGTGAGACGGCCATGACCCGGATGCCGCGCGGCTCCAGCTCGACGTTGAGAGCGCGCGAAAAGCTCAGGACAAAGGCCTTCGTCGAGCCGTAGATACACTGGTAGGGCACCGGCTGGAAGGCCGAGAGCGAGTCGAGGTTTATGACCCGCGAGCCGCGCTTCATATACGGCAGGCTAAGCTGGGTCATCGCCACGAGCGCCTTGTCGTTTAAGTCTATCATGGCGAGGTTCACCTCGAGCTCCGTCTCCGTGAAGAGCGCGAAGCGGCCGAAGCCCGCCGCGTTGCAGAGCGTGGAGATGAGGGGCTTTTCTTCTTCGAGCAGCGCCTTGTACTCGTCAAAGCTCTCGCTTTTGCCGAGATCCATGGGCAGTATTCTTGCCTTCGCCCTGAGCGACTTTGACAGCTCCTCAAGCCTCTCCTTTCTTCTGGCGATGAGCCAGATCTCGTCGAGCGTCTCCTCGGCGTCGATGGCCTTTGCGAACTCGAGGCCCATGCCCGAGGACGCGCCCGTTATAACGGCTATTTTCATTTTATATACCTCCGATCAGATTCGGATAATTCAGCGATCTTTTCAGCGGTCTCGGCGGTGCTGAGGCCCGTGGTGTCCAGTTTTATCGTGCGCAGGCCGGCGTAGAGCGGCAGATATGCCCGCGCGCGCTCAAAAGCGTCCGGCGCGCGCAGGCCCGCGGCCTCGTCCTTTCGTATGCGCCGCTCAAGCTCCTGCTCCGAGCAGATCAGCGAAACCGCAATGACGCGGCAGTCCGTCAGGCCCTCAGTCAGCCCGGCGATGATGGCCTGCTCGTGCATGACCCAGGCGAGGATGACGTTCTCGTACTCGGAGCATTCGAGGAAGCTCCGCAGCAGGAAACGGATGTTTTTCATGACCATGGCCTTCGTCTCGGCGTTCACGACGAAGGGGCTGGCGTCCCAGCACCAGTCGCCGTCGAGATAGATGCTCCGGGGCAGCCCGTCGCGCAGGGCGCGCCCGGCACTGCTTTTGCCGACGCCCATTGGCCCGCCTATGAGCCAGAGCGTTTTCATCCGCCCATCGCCTCCGAGATGACCGCCTCGGCGCAGCGCATGCCGTCCACGGCGGCGCTGGTGATGCCTCCGGCCCAGCCTGCGCCCTCGCCGCAGGGGTAGAGGCCGCCAATGCTCGAGCGGCAGCTTTTGTCCCTCGGTATGCGCACGGGCGAGGAGGAGCGCGTCTCCGGCCCGGTCAGCACCGCGTCCGCTCCGTCGAAGCCGCGGAGCTTTCTCCCCAGCAGCGGCAGGGCTTCGGCCATGGCCGAGGTGACGACGCCCGGCAGCACCTCGCGCAGGTCGCCCCAGAAGACGCCGGGCAGTATGCTCGGTGCCACCCGGCCGGGCCCCGCAGAGGCCCGGCACGCGAGAAAGTCGCCCACGAGCTGCGCCGGGGCGAGATATCCGCCGCCCGCGTACTCGAAGGCCCGGCGCTCTATCTCCCTCTGCCAGATTGCGCCGCCGAGCGGCCCGGCATAGGGGAAATCCCCGGGCGTCACGGAGACCAGCAGGGCGGAGTTGGCGTTTTCACCGGCCCGGCCCGACCAGCTCATGCCGTTCGTCACGACGCCGCCCGGCTCGCTCGCGGCGTTTATGACCACGCCGCCGGGGCACATGCAGAAGGTGTAGACCCCGCGCCCGCCCGGCAGGTGTACGTTCAGGCCGTAGTCCGCGGCGGGGAGCTTTTTGCCGCGCGGCATGCCATACTGCGCGAGGTCAATATCCCGCTGGAGATGTTCTATCCTCGCGCCCATCGAAAATGCCTTCGGCTCGAGCGGCAGGCCCGCCTCGAGCAGCATTTTGAAAGTGTCCCTCGCGCTGTGGCCCGTAGCCAGTATGAGCTGCCCGGCGGGGATATATCCCTCCTCACCGCAGGAGGATATCGTGAGGCCCCGCAGAGCGCCGTTTTGAATGTCCAGCCCATCGAGCCTCGTGCGGAACATGAGCCTGCCGCCGAGGCGCTCTATCTCTTTTCGGATGCTGACGACGACCCTTGAGAGCACGTCGGTGCCGAGGTGGGGCTTCGCGTCGTAGGCGATGGAGGGCTTCGCGCCGTGCTCTATGAGTGTGCCCAGCACGAAGGAGATGCGCCGGTCGTGCGTGCCGGTGCCGAGCTTGCCGTCGGAGAAGGCCCCGGCCCCGCCCTCGCCGAACTGGACGTTGGCCTCAGGGTCGAAGGCCCCGCCGGCGCGGAAGGTCTCCACGGCCCTTTGCCGCTCCTCCATGCAGGGGCCGCGCTCGAGTACGATGGGGCACAGCCCTGCGCGGGAGAGCACCAGCGCTGCAAAGATGCCTGCCGGCCCGAAACCCGCCACGACGGGCGGCCGCTCCGGCCGCGCGAGCCGCGGTATATCATAGCCCTCCGGCGCCTCCTCCGGCTCGCCCCTGAGCCGCACGCTCACGGAGTACACCCAGCGGACGGCCCCGCGCCGCCGCGCATCCAGGCCTTTCCTGAGTATCGTCAGCCCGGCTATATCGGACTCCGGCCTGCCCAGCCTCTGTGCCGCCAGCCCGTACAGCCGGGCCTCGTCCTCGCCGGGCCGGAGGCTCAAGTCGGTTATTTTGGTCATCCGTACCGCCTCTCAGTCCAGAAATCCCTCGCGCACGCGAAGGCCGAGGTGCGCCGCCTGCTTTTTGAGCTGCTCGTCCTCGATGAGGCCCTTTATCGGCAGATGCGCTATCTTGAGATAGATCTCCGCAGCCTTCTCAGCGCTCTCGATGAGGCCGAAGGCGTCGTCCAGCGTGGCCCCGCAGCCGTAGATGCCGTGGTGCGCCCAGACGACGAGCCGCGCCGTTTTGAATTCCCGCGCCGTCTCGACGCCTATCTCCGCCGTGCCGCACAGCTGCCAGGGCAGGACGTTCACCCCGTCGGGCAGCACCATGATGCACTCGTTGTTCATGCGCCAGAGCGTGCGCGTGAACTCGCGTGAGTCCAGCTCGTGCACGCAGGTCATGGCGATGAGGTTCGTCGGGTGGCTGTGCATGACGACGCGGTTCTCCCCGTCCACGGCGAGCCGCGAGATGTGGCCCATGAGATGGCTCGGCAGCTCGGAGGTGCACCTGCCCCCGTCCGAGTAGCCCCAGATAAGCTCCGCCGAGCGCCCGTCCGCGCCTATGCGGATGAGGCCCAGGTCGCGCTCGGGGTATTTTTCGAGGTTTTTGAAGTATTTCCCCGTGCCGGTGACGAGCAGGTACCTGCCCGCGAGCGGCGAGGCGTCAAAGCCCGTGTCGAAGACGCGCTTTGCCTCGGCGAAGTCCAGGCCGTCGGTCTCGGCGGCGTCCAGCAGCAGGCTTATGTTCCCTCCGTTGCGCTCGTGCCAGCCGAGGCGGTACATGTTCGAGGCCGTCTCCGTCAGCTCCTCGACCTTGTCATAAAACGGCAGTTTCATTTTCCTGACCTCCCGACCGCGCCCCGGACCAGCCTTCCGAGGCCGCGCGCGTATTTTCCGTTCGCCATCTCCAGCAGCGCGCCGAGCCACGGCCCGCGTATGCCGCCGTTTATCTGCATCCCGCTCAGCGAGGCGTCCGCCGCCGAGGAGAGCATCATCTTATATTCGGGCGAGGCCCTGTCCCCGCCGCTGGACCGTGCTATGACCTGCTCCATCACGCGGTACACCGCCCGCGCGGGCGCGCTGTCCGCGCAGAGGTCGAGGAGGGTGTTTTCCATCGTGTACCCGCCCTTTTTGCGGGCGCGTGCCTCGACCCGCCGGCCCAGCAGCCGCACGAAATCCGCCGTGCGGGGTTTCCCCTGCGGCGCAAAGTACCACGAGGGGGTCTCGGGCGGCGCGGGCAGGGCGACGGCGGGGCAGCTCAGCTCCGAGACGAGCCTTATATCCTCACTGCCCGAGCCGAGCTTCAGCCGATAGACGCCGCCTGGCACGCGCCAGCCCACGCCCGTCCAGACGGCGAGGCTCTCCTTCGAGATATCCACCCTCACCCTGCGGCTCTCGCCCGGCTCCAGATATGTCCGCGCAAAGCCGCAGAGGTTCAGGCGCGGCCGGTAGTACGCGCCCTCGGGCGGCGTGAAGTACAGCTGCGAGACCTCCGCGCCCGCGAATTTCCCGGTGTTTTTAAGCGTGAAGCTGACTTCCCCGTCCCCGACGCTCATGTCCGAATACTCGAAGCTCGTGTAGCTCAGCCCGTGGCCGAAGGCGTAGCGCACGGGTATTCCGGCGCTCGAATACCAGCGGTAGCCGACATAGAGGCCCTCGCGATAGAGCGGGTCGCGCTCGCCGTAGTGCTCCGAGACGGCGCTGTCCGAATACTGCATCGGCCAGCTCTCTGCCAGCTTACCTGATGGGTTCGCCTGGCCGAAGAGCAGCCGCTCAATGGCCTCGCCGCCCGCCTCGCCGGGCAGGCCCATGTAGAGTATTCCGCGCACCCTGTCCGCCCAGGGCAGCTCCACCGCGCTGCCGCAGGAGAGCACCACCACCGTGTTCGGGTTTGCCTCCGCCACGGCCTCGATGAGTTTTATCTGTCCTTCAGGCATGGACATGTCCGTGCGGTCAAAGCCCTCGGATTCGTACTGCGCCGGCAGGCCCGCGAACACCACCGCTGTCTTTGCCGCCCGCGCCGCGCGCTCCGCCGCCGAGATCAGCTCCCCCGTCGTGCTCCCATCCGCGAGACAGCCCTGCACCCACCTTATATCGGGGCAGCAGCCAGCGGCGCTGGTGAGCCTTTTCGGGTTTATATGGCTGCTGCCCGCGCCCTGATAGCGCGGATGCGCGGCCATGTCGCCTATGAACACCGTCCCGGCGCGCTCCTTAATCGGCAGGACGCCGCCCTCGTTCTTCATGAGTACCGCGCAGCTCTCGGCGGCCCTTTCCGCCAGCTCGTGACTGCGGCCGTAGTCGCAGGTCCTCCCCTCAGAGGCCGCGCCGGAGTATGCCCTGACGAGCTTTATCACGCGCCCGGCGCAGGCCTCGACCGCCTCGCGGCTGAGCCTGCCCGTGTCCATGGCGCGCAGACAGTCCTCCTCCATGTAGCCGGAGCCGCCCGGCATCATGAGGTCGCAGCCGGCCTCAAAACTGCGTATTCTGTCGTTCGACGCGCCCCAGTCGGTGATGACCGCGCCCTCGAAACCCCAGTCGCCGCGCAGGATATCTGTGAGCAGCCGGCGGCTGTCCGAGCAGTGCTCGCCGTTTACGCTGTTGTAGGCGCACATGACGGCGGCGGGCTTTGCGGCCTTCACCGCCAGCTCAAAGCCGCGCAGGTAGACCTCCCGCAGCGTACGGTCATCAACGACGCTGTCGGAGGAAAAGCGCTTGTATTCCTGATTGTTGCAGGCGAAATGCTTCAGGCACGCGCCCGCGCCCTCGGACTGCACGCCCTCGATGAAGGCGGCGGCGAGGCGGCCCGTGAGCAGCGGGTCCTCGGAGAAATACTCGAAGTTCCGGCCGCAGAGCGGGCTGCGCTTTATATTCGCGCCCGGCCCGAGCACGAGGCCGACGCCCTGGTCGAGCGCTTCGCGCGCGATGGCGGCGCCGATCTCGCGCATAAGCTCCATGTCCCAGCCGCAGGCGGTGAGCACAGCGGTGGGGAAACAGGTCGCGGGCCGGGAGCGGTTCATGCCCAGCATGTCTCCCGCGCGCTCCTGCCTGCGCAGGCCGTGAGGCCCGTCGGCCATCATGAGCGGGTGCAGGCCCAGCTCCGGCACAGCCCGGGTATGCCAGCAGTCCGCGCCCTCGCAGATCCGTATCAGCTCCAGATCGGTCAAAGCGGTACCCCCCAAAACATCAAAGTAAAGCCCCGTCCCGTGGGGATGGGGCTTTATATTCAGTCCTTATTCTTGAAAAACTCCTCGAAGTAATCCCGCCGCGCCTTTTCCTGCGCCTTGAGCTTTTCCTCGTCTGCGGCGGGCCTTGCGGGCTGCTGAGCCGGGGCCTGCGGCCTTCTCGGCGTCTGGGCGGCGGCGGTCGTCACCGGCTCCCTCTGCCTCGGGGCCTGGGCAGCCTGCGGCTGCTCGGTGAATACCCTCGTGGCGTTTTCGGCCTCCATACGACGCTGCCGCTCGAGCCTCGCACGGCGCAGCTCGCGCATGTGGCGCTTGTGGAGTATCCTGTAGCGTATCACCAGCGCGACGTAGCTTATGAGCGCCAGCGCCAGCGCGACGATGACCACCTTCACCCAGGTCATACTGAAGACCTCGGCCACCTGGTTTTTCATGTACTGCAGCTTCGACAGCTCTATGGCGCTGCCGGCGATGAGCTGGGTCGTGCCGTAGACCTCGTCGCCGAGCCGGATCGTTATCTCGCCGAGCACCGTGCCCGCAGCGATGGGCGCCTCGAGCGTTTCGCCGTCGCGCTCGCTGTATATGACGATGTCGCGCTGGAGGCTGGAGATGTCGAAGTCGTTCGCCACGAGCGCCGTTATGACGCTGTTCGGCCTGAGTATGGCCCTGCCGTCGTCCTCGGCCATGGCGACCTCGACCTCGGTGATAAGCTCGGAGGAGCTGAGTATCTCGCGGATGCTGAAGTTTTCAAAGGCCCAGTCGTAGAGCGTGCGGCTGTCGATGAAGTTGCCGTAGTCGTAGCCGCCCGAGCTGTTCTGCGTGGCCTGACCGCCCAGCACCACCGCCACGAGCCTTATCGTGTCCTTCTCAGCGGAGGAGACGAGGCAGTAGCCCGCCGCGCTCGTGTGCCCGGTCTTGCCGGTCTTTGCGTACTCATAGTAGTTGCCGGAGTAGAGCTGGGTGTTCTGGTTTATAAGCCCGTTCGTGTTGGACAGCTGCCGCTCCGCGGCCACGTTCGTCGCCGGCACGGTGTAGGTTATGGTGCCGGCTATCTCGGCGAAGACCTCATGCGAGAGGGCCTCGCGGTAGATGAGCGCCATGTCTCTGGCCGTCGTGTAGTGGTTATCGTCCGGCAGGCCGTGGGTGTTTGCGAAGTGCGTGCCCGTGCAGCCCAGCTCGGAGGCCCGGGCGTTCATCATGTCTACAAAGCCGGAGACCGTGCCGCCTATGTATTCGCCGATGACGTTGCAGGCCTCGTTCGCCGAGGCGAGCAGCGCGCAGTAGAGCAGGTCCTTGAGCGACATCGTCTCGCCCGGGACTATGCCCGCAGTGCTCCCGTCATCCACCATGCCCTCGAGGCAGCTGTCGCTGGCCGTGACGCTGCCGGTCAGCGAAAACTCTCCCTTTTCCACAGCCTCGACCGCGACGAGCACGGTCATGACCTTGGTCAGCGAGGCGGGATACGCCTTCTGGTCGGCGTTCTTTTCAAAGAGCACCCGGCCCGAGTCCATATCGACAAGTATCCCCGCAGTACTCGTAAGCTCGGGCGCTTCGAGGGCCAGAGCCTGGGGCGCGAGGATGGACACCAGCAGGACCATGAGCAAAAATATGGGCAGCAACCTGATTTTTTTCATATCAATCTCCGCAATAATGTGTTATCATAGCGTACAGGAACTTTCAATTATTATACAAGCGTATCCCACGAAAAGCAACAGCAAAAAATCCCTCGGAGGTGGTGCGCTCTGCGAAGGAGATATCTTCCCGCCGCGGTGTGCGCGGCACTGGCGCTGGTCTTCGTACTCGCGGCTGTGCTCATGAGGGGCGGGCAGGAATATGTGGAGGCCGCCGGCGCGCAGCCGAGGCTCGTGGACATCAACACGGCGGACTCGTCCGAGCTGCAGCTGCTGCCTGGTATCGGCGAGGCAAAGGCCGCGGCAATAATAGAATACAGGCAGACCTACGGTTATTTTTCAGACGTAGACGCTCTGCTCGAGGTTCCCGGCATAGGCGAGTCTACGCTGGAGGGCTTCAGAGCCTACGTCTGCGTGGACTCACAGGAGGAAGACCCATGAAGATCCTCGTCGTGGACGACGAAAAGCTGCTCGTAAAGGGCATAAAATTCAACCTCGAGAACGAGGGCTATACGGTTGACGCCTGCTATGACGGCGAGACCGCGGTGCAGCTGGCCGCCTCGGGCGACTACAGCCTCATCATCCTCGACCTCATGATGCCGGGGCTGGACGGGCTGGAGGCCTGCCAGAAGATACGCGGGTTCTCGACCGTGCCCATCATCATGCTCACGGCCCGGAGCGAGGATGCGGACAAGCTGCTCGGCTTCGAGTCGGGCGCGGACGACTATGTGACGAAGCCCTTCAACATCCTCGAGCTGAAGGCGCGCATCCGCGCGCTGCTGCGCCGGGCCTCCATGCCCGCGGCGGGGCCGTCCGCCGCGGTGCTCGAGAAGGGCGGCATCGAGATAGACACCGAAAAGCGCACCGCGAGGAAAAACGGCAGCGCCGTAGAGCTTACGGCGCGGGAGTTTGACCTCATCGAGCTGTTCATAAGGAACCCCGGCAAGGTCTACAGCCGCGACAATCTGCTCGACCTCGTCTGGGGCTACGACTATCAGGGCGACGCGAGGACGGTGGACGTACACATCCGAAGGCTCCGGGAGAAGCTCGAGGACAGGCCGGCGTCGCCGAGGCTCATCATCACGAAATGGGGCGTAGGCTACTACTTCGCCGAGTGAGGCAGGACGGATAAATGGGCAGCAGAGACGGTAGAAACGGGAAAAGGAGAAAGATAACGGAGCGCGTACAGTTTAAGTTCGTGCTCTCCTTTTTCCTGCTCGTGGCCGGGCTGCTGGTGCTTCTGAACACCTACCCCATAGCGACTTCGCGCGATCTGGTATTCAAGGAAAAGGAGAGCTCTCTGCTGAGCCAGGCGGCGGTCATCTCGTCCTCGCTCTCTGGGCTGGACAGGATGACGCCGGATTCGGTGGGGCAGGTGCTGGACCTGTTGGAGCTGAGTACGTCGAGCCGGATAATGGTCACGGACGAGGCCGGCCTGGTGCTCTATGACAGCGAGATGCCGACGTATGAGGGCAAGTTTGCCCTGCTGCGGGAGGTGCAGTACGCGCTCGAGGGCAAGCAGATGTTCGGCTCGCGGTTCGCCTCCGGCGCATTTTTCTCCGTGGCCTCGCTTCCGGTGAGGAGCGGCGGGGTGACGCTGGGCGTGGTGTGCGTGTACGAATACGACGAAGCGCAGGCGGAGTTGATACTGTCGATACTCAACCGAATGGTCAGCATTTCCATAGCGGCGAGCGCGGCGGCGCTGGCGCTGACCGTGATATTCTCGCGAGCGCTGACGGGGCGTATAACCCGGCTGGCCGAGGCGATAAGGGTCGTGCGCGGCGGCGACTACGAGCACAGGCTGAAGCCCGAAGGCAACGATGAGCTGACGGAGCTGTGCGAGGAGTTCAACAACATGACGCAGACGCTGGAGACGACGGAGCAGCAGCGGCGCAGGTTCGTCTCGGACGCTTCGCACGAGCTGAAGACGCCGCTGGCGGCCATACGCCTGCTGGCGGACAGCATAGAGCAGTCGGGGGACATGGACGAGGCGACGATGCGCGAGTTCGTGTCGGACATCGGCACGGAGACGGACAGGCTGCAGCGCACGACGGAGAAGCTGCTGGACCTGTCGCGGCGCGACGACGGGGTCGAGGCCAGGCGGGTCCCGGTGGACCTCGCGGAGGTGGCGGAGGCCACGCTGAGGCTGCTGACTCCGCTGGCGGAGAAGCTCGGGGTCAGGCTCGGCTGCGTGCCGGCCGAGGACTGCGTCATCATGGCCTCGGAGGACGACGTGTACCAGATCGTGTTCAATTTGGCCGAAAACGCGGTAAAATACAACGTCGAGGGCGGCTCGGCGGATATAAGGATGAAGAAAGAGGACGGCCGCGTGCTGCTCATAGTCGAGGACAGGGGCATAGGCATACCGGAGAGCGACCTGCCAAACATATTCTCGCGATTCTACCGCGTGGACAAGGCGCGGTCGCGGGAGCGCGGCGGCAGCGGGCTGGGGCTGTCCATCGTGCACGACGCGGTGGCGGCGCTCGGCGGCAGCATAGAGGTCGCGGCCCGCGAGGGCGGCGGCACGAGGTTCACGGTGTCCTTTCCGGCGCCGGAGAAGGGAGGCGTCGGGACGTGAGACGAATAAGACTTGCCGCGCTCGCTCTGGCGGCGGCGCTGCTGCTGGGCCTTGCAGGCTGCGCCGGGAATACGGTGAAGGTGACGGTGTGGCGCAGGGGCGAGAGCGCCGTGGCCCTGCAGGAGACGCGGAAGCTGCAGAGCGGCACGGAGCTGATATCGGGCATGATCGCCGCTTTCAACTCCAGGCCCGAGGAGCCGGGACTGAGCCGGGCGGCACCGGAGGGGGCCGACATACTCGGTTGGCGGCTCGACGGCGCGGAGCTGAAGCTTGAGGTCAGCCAGGGCTGGGCGGAACTTGAGGGTTACGACCGGACGATAGCGGAGTGCTGTGCGGTGCTGACCTTCTGCAGCGTCGAGGGCATCGACCGCGTGAGCTTCTGCCTGCTGGGACAGAAGCTCGGCCCGGCGATGGACGAGGACGATGTGATATTATCGGCATATACGGGAGCCGAATAGCATTGGAGGCAGAGAAATGGCAAATACTTTGAGAGTGAAAGAGGCTGTGGCGGGCAGCGGGCTGGACGGGCTGCTGCTCATGGACGACCGGGACATCATGTACGCGACGGGCTTTCTGCCCATGGACAGCGCGGCGCTGGTGACGAAGGACGCGGCCTTTCTCGTGACGGACTCGAGGTATATCGAGGCGGCGCAGAGCGGCGTGGCCGAGGGCGTGGAGGTCGTGCTGACGACGCGCGAGCGGCCCATAGCGGCGATACTGAGGGAGCTTGCCGACAGGCTCGGGCTGGAGAAGCTCGGCGCGGAGGAGGAGAAGCTCAGTCACGCCACATATCAGAGGCTGGAGAAGGCACTTGGCCGCGAGCTGCTGCCGGCTCAGGAACTGCTGGTCGCGCTGCGCTCCTGCAAGACGCAGGAGGAGCTGGATACCCTCATAAGGGCGCAGAGGATAGCGGAGAAGGCGCTCGAGGAGGTGCTGCCGTTCGTTAAGCCCGGTGCGGTGGAGCGGGAGATAGCCGCCGAGATCACCTACAGGATGCGTCTGCACGGGGCGGAGGGCAATTCCTTCGACCCGATCGTAGTCACCGGAGCCAAGAGCAGCATGCCGCATGGAGTGCCCGGGGACGAGAGGATAAAGGCCGGAGATTTCGTCACCATGGACTTCGGCTGCGTGAAGGACGGCTACTGCTCGGATATGACGAGGACGGTGGCGGTCGGATACGCGACGGAGGAGATGAAAAGCGTCTATTACACCGTGCTCGAGGCGCAGAAGGCGGGCATAGCGAAGGCGAGGCCCGGCGTCACGGGCGCGGAGATACACAATACCGCAGCGAAGGTCATAGCGGACGCGGGCTACGGTGAGTACTTCGGCCACGGCTTCGGCCACGGGCTGGGACTGGACATACACGAGCAGCCCACGGCCTCGCCGCTCAATACGAAGCCCATGCCCGAGGGCGCGGTCATCTCGGCCGAGCCGGGCATCTACCTGCCGGGCAAATTCGGCGTCAGGATAGAGGATGTGCTGTACCTCACTGGCGACGGCTGCGTGGATATCACAAAAGCGCCCAAGGAATTGCTGATACTGTAAGCGTTGGTACTTGCCAAAATGGGATATGTAGTGTAAAATGTGTTGGTTATATTAATCAATCTGCCACAGGAGGACAGGATTTATGATAACAGCAGGCGATTTCAGAAACGGCGTCACCTTTGAGATGGACGGGCAGGTCATGACCGTCGTGAGCTTCCAGCACGTGAAGCCCGGCAAGGGCGCGGCCTTCGTCCGCACCAAGATGAAGAACGTCATGACCGGAGCCGTGACCGAGACCTCGTTCAACCCGACGGCGAAGTTCGAGGAAGCCACGGTCGAGCGCAAGAGCATGGAGTACAGCTATGCCGACGGCAACCTGTACTACTTCATGGACCCGGAGAGCTATGAGCTGATCCCGATCGACGGTTCTCTGCTGGGCGACAGCTTCAAGTTCGTGAAGGAGAACATGGTCTGCGTGGTCATGAGCTACAAGGGCAACGTGTTCGCGGTCGAGCCGCCCAACTTCGTGGAGCTCGAGGTCACCCAGACCGACCCGGGCTTTGCGGGCAACACCGCCACGAACGCGACGAAGCCGGCGACGCTGGAGACCGGCGCGGAGGTCAAGGTGCCTCTGTTCATCAACGAGGGCGACAAGATCAAGATCGACACTCGTTCCGGCGAGTATCTCGAGCGCGCGAAGGGCTGAGCGCGGCGATATTTCCCCTGTAAGGAGGACATGGACATGACGACATCCGAAAAGGTGGCCTACCTGAAGGGCCTGGCCGAGGGGCTCGGCATAGACAAGGAGACGAAGGAAGGCCGCGTGCTGGGCGCCATAATGGACATACTTGAGGACATGGCGCACGATATCGAGGACCTCGAGGAGAACGCCTGGGAGCTTGGCGAAGCGATCGACCAGGTGAGCGACGACCTGGCGGACATCGAGGACATCGTCTATGACGTGGACGATGACGACGATGATGAAGACGATGAGGACTGCTGCGGCTGCTGCTGCGACGGGGACGAGGATGAGGAGCCGACGTTTTACGAGGTGACCTGCCCGGCCTGCGAGAACACCATCACCATCGACGAGGACGTGCTGGCTCTCGGCTCCATCGAGTGCCCGAACTGCGGCGAGACCCTCGAGTTTGAAGGCGTCGAGCCGATAGAGGACGACGAAGAGGACGAAGACAAGTAACAAAAAAAGCAGACGCGCCCCCGGTCGGATATCTCCGGCCGGGGGCGTTGCATTTACAGGTCATCATGTGCGCGAGGCAATATCGAATACCCGTGTGCTTTGGCGCTTATTCAATGCCGCTCAGGTCGTAGCCCTCGAGCCAGCCGCCGGCAGCTTCGGCTATGGCCTTCATCGCCGCCTCGCCGAAGGGAGAGTCGAGGCCGGCCCCGGCGACCAGCTCCTTGAAGGTTTTTGTGCCGGCGGGTCTCGTATAGGCCATGTATTTCTCCCACGCAGCCTTCGCATCCTTCTGTATCTCCGCCCAGAACTGCAGAGAGACCGTCTGTGCGAGGCAGTAATCTATATAATAGAAGGGGCTCTCGTAGATGTGGTGCTGCCGCTGCCAGGCGCGTCCCTCGCCGTAGAAGGGGATGCCGTCCAGACGCATCCAGGGCATATAGACCGCGGTGAGCTTTCTCCATGCGTCGTTGCGCTCCGCGGGCGTCAGCTCCGGTTTTTCGTACACGATGTGCTGGAAATGATCGACCATCGTGCCGTAGGGTATGAAGGTAAGCGCGTCGGCAAGGTGAGAATAGCGGAACTTGCGTGCGTCGGGGCCGAAGAACTGCTCCGCCCAGGGCCAGGCGAAGAACTCCATCGACATCGAATGCACCTCGCAGGCTTCCAGCGAGGGCCACTGGCACTCCGAGGGCACGATATAGCGCCCCGTATAGTTGGCAAAGGCGTGGCCCGCCTCGTGCGTGATGACCTCTACGTCGTGAGAGGTGCCGTTGAAGTTCGCGAAGATAAAGGGGCAGTTGTAGCTGCCGAGGGTGGTGCAGTAGCCGCCGCCGGCCTTGCCCTTCCTCGAGAGCACGTCGAGCAGCTCGTTATCGTACATGAAGTCGATAAACTCCGCCGTCTCGGGACTCAGCTCGTGGTAGAACCTCCGGCCTGCCGCGAGGATGTCGTCCGGCGTGCCCTGAGGCTTCGGGTTGCCGCTGCGGAATTCAAGGGCGTTGTCGGCATAGTTCATGGGGTATTCCTTGCCCAGCCGTTTCGCCTGACACCGGTACACCGCGTCGGCAAGAGGGACGATGTGCTTCACCACCGCCTTGCGGAAACTCTCGACATCCTCTTTCGTGTAGCAGTTGCGCTGCATTCTGTCGTAGCCGAGCGGGATGTAGTTTTCGTGCCCGAGCTTCCTGCCCATCGTGTCCCTGAGCTTTACCAGCTCGTCGTAGATAGAGTCGAGCCGGTCCGCGCGGGACATGTACCAGGCGCCCTCGGCCTTCCAGGCAGCAAGGCGCTTTTCGTCGTCCGGCGACTGCTTGAAGGGGCTCAGCTGCGAGAGCGTGTAGACCCCGCCCTCGAACTCGATCTGCGCCGAGGCGAGCAGCTTGGAGTACTCCGTGCACAGCGCGTTCTCGCGCTGCAGCTCCGGGACTATCTCGGGGGAGAAGGCGCGCATGTCGAGCTCTTTGTTCAAAAACGCGAGCCGACAGTATTTTTCTTCCAGCTGCGGTCTCCAGCGGCTCTCCACCAGGCTGCGGTTCCAGCGGTCCACATATTCCTCCAGCTCGGGCAGGACGGAGTCGGCAAACTCGACCTCGGCATCGTAAAACTTGTCCTCAGTATTTATATCGTGCTGGATGCGGGCTATCGTGAACATGGTGTTGAGCTCGTCGCTGCGCCGGTCGACCTCGCGGAAGACCTCGTCGGCGGCCTCGAAGTTCTCTGCCGAGCCGAGCCTTGCGGCCGCCTCGCCCATGAATCGTTTTGCCTCCTCGACATCCGGGCGCTCGTAGGGCATTTCGGGGAACTTGCGCATGTTACAGACTTACCTCCTGATATTCACCGTCATACTCAAGGGCAGTCTCGACTATTTCCGACGGCTCCTGATTTTGCTTTGCCTCGTTCGCCTGCCGCATGAAATAGCCGCCTATGAGCGCGCCCGCTATTATCACAACGGAGACGACGGCCATGATGATGTACGGCTGCCAGTTGCGGTGGTGGTAGATGCCGCAGTAGCTGCCGTCCGGGCTGAAGTTCAGGGTCAGGACGAAGATCCCGTCCGTCCATGTGGCGCGGAAACCTTCGCCTACATCAGAGAAAGTGCAGGGCTTTTTTTCTTTGGGTTCGCCGCAGGCGGCGACGATGCTGTCGTAGCTGTGGTGCGAGAGGTTCCCGAGGGCGACCATCTTTTTGTGTAGCTTGCTCATTTTATTGCCTCCGTTCGGCCGAAATGTGGAGTTTTCTCATTTTATACCTTTCGCCCTCTTTTGTAAATCCCCGTAGTGCCCGAGCTATGGATAAACACGTAAAAATAGCGTCGAAAAAGGTCAAAATTGTTCAAAAAGCCAGTTGTGCTCCGGGGAAAGATGTTGTATATTAAGAGTAGTTTTTCGTCGGCCAGGGCCGTACTTTGGGGATGGGAGTGAGCGCCTTGCAGCTTTTGGAGCGCCGTATCGCGGAGGACGGAGTAGTCCTGCCCGGGGGCATACTGAAGGTAGACGGTTTTCTGAATCATCTTATGGACCCCGAGCTTTTTACCGAGATGGCGAAAGAGCTGCATCGTCTCTTTGCGGGCGAGGGCGTGAATAAAATACTGACGATCGAAGCATCGGGCATCGGACTGGCCTGCATCACAGGTCAGGTTTTCGGGTGCCCTGTTTTGTTTGCCAAGAAGAACCGGACGAGGAATCTTTTCGGAGAGTTCTGGACGGCAACGGTGCACTCCTTCACCCACGGCGACACGAACACCATTCTGGTCTCGAAGGACTACATAGGGCCTGAGGACAGGGTGCTCATCGTGGATGACTTTCTTGCCAACGGCGCGGCGCTGCACGGGCTGATCTCGTTGGTGCGTCAGGCTGGCGCGACCGTGGTCGGCGCGGGCATAGCGATCGAGAAGGCTTTCCAGCCGGGCGGCGAGCTGATCCGCTCCGAGGGCGTGAGGGTCGAGTCCCTGGCTAGGATCAAGTCCATGTCCGACGACGGGAAGATAGAATTCTGCTGACTCTATTATAGCTTAATATCGTGTCGATATAAATTGGATGATATGGTTCCGAGGTTTCTACCCGGCCGCCGTAAATGGCCGGACTATCGACGCGCCTGGGGGGGGTCGTGCCTCCGGGCTCGTCCTGTGCGGAGGCCTTTTGGGTCTCCGCATTCTCTTTGTTCTATCGGCTTTGGGCCTTTAGATAAACTCTTAACTTTGGAGGAGAAAAAATGAAGAAGTTTCTTGCACTTCTGCTCGCTCTCGTGATGGTCTTTGCGCTCGCCGCCTGCGGTGAGGAAGCGCCTGAGACCACCGAGCCCGCCGGCGACGGCGACGTCAACACCGATACCCCTGCCACCGACGCACCGGAGACCGCCGGTATTCCTCTCGACGAGATCAAGGTCGGCTTCATCTTCCTGCATGATGAGAACTCGACCTACGACCTCAACTTCATAAACGCCGCCAAGGCAGCCTGCGAGGCTCTGGGTCTCTCTGAGGACCAGTACGTGCTGCGCACCAACGTCCCCGAGGGACAGGAGTGCTATGACGCCGCGGCAGACCTTGCCGACAGCGGCTGCAATATCGTCTTTGCCGACAGCTTCGGCCACGAGGACTTCATGATCCAGGCCGCGCGTGAGTTCCCCGAGGTGCAGTTCTGCCATGCCACCGGCACCAAGGCTCACACTGAGGGACTTGACAACTTCCACAACGCCTTTGCCTCCATCTACGAGGGCCGCTACCTCGCCGGCATCGCCGCGGGCATGAAGCTCAACGAGATGATCGAGGCCGGTGAGATCACCGAGGACGAGGCCAAGATGGGCTATGTCGGCGCCTACACCTACGCCGAGGTCATCTCCGGCTACACCAGCTTCTATCTGGGCGCCAAGAGCGTCTGCCCGAGCGTGACCATGGAGGTCACCTTCACCGGCGCCTGGTACGATGAGACCGCCGAGAAGGAAGGCGCGAACAGCCTCATCGCCAACGGCTGCGTCCTCATCAGCCAGCACGCCGACTCCATGGGCGCCCCGACCGCCTGTGAGGAGGCCGGTGTCCCGAACATCTCCTACAACGGCAGCACTGTCGATGCCTGCCCGAACACCTTCATCGTGTCCTCCCGCATCAACTGGGAGCCCTACTTCGAGTACATGATAAACTGCGTCGTGAACGGCGAGGCCATCGCCGCCGACTGGACCGGCACCCTTGCCACCGGCTCCGTTGAGCTGAGCGACATAAACGAGGCCGCTGCCGCCGAAGGCACCGCCGAGGCCATAGAGGCCGCGAAGGCCGAGCTCGAGGCCGGCACCCTCCACGTCTTCGACGTGAGCACCTTCACCGTCGGCGGCGAGACCAAGACCAGCTATATGGCCGATGTCGACACCGACGCCGACTACACCCCGGATACCGAGGCCATCGTGGACGGCTATTTCGCCGAGTCCACCGCCCGTTCGGCCCCGTATTTCGACCTGCAGATCGATGGCATCACCCTGCTCGACACCAACTTTGGTTGATATCGAAGCTCTGTAAGTAAAGGCAGGACCGGCAAGCCGCCGCTTTCAGGCGGCTTGCCGGCAAAGGACAACGCAGCGGTTTTTCGCTGCGCTGTCCTTTGGAGTTTTTAAAGCACGTATCATCAGGGGGAGGGAACCTATTGGACGGCAAGACCGCGGCAGTACAGATGCGGAATATCACGAAGACCTTCGGCAGTATCGTCGCAAACGACAAGGTCTGGCTCGACATCTACAGGGGGGAGATCCTGGCGCTGCTGGGGGAGAACGGCAGCGGCAAGACGACGCTCATGAACATGCTCTCGGGCATCTACTATCCCGACGAGGGCCAGATTTTCGTGGACGGCAGGGAGGTCGCCATCCGCTCGCCCAAGGACGCCTTTGACCTCGGCATAGGCATGATCCATCAGCATTTCAAGCTCGTGGACGTGCTCTCGGCGGCGGAGAACATCATCCTCGGCCTGCCCGGCAAGGGGGGGCTGGATCTGGGCAAGGTCTCGGAGAAGATAAAGGCGATATGCGATGCCTACGGCTTCGAGGTGGACCCCAAAAAGAAGATATACGACATGTCCGTGTCGGAGAAGCAGACGGTGGAGATCGTGAAGGTGCTTTACCGGGGCGCGGACATCCTGATCCTTGACGAGCCGACGGCGGTGCTGACGCCGCAGGAGACGGACAAGCTCTTCGCAGTGCTCAGGAACATGCGCAACGACGGCAAGAGCGTGGTGATAATCACGCACAAGCTGCACGAGGTGGAGGAGTTGTCCGACCGCGTGGCGATACTCAGGAAAGGCCAGTTCGTGGGCGACATGCTGACGAAGCAGACGAACGCGGCCGACATGACGAACATGATGGTGGGCAGGCCGGTGACGCTGAATATCGAGCGGCCGGAGCCGAAGGACCCGAAACCGCGGCTGGTGGTGAAGGACCTCACCGTGAAGGACGAGGACGGGGTGCTGAAGCTGGACGGCGTGTCGTTCACCGCGTACTCGGGCGAGATACTGGGCGTGGCGGGCATCTCCGGCTGTGGGCAGAAGGAGCTGCTGGAGGCGATAGCGGGACTGCATAGGGCCGAGGGCGGTTCGATAACGTACATAGAGCCGTCTACAGGCGAGGCGGAGGAGCTTATCGGCAAGGACCCGGCGGATATAAGCGACATGGGCGTGGCTCTGTCCTTCGTGCCGGAGGACAGGCTGGGCATGGGCCTTGTGGGCAGCATGGATTTGACGGACAATATGATGCTGCGCTCGTTCAGGCGGACGCGGGGCATATTCACGAACCGGAAGGGGCCGCACGACCTTGCGGAGAAGGTCGTGGAGGAGCTGGAGGTCAACACGCCCAGTGTTTCGACACCGGTGCGCAGGCTCTCGGGCGGCAATGTGCAGAAGGTGCTGGTGGGCAGGGAGATAGCCTCCGCGCCGACGGTGCTGCTGACGGCCTACGCGGTGAGGGGCCTGGACATAAACTCGTCGTATACGATATACGACCTCATAAACAAGCAGAAAGAGCGCGGTGTGGCGGTCATCTACGTCGGCGAGGACCTGGACGTGCTGCTCGAGCTGTGCGACAGGATACTGGTGCTCTGCGGCGGCAGGGTGAGCGGCATGATGGCCGGCAAGGACGCGACGAAGCGGAAGGTCGGCATGATGATGACAAGGCTGGGAGGTGCGAAGGAGGATGAATAACAAGACGCACGTGCCTCTCGTGCACATCTCCAAGAGAGCCGCGCTGCCCTGGTACAAGGCCTGGGCGATAAGGGCGGCGGCGATCGTGCTGGCGCTCGTCGTCTGCGCCGTCGTTACCATGGTATTCACGGGCGAGGACCCGATAAAGATCTACGGCGCGATGTTCAAGGGCACCTTCGGCACGAGCCGCAAGACCTGGGTGTCGCTGCAGAATCTGGCGATACTGCTGTGCATATCGTTGGCGGTGACTCCGGCGTTCAAGATGCGATTCTGGAACATCGGCGCGGAGGGCCAGGTGCTTGCAGGCTCGCTGGCCGTCGCGGCCTGCATGATACTCATAGGCGATTCGGTGCCGAACTGGCTGCTCATCGTCATCATGGCGATAGCGGGCGTGGCCGCCGGTGCGATCTGGGCCGTCATCCCGGCGTTCTTCAAGGCGAAGTGGAACACCAACGAGACCCTGTTCACGCTCATGATGAACTACGTCGCGACGCAGCTCGTGGCCTATTTCGTCATCATCTGGGAGGTGCCGAAGGGCGCGGGCAAGGTCGGCATCATAAATCAGGACACGATGGCCGGCTGGCTGCCGCAGATAGGCTCGAACAAGTATTTGCTGAACGTGCTGATAGTGGCGGTCATCACGGTGTTCATGTACGTGTACCTCAAATACAGCAAGCACGGCTATGAGATCAGCGTCGTGGGCGAGAGCGAGAAGACGGCGAGATACGTTGGCATAAAGGTCGAGCGGGTCATCATGCGCACTCTGCTGCTATCCGGCGCCATCTGCGGCGTGGCGGGGCTGCTGCTCGTGGCGGGCACGGACCATACCATAACGACCACGCTGGCGGGCGGCCGGGGGTTCACGGCGGTCATGGTGTCGTGGCTGGCGAAGTTCAGCCCTGTCTTCATGGTGTTCACCAGCCTGCTGCTGGTGTTCCTCGAGAGGGGCGCGAGCGAGATATCGACCTCCTTTGGGCTGAACAACTCGTTTTGCGACATTCTTTCGGGCATCATACTGTTTTTCATTATCGGTTCGGAATTTTTCATAGACTACAAGCTGAATTTCAGGCACCGCGAGCACGAGCAGGCGCCCGGCGGAAAGGAGGAAAAGGCAAGTGTTTGACTTTGTATCCTTCATCCCCAGGGCGGTGGCGCAGGGCATCCCGCTGCTGTGCGGCAGCACGGGCGAGACGCTTACGGAGAAATCCGGCAACCTGAATCTGGGCCTGCCCGGCGTCATGTACGTGGGCGCGATCTCGGGCGTCATAGGCGCCTTTATGTATGAGCAGAAGGTGCCGGCGGAGGAGATGTCCGGCGTGCTGGCGGTGGGCATACCGCTGGTCTGCTGCCTTGTGGGCAGCCTGCTCATGGGTCTGCTGTACTGCTTCCTGACGGTCACGCTCAGGGCGAACCAGAACGTGACGGGCCTTGCGATGACGACCTTCGGCGTGGGCTTCGGCAACTTTTTCGGAGGCTCGCTCATAAAGCTCACGGACAGCGACGTGCCCTCCATCGCGCTCTCGGCGACGAGCGGTTATTTCAAGGCCAGTCTGCCCTTTGCCTCGGAGCTGGGCTGGTTCGGCAAGATATTCCTGTCCTACGGCATGTTGGCATATATCGCCGTTGTGCTGGCGCTGTGCAGCTCGTATTTTCTGAACAGGACAAGGCCGGGGCTGAATCTCAGGGCCGTGGGCGAGAGCCCGGCGACTGCGGACGCTGCCGGAATTAACGTTACCAGGTATAAATACGGGGCGACATGTGTCGGCTGCATGATCGCTGGCCTCGGCGGGCTCTACTACGTCATGGACTACGCCAGCGGTGTGTGGTCGAATGACGCCTTCGGCGACAGGGGCTGGCTGGCGATAGCGCTGGTCATCTTCACAGTCTGGAGGCCGAGTCTGAGTATACTGGCGTCGATACTTTTCGGCGGTTTGTATATCCTGCACCTCTATATCCCGGCGGGGATGAACCTGGCGGTGAAGGAGTTGTACAAGATGCTTCCATACCTCGTGACGATCGCGGTGCTCATAATTTCGTCCCTGAGGAAAAAGCGGGAAAACGACCCGCCGGCGCATCTGGGACTTGCATATTTCAGGGAAGACAGGTAACAAAAAGAGCCTTTCGGCAGCGACCGAAGGGCTTTTTTGTAGCCTCGTTTACAGAAGGTTTGTTGACTTTATCGCCGAGAAAGTGTTATAGTGATAGTAATTTTGGTGCCCTTGATGGGCGACCCGTTTTGAAAGGCGGATATAGAAATTATGTTCAGAATTGCCGAGAAATACCCTATCAACACGTCAAAAACGATATTCAGGGTGAGCATTGAAGCGCCGCTGATCGCAAGGAGCGCGAAGCCCGGCCAGTTTGCGATCTTCCGGCTGGATGAGTACGGCGAGAGGTTCCCGCTTACCATCGCAGACTACGATCCCGAGAAGGGCACGGTGTCCTTCAACTTCCAGCCCGCGGGCAAAAGCACGCAGATGTTTTCACTCATCGAGCCGGGGGACTACATAGCGGACATCGTCGGGCCTCTGGGGCGCCCGGCGGAGATAGACCCGAACGCGAAGCGCATCTGCGTCGTGGGCGGCGGTACCGGCTGCGCGATAAACTACCCCGTTGCGAAGGAGCTCAAGAAGCTGGGTATCGCGGTCGACATGATTTGCGGCTTCAGGTCTGCGGACATCGTCATCATGGAGGACGAGTTCCGGGCAGCTTCGGACAACCTGTATATAACGACTGACGACGGCAGCTACGGCGAGAAGGGCTTTGTCACGACGAAGCTCAAGGAGCTGCTGGAGGCGGGCGTGCAGTACGACTCCGTGCTGACCTGCGGTCCCATCGTCATGATGAAATACGTTGCGGAGACGACGAGGCCCTACGGCATAAGGACGACGGCGAGCCTGAACCCGATAATGATAGACGGCACGGGCATGTGCGGCGGCTGCCGCCTGACGGTCGGCGGCGAGCGGAAGTTTGCCTGCGTGGACGGGCCGGAGTTCGACGCGCATCTGGTGGATTGGGACAGCCTGCTAGAGAGGAACAACTTCTATCTCGGCGAGGAGGCGGACCAGAACGAGCACGTGTGCCGCATCACGGGCGGCGTGCGCCGCGGCGAGTACAAGCCCTCCGAGGCGGACGAAGCTGAGAACCCGATGAAGCGCATGACGAAGCACCCGATGCCGGAGCAGGATCCGAAGGTGAGGGCGAAGAACTTCAACGAGGTGGCTCTGGGCTACGGCGCGTTCGTTGCGAAGCAGGAGGCCATGCGCTGCCTGAACTGCAAGGACCCGCAGTGCGTGAAGGGCTGCCCGGTGAACGTGAGGATACCGGAGTTCATCTCGAGGGTGAAGGAAGGCGACTTTGAGGGCGGCTATGAGGTCATAGCGACGACGAACTCGCTGGCGGCGGTGTGCGGCCGCGTGTGTCCGCAGGAGCGGCAGTGCGAGTCGAAGTGCGTCAGGGGAATAAAGGGCGAGCCGGTTGCGATCGGCAGACTCGAAAGGTTCGTTGCGGACTACCACATGGAGCACGCGGACGACGCCTGCGCCTGCACGGTGAAGGCGGCTCCGAACGGCCACAGGGTCGCGATCATAGGCTCCGGCCCGAGCGGGCTGAGCTGCGCCGGCGATCTTGTCAAGAAAGGCTACGACGTGACGGTGTTCGAGGCGCTGCACAAGAACGGCGGCGTGCTGGCCTACGGCATACCCGAGTTCCGTCTGCCCAAGAGCATCGTGGACCGCGAGGTGAAGAACCTCGAGCGCGCGGGCGTGAAGTTTGTGAACGACTGCATCATCGGCCGGACGATGCCGCTCGACCAGCTGTTCGAGGACGGCTACGAGGCGGTGTTCATAGGCTCCGGCGCGGGCCTGCCGCAGTTCATGAACATCCCCGGCGAGAACCTGCTGGGTGTGTACTCGGCGAATGAGTACCTGACGAGGATAAACCTCATGAAGGCGTACCGGGACGACTACGATACGCCGATAAAGAATAACGCGAAGCGCATCGCGGTCATCGGCGGCGGCAACGTGGCGATGGACGCGGCGAGGTGCGCCAAGAGGATGGGCGCGGACGAGGTGTTCATAGTGTACCGCCGCGGCCGCGACGAGCTGCCGGCGAGGGCGGAGGAAGTCCACCATGCCGAGGAGGAGGGCATCGAGTTCAAGCTGCTGAACAACCCCGTGGAGATCCTTGGCGACGCTGACAGGCGCGTTGTGGGCCTCAAGTGCGTGAAGATGCGCCTGGGCGAGCCGGACGCGTCCGGCCGCAGGGGCGTGACGCCGATCGAGGGCAGTGAATTCGTCATCGTAGCGGACGCGGTCATCGTAGCCATCGGCACGACGCCGAACCCTCTGCTGAGGACGACGACTCCGGGCCTCGACACGAACAAGAAGGGCTGCCTCGTGGTGAACGAGGACACACTGGAGACCTCGAGGAAGGCCGTGTACGCGGGCGGCGACGCCGTGACCGGCGCGGCGACCGTCATCCTCGCCATGGGCGCGGGCAAGCAGGGCGCGAAGTCGATAGACGAGTACCTGTCGGCGAAATAAGACTAAGACGATATGAAAAAAGCAGACGCTCATGCGGCGTCTGCTTTTTTGTGCCGTTTTGCTATGAGGAGCCGGAAACCGAGGTAGGTGGCGATAGGCAGGAGCATGCCGAACCAGTCATAGTCGGACTGGATCAGCAGGTTGAAGACGGCGTGGAAGGTCATGGCGAGGGACAAAAGCCCGAAAATGCCGGTGTAAAAGAGCTTCTTCTGCCGTTTGAGGAACTGCATGCCGTAGCCGACGGAGAGGGTACACATGCCGTGCGAGAGGCTCGTGGAAAAGCCGCGCACGACCGCCCACCCGAGGCTCACCTGATCTATGCAGGTTATGAGCAGGAAGGCGTTTTCTATGATGGCGAAGCCTATGCCGACGGACATCGCAAGGGGCAGCAGGGTCTTTTTGTCGTCGCATATGAGCGCCGCGTAAAAGAGCACCGGCAGCGCCTTGAGCAGCTCCTCGACGATGGGCGCTACCTTTACGGATATCTCCTGCCCGCTCATCAGGAAGGAGAGCTGCACGAGCGTGTTTATCTCGTAGGAGCTGACCGCCACGAGCATGCCCAGCAGCATGAAGCCGAGCAGCAGCCTGGAGCGGCTCTCGAGCAGGGTCATGAGCAGGAGCAGGGGCACGGCGAAGCAGATGAGGATCACATAAACCACCGGCGCACCCCCTTTCTCGCCACAGGCAGGGAGGCGGCGAGCAGCAGGCCGTCGAGCGCGGCGATGAGCCAGCCGGCGGCGCCGCCGAAGCCCCAGCAGAACTCCAGCAGCTGCACCGCGCACAGCCCGAGCGCAAGGGCGTTGAAGGGCCGCATTGCGGCGGTTATGCCCAGCTCCACGTCCGGCATTATGAGCAGCTTTGCGGCAAAATACGCCGCCATGGTAACGGGCAGTGTGAAGATGCTCAGGAGCAGATGCTGCTCCGAGCGCAGCCAGGCTCCGCAAAGCCCCGCCGCGCAGACGGCGAGGGCCGCGAGCCCGGCTGCGAGCCTGTAGCGGCGATAGTCCCGGCCCCCTCCGTCCGCGAGGCTGTTGATGGCCCCGTAGTAGGACGAGTAGAGGAAGAAGAACAGGCCGATATAACCGAAATATCCGACGTGGAAGCCCTCGGCCGCCGAGGGGCGCAAAAGCTGCGCCAGCGCCTCATAACAGCTGCCGAGAAAGCAGGAAGCCATGCCGAAAAAAATGATCTTGTAATAGAGCGGGATCTTCGGCCGGAAGGCCGTGCACAGGCCGAATATGAACGCGGCCGTGGCGCCCGCGAGCCTGAGCCAGATCATGCCTGCGGCTTTTTCTTTTTCAGGACCAGAGCCGTGACGAGCGCGCCGAGGACGAGGCCCGCTATGAGCGCCGTCACCGCGAGGCCAGCGCCGCCGGAGCCGAGCATCGTGGCGCTGCCCGAGAGCGAGCCTGCGCCGGCAAGGACGGACTGCGAAGCCTGAGAATAGCTGTTGTACTGGCCGATGAAATCCTGTATGTAGACCATGTTCTGCTGTACGCTTGCCCCTATGCTCTCCTGGTGGTACTCCAGTGCGCTGACGATGGCCCGCCAGCTCTCGATATTTGCCGCAGATGGGTCAGCCGGTACATAGAGCGAGTTTTCCTGCAGGAAGTCCAGCATGTCCTCCGGGACCGCAACGGTCTTATCCCCGCTCAGGTTTGAGACTGTCGTTCTGGCCTCGTTTATGAACTGAGAGCACAGGCGCTGCTTCTCGTTCTGCTGCTGTATCTGCTCTATTGTTTCCTGAGCAGATCCTTTGCCTGCTGTGCAAGCTCCAGCTGGAGCTTGTAAAAGAGCATCTGCACATTGGTACTGTCGCCGACCATGCTGCCGGTCAGCCCGTTATCCTCCTCTGCCGCGTCGAAGTCCAGGGCCTCCAAGTCGGCCAGAAGCGCGGAGAGCTGTTCATCGGAGGGCGGGCCATCGAGCCCGCAGATGGTATCTGCGATTGAGCCGAACTGCTCAAGGGCGTCGTCCGAGCCGGCTAGTGCGCCGGAGACGAGGCAGCCGCAGAGCAGAGCTGCGAGCATGAGCGTTGATATAAGCCTCTTCATATCGTTATCCTTTCAACAAGCGTTATAACGGAGCACATTGTACCATGGCCCGCACCGGCGCGCAAGTGGACGTTGCTGGGGAAAAGGAGCCGCCCTGCGGACTCACGGCTGTGAGACTGCGGGGCGGTATTTGTGATATACGTAAAAGGAGAGGAGGACCGTCAGGCAGTTGGCCGTGACCTGCGCGACGATGCCGAACATGCCGCAGGCGCAGTTCAGGATGTAGAGCATCGGTATGTTGAAGGCGAGCCAGCGCGTGACGCCGAGAAACAGGGAGATGCGGCCTTGCTTTCGACTGCATCGCTGTTGCACCTGAGCTTTTTGTTGGAATGCGGAAATTAAAAAACTGCGTTTTAGCCTCGCACGAGGCCAAAACGCAGCATTTCTGTTGGCGCAGCGGGTGGGATTCGAACCCACGTGATGTCTCCATCAAACTGATTTCGAGTCAGCCCCGTTATGACCACTTCGATACCGCTGCACAGTACCGCTTATTATATACAAGCCGCGGGGAAAAATCAAGGCTTAATTTTCGCGACGATGTGGAAACAGACTGTGGATTTTTCCTCCCGGACATTATATACTGTCTGCGTATCCGCTGCTTGGGAGGGTCAAGATTTGTCCGAAGAATTGTCAGGCAGACTGCGCGCTGCTGCCAAATTCCTGCGCGTGTTCCTGAAATGGCTCGCCATCGCCTCGGTCACGGGCGTGGTCGGCGGGCTGATCGGCACGGCGTTTTACCTGAGCGTCGCAGGGGCGAACAGCCTGAGGGAGAGTTTCCCCGAGCTTCTTTGGCTGCTGCCGGCTATCGGCATCGTCATAGCGCTCATTTACCGCTATACGCACATGGAGAGCGAGAGCACAAACGCAGTCATAGATTCCATACACTTGGGGGAGAGAATACCGCTGGGGCTGGTGCCGGTCATCTTTGCCTCGACGGTGCTGACCCATCTGGGCGGCGGCTCAGCGGGGCGCGAGGGAGCGGCACTGCAGATAGGCGGCGGCCTCGGCTGGAGCATGGGCCGGCTCTTCAGACTCGACGAGAAGGACATGCGCCTCGCTACGCTCTGCGGTATGAGCGCCCTGTTTTCCGCCCTTTTCGGCACTCCGCTCACCGCCGCCATATTCGCGCTGGAGGTCATCAGTGTCGGTGTTGTCTACTACTCGGGCCTCGTGCCCTGCCTGACATCGGCGCTCGCGGCATTTGGGATAACGCGGCTTTTCGGAATAGCGCCTACGAGGTTCGTCATAGAGGCCCCGGCGCTTTCGGCCGACATACTCTGGCGGATCGCCGTGCTCGGCGTCGCCTGTGCGGTAATGAGCATCGTCTTCTGCGAGACCATGCACAGGAGCGAGCATTTCATATCCAAAACAATTAAGAATCCCTGCCTGCGCGCGGCGGCGGGCGGCTTTGTCATCATAGCGCTGACCTATGTCTGCGGAACGACGGATTACAACGGCGCGGGCACGGCGGTCATTGGACGCGCGATAGCCGAGGGCGAGGCAGAGCCTGCGGCCTTCGTGCTGAAGCTCGTGTTTACAGCGATAACGCTCGGCTGCGGTTTCCGCGGCGGCGAGGTGGTGCCTACCTTTTTCATAGGCGCGACGCTCGGCTGTGTGCTGGGGCCTCTGCTGGGCATACCGGCGGGCTTTGCGGCGGCGGTGGGTCTGGTGGCGCTCTTTTGCGGGGCGGTGAATTGCCCCGTGGCTTCGGTCATACTCTCGGTGGAGCTGTTCGGCTCCGGCGGGGTCGTGCTCTTTGCCGTGGCCTGCGCGGTAAGCTACATGCTGTCGGGCTACACGGGCCTTTACAGCAGTCAGAAGATCATGTATTCCAAGCTCAGGGCCGAATTCATAGACATACACGCAAAGTAAGCCCGGAAAATTCATTGGGGGTGGAAGCGGTGCGATTATACAGCAGGGAGGGCCGGGAACTGCTGCGGGCCGAATGCCGGAACTTCTGGGATCTTGCCGAGGTCATGGACGAGCTCGGCATCCTGGACAGGACAATGCTTATTCTGACCACGGCGCAGTATGTGCTCTGGCTGACGAAGAAGCTGAGGTACATAAGGACGGCGTATAATTATATCGACACCTCCTTCCTGATACTCGAGCCGGGGACGCTGCCCGCGTCGGGCAAGACCCTGTATGATTTGAAGGAGCGGATGGACCTCGTGGTCGGCAAGGACAGCGGCACGGGGACAATCTGCCTGTATACGCGCGAGGGGCTGGGCTTTGAATTTTACGCTCCCGAAGGAGAGACCGAGAGCGCATATGGAGCGCCATTGCGCCGTCTCAGCCACAGCGGCCTGCTGATGGACGACACCTTTGAAGCCGAGCTTTTCGGGGTGAAGGTGAAGTTGCCAACGGCCGAGGCGCATTTGCTGCACCACATGCTGACCTACAGCCTGCCATTTTCCATGCCGTGGCCGGACTATGACCAGATGCAGTGGTATCTTTTTGACATAGACATGGACCACCTCCTGGAGCTAATACGGAAGCTGGATGAGGCAGACCTGAAAAAGCTGGGCCTGTATACACGTTTTTTCACGCGCAACCTCACTAAGATCCCGCGATTGCAGCAGCTCTACGAGCTCGACTATCCGATAAGCGAGCAGGATCTGTGGTGGAAATGAAAAATCGCCCCTCCGCGCCGGCAGCGCGGAGGGGCGATTTATGACTGTCAGCCGAAGAACTTGTTGTGTATTGCCTGGACCGCCTGGTCCGCGTAGCCCTTTTCGATGAGGACGGAGACCTTTATCTCTGAGGTGGAGATCATCTGGATGTTGATCTTCGCGTCGTAGAGGGCCTCGAACATGAGGGCCGCTATGCCGGAGGCGCTCATCATGCCCGCGCCGACGATGCTGACCTTGCAGACGTTGGTGTCCACGCTCAGGTGGTCGTAGCCGATGGATTCCTGCAGCTCCGAGAGCGCCTCTGCCGCGGCGTCGGCGTCCGGCAGCGGCACGGTAAAGCTTATGTCGTTCGTGCCCTTCTTGCCGTAGGACTGCAGTATGATGTCCACGTTTATCTTCGCGCGCGCCATGGTGTTGAACACCCTGAACGCTATGCCGGGCTCGTCGGGCACGCCCACGACCGCTATGCGCGCCACGTCGTTGTCCTTTGCAATGCCGCTTATCTTCATCTCTTCCATCTTCTTTGCGACCTCCTTAACTTTAGTACCGGGCTTCCGCACATAGCTCGAAAGCACCTCTATCACCACGCCGTAGCGCTTCGCCAGCTCCACCGAGCGGTTCATCAGGACCTGAGCGCCGAGACTCGCGAGCTCGAGCATCTCGTCGTAGGTTATCTCGTCGAGCTTTCTGGCACCATTGACCTTTCTCGGGTCGGCGGTGTACACTCCCTCGACGTCCGTGTATATCTGGCACTTATCCGCGTGCAGCACCGCCGCTATGGCCACCGCCGTCGTATCCGAGCCGCCGCGCCCGAGGGTCGTGATGTCCTCGTTGCGGTCGATTCCCTGGAAGCCCGCGACTACGACGATCCGGCGCTTATCCAGCTCGCGGCGGATGCGCTCCGTCGAGACCCTGACGATCCTTGCCGAGCCGTAGGAGGTGTTCGTCTCGAGCCCGACCTGCCAGCCGGTGAGCGACACCACCGGCAGCCCGATGGCCTCCAACGCCATCGACATCAGCGCCACAGACTGCTGCTCTCCCGTCGAGAGCAGAACGTCCATCTCGCGCTTTGACGGCCGGGGGTTCAGCTCCCTCGCCTTGCCGATGAGATCGTCCGTCGTGTCTCCCTGTGCCGAGAGCACGACCACGACGTCGTGGCCCTCGGAATACGTGTCCGCTATTATCCCTGCGACCCTTTTTACCTTTGCGGCGTCGGCAACGGAGCTTCCGCCGAATTTCTGTACTATGAGCATGGGGTATGTCCCTCCAAAAGCAGCTTAATGGGCTTTTCCGCCCGTATCAGTATATGCCGTCAGTCGAGTACGCGGTATCGCGCGCGCACGTCCATTCCCTCGGTTCTTGCCGTCAGCTCCTCGCCGGGCATGTAAGGGGTGACGAAGGCGTACTCGTCCGGTTCCGCGTTAGGTGCGGGGATGAACCTGACGCCCTGGAAGGCCGCGCCGATTTTTGCCAGCGGGGCCACAACGCGTACCATCCACTTGCAGGAGAGCTTCTCCGGCCCGGTGACGTAGCCCGGCTCGGAGGGCCACCAGCCCATATAGGCCCTCGTGGAGGGGTCGCGCACGCAGTCTATCATGTCTCCCGTGACGGCGCTGGCTGTCGGGTGCGCGCCCGCGCCGGGGCCGAAGAACATGGCCTCGCCCACCGCGTCGCCCTTGACCGAGATGCCGTTCGTGACGCCGTCCACGTTCGCCAGCGGGTTCGACTTGGAGATGAGATGCGGCGCGACGAAGGCCGAGACGGAGTTGGGGCCTGTCCGCATCGCGCGGCCCAGCAGCTTTATCTTGTAGCCGAGTATCCTCGCGCATTCGATGTCCGCCGGGGTGATGTGCGTGATGCCCTCGGTGGTGATGGATGACGGCGGCACGTTCTTGCCGAAGCAGAGGTCGGCGAGGATGCAGATCTTGCGCCCTGCGTCAATCCCCTCGACGTCCGCCGTGGGGTCGGCCTCGGCGTAGCCCTTCTGCTGCGCCTCCCGCAGTGCCTGCGCGAAGCTCTTGCCGCACTGTATCATCTCGGTGAGGATATAGTTCGTCGTGCCGTTGAGAATGCCGCAGACGGAGCTTATCTCGTTTGCCGCGAGGCACTGGCAGATCGGCCGCAGGATGGGTATGCCGCCGCCGACGCTGGCTTCAAAGAGGAAGTTCACGCCCTTTTTTCGCGCGAGCGCCGTGAGCTCAAGGCCCTTTTCCGCCACCAGCTCCTTGTTGGAGGTAACGACGTTCTTGCCGGCCTCGAGGCAGCGCCGGTCGTACTCGTAGGCGAGGGTGGCCCCGCCTATGCACTCGGCCACGACGCCTATTTCCGGGTCGTTCACGATGGTGTCGATGTCGTGCACAATGAGATGCGCGAAGGGGTGGTCCGGCCTCGCCTTCCGGCAGAGGATGTATTTGAGCTCTATCTCCTGCCCGGCCCTGCGCGCTATGAGTTCCCTGTTTTTCGTCAGCACCTCGGCCGTGCCCCCGCCGACCGTGCCGATGCCAAGTATTGCAGCCTTAACCATTTATCTCTCTCCCCTGTGCTCTCAGCCCGCCAGCGCGTCGAAGCGGATGACCCCGTCCAGGCCTCTGGCCTTGGCTATCAGGTCGTCCACGCCGACAGGCATGTTCTCCGTTGTCGCCGAGATCGTCACTATCGCGGCCCCGTTCGTCGGTATGCTCTGGTTTATCGTCAGAATATTCGCGCCGGTATCGGCAAAAATAGCTAGCAGGGTGCTCAAAACGCCTTTCTTGTCCCTGAGCAGCGCGTTGAAAGTGACAATGCCGCCCTGCTTCATGTCCCGGAACGGCCGCACCGAGTCCTTGTACTTGTAGAACGCACTCCGGCTCAGGCCGATCCTGTCCACGGCTTCAGCCACGGTCCTGACCTCGCCCGTTTCCAGCAGCTCCTGTACCTGCGTGACCTTCACGAACACCTCCGGCAGCACGCCGGCCTCGACGAGTAAATATCTCGGAACGCCCTTTTCATTCACCTTACAGCGCCTCCTTCTGTTCCTGATGTAGTTCAGGAACGGCCGAATGTATTTGCCCGATGCACACAGTTATAACATATCCACGCCTCGCGCACAAGTGGTATTTTTCCGAAAACACCGCATTCCTGTCGGGGGCGATTCATCGTTTTGACGAAAGGCGGTAAAAACACAGATGTTGGGCTTTATTTTCTGCATCATAGCGGGCGCGGCGATGAGCGTCCAGGGGGTCATGAACACGCGCCTCGGCGAGACCATAGGGACGATGGAGGCTAACGTCCTCGTACAGTGTACAGCGGCCCTGCTCTCGGCGCTGGCGCTGCTGGTATACAGAACGGGCAGCTTTTCGTCGCTGGGGGAGGTGCCGTGGTACTACATGCTGGGCGGCGTGCTCGGCCTTGTGATCACGGTCACGGTCATGCTGGGCATAGGCGCGCTCTCACCCACGGTGGCCATAAGCGTCATCCTCATAAGCCAGCTCGCCGTCGCCGCGCTCATCGACGCCCTCGGCCTGATGGGGGCGGAGAAGGTCGCCCTTGACTGGCAGAAGGGCCTTGGACTCGCGCTCATGATAGGCGGGGTGCTTCTTTTTAAAAGATAGGGCTGTTGCGGCGGCGGATGTTGTGTTAAAATAAGATTTGAAATAATTATTGCACGGAGTATCAACATGTACACACAAATCGAAGAAAACATCTACAGCATCTATGTTCCTCTGCCGGAAAACCCGCTCAGGAACCTCAACTCGTATCTCATAAAAGGCGAGGGCGGCCGGAGCCTGCTCATCGACACGGGCTTTCGCCGGGATGAGTGCCGCGAGGCGCTGCTCGCCGGGCTGGCCGAGCTGGACGTCGGGCTGGAGGAGACCGATATCTTCCTCACACACCTGCACTCGGACCACTCGGGCCTTGCGGCGGAACTCGCGGCGCCGGGCGCGAAGATCTACATAAGCCGCGAGGACGGCACGAGGCTCGAGCAGTTCCGACAGGCGTCTAATTCGCACAGGATAGACGAGTATGCGAGGCTTGGATTCTCGGAGCAGGAGATAGCGTCCCTGAAGGATTCGCCTATGAGGAAATACAATTCCGTCAAAAAGGCGGATTTCACCTATGTGAGAGAGGGAGACACGCTGGATTACGGCGGAAGAAAGCTGGAAGTGATCCTGACGCCCGGGCACACCCCGGGACATGCCTGCCTCTACGACCGGGAGAACAAGGTCATGTTCCTCGGCGACCACGTGCTCTTTGACATCACGCCGAACATCACGAGCTGGCCGGGCTTTGAGGACCCGCTGGGGAAGTACGTGCACAGCCTCATGGACATCAGCATCTTCGACGTGCGCCTGCCGCTGCCGGCCCACCGCGGCATAAACGGCTCCATGTCGGAGCGGATAGGCGCGATCATAGAGCACCACGGGGCCAGGATACGCGAGATGCTGGACACCCTCACGCGGGAGCCGGGCCTTACGGCCTATGAGCTCTCGGGCAGGATGACCTGGCGCGTGCGCGGCAAAAGCCCCTCCTGGGCGGACTTTCCTCTGCAGCAGAAGTGGTTCGCCGTGGGCGAGACCGCGGCGCATCTGGAATACCTGACCGTCCGCGGCAGGGCCTACAGGAAGGCCGAGGGCGGAGTCTGGAGATACTACACCTGAACGTGCTGGAGGTGCGTAGATTGAAAAAGCTGCTGAAGGTACTGCTGGTCATAATAATTGTAATAGTAGTCGCGGCGGGCGGACTGGTCGGATTTTTGAGCTTCACGGAGTACAGGCCGGAGGACGTCGAGTACATAACGGCGGGGCAGCTGGGCGAGCCGGAGACCGTTGGAGGCACGGTGAGGCTGGTGAGCTGGAACGTGGGTTACTGCGGGCTTGGCGAGAACGAGGACTTCGTCATGGACGGCGGCAAGGGCGCCGGCAAGCCGGAGCGCGAGGATTTCGACTACTACTTCGAGGGCGTTTCGCAGGCGCTCGACGAGCTGGACGCCGACGTCTATATGTTGCAGGAGGTGGACGAGGACTCCGCCCGCAGCTACGGGACGAATGAGGTCAAATCCTTCTCCGAGGGCCGGAACGCTCACAGCTGGGCCTATGCGCAGAACTATCTCTGCCCCTTCGTACCCTTCCCCTGGCCGCCGATGGGCAGGATGAACAGCGGCATAATGACGACGGCGGACTACGCCGTCCAGGGCGGCACGGCGGAGCGCATCGCCCTGCCATGCCCGTTTTCGTGGCCCGTGCGCACGGCGAACCTCAAGAGGTGCCTGCTCATAACGCGCTGCCAGATCCCGGAGCTGGACAGCGAGCTTGTGGTGGTGAACCTGCACCTCGAGGCCTATGATGACGGAGAGGGCAAGGCCGCGCAGACGGCCATGCTGTTCGAGGTGCTTGAGGCCGAGTATGCCAAGGGCAGCTATGTCATTGCCGGCGGCGACTTCAACCAGACCTTCCCCGGCATGCTGGAGAAATGGCCCGTGCTCGACGACGGGTACTGGACTCCCGGCGTACTGGATGAAGCGTCCCTGCCGGAGGGCTGGAGCTTTGTCTTTGACGACAGCACGCCGACCTGCAGGCTCAACAACGCGCCCTACGACGAGGAGACGAGCCAGCACTACGTGCTCGACGGTTTCATCGTATCGCCGAACTTGGAGGTTTTGAGCGTTGAGACGCAGAGCCTGGGCTTTAAATATTCCGACCACAATCCGGTGGTCATCGAGATAGGTTTTAAGGAGGCGTAGCAAATGAAGGTACTGATGATAAGCGGAAGCCCGCACAAGGCGGGCAGTTCGAGGCTGGCTCTCGACGAGATGAAGAAGGTGTTCGAGGCCGAGGGCGTGGAGACGGAGCTTATAGAGGTCGGCGCGGGACCGATATCCGGCTGCACGGCCTGCGGTGCCTGCAAGAAGACGGGCGTGTGCGTCATTGACGACATGGTGAACGAGGCAATAAAAAAGCTCGAGGCCGCGGACGCTCTGGTCGTCGCGACCCCGGTGCACTATGCGTCCCCGGCCGGGGCGCTGCTGGCGTTTCTGGACAGGATGTTCTATGCCGGCGGGTCGAAGTTCGCGCACAAGCCCGCGGCGGCGCTGGCCTGCGCGAGGCGTGCCGGCACCACGGCGAGCGTGGACGTTATGAACAAGTATTTCACGATCAGCCAGATGCCGGTGGTGTCCTCGACCTACTGGAACGGGCTGTATGGCGTGTGTCCTGAGGCTGCGGCGCAGGACGCCGAGGGCCTGCAGACCGCGCGGAACCTGGCGCGGAACATGGCCTGGCTCATAAAGTGCATAGAGGCGGGCAGGGCGGCCGGGTTCCCGGCTCCGACGGCCGAGCGGGGGAACGTGACGAACTTCATCCGGTGACTCAGCGGTTGAGCAGCCAGATGCCGGCGTTGAGATAGCCTGCCACGAGAAGCCAGAGGATATAGGGTATCTGCATGAGGGCGGCAGGGCGGCTTATTTTGCCGAAGGCTGCGGTCATCGCGACGACGAGGCCGAAGAGCAGCACGAGCAGAGCGAGTGCGGCGAGAAAGGCCTGCGCCGGGAAGAATACAAGGGTCCAGATAAAGTTTACGGCCAGCTGCGCCCACCAGAGGCGCTCGGAAGTCCTGGAGCCGAGCGTGTCGGTGTTTTTGACCATCGCCATGCCGACGCCCATGAGGATGTAGAGCGCGGTCCAGACGATGGGGAACACCACGGGCGGCGGGGTGAGCGGCGGCTTATCGAGCAGCGGGAACACTTCCTTCATGGCGCGCCTTGTAAGGAAACCCGACAGCGCGCCGGCGCCGACGGCGATCGCGGGATAGACAAAATACCAGCTTTTCTTCTTCAAACGGAAAACACCCCCTTCCCGTCCTGTGGGACGCTATATGTTATTTCCCGTTTTGAGCGGAAGATTCCAAAAAATATCGCCCGGGGCCAAATCACAGGCCCGGGCGATATTTTTCAGTCCGTTTCTTTTGCCATTGCCAAAAGAAACGGACTGAGCCCCAAAGAAAAGCGGTGAAACGCCTTCGGAGTTTAGATTACATGCAGGGGCGGGGTTACCACTTGTTTTCTACCCTCTCGGCGAAGCCGGGAAAGTCTTTTACCCTTATTTTCCGCCCGTCGTCCAAAACGGCGGTGCCGGTGAAGCGGCCGAAGACCTGATGCTGGTCGCTCTTTATGAGCTTGACGTCGGTGCATGCGGACCTGTCGAGGATGGGCTGGAAGTCCATCTCGAAGCGGCCCTCGTCGCTGGTGAAGGTCCACTTCGACAGATAGGCGTAGTCCCCGCCGCGCCGCGGGATATTGAAGGTGACCCTGCCCAGCTTGTGCGCCCGGCCGTTGTAAAAGAGCATGTTTTCGGAGGCGGCCGAGGTGTCGCCGAAGCCGTAGCCTATGTTCCAGCCGAAGGGCACGCCGTCCACCGCGCCGGAGGCGCTGCCCCAGTACCAGGTGTTGTGATAAGTCCACACGCCGCGGCCCCAGTCGAGCACGCCGAAGGCCGTCTCCGGCTCGAACTCGTAGCGCCTTCCCCTGACGTTCACCCAGCCCGAGGCCCTCATGCAGTTGATCTTCTGGTTGAAGTAGAAGTGCCCGCGCTTTTTGAAGGGCGTGCAGATGACCATGCTCTCCTCAGGCTCGTCGGTGAGCAGTATCCTGCCTTCGACAGGTCTGCCGGAGGCGAAATTCTCCATACGGAACAGCAGGAGCCGTCCCTCGGAAGTGTGTCTGAAGGCAATCTCATAGCCCTTGCCTGAAACGGCCACATCCCCGGTTTCGGAGCTTTCCGGCATCTTACGCCTGCCGAGGGGAAGGGCGCACATGGGCGAGACGGTCTGCTGCCAGAGGTTTTCGAAGTCCAAAAAGGAGATGGAGTCGAGGCCCATGTAGCCGTTGTCGTCCACCGTGAGCGCAACGGCAAAGCGGCCGTTGTTCACGAGGTAGTAGTCCCATTCCTTTATCCTGTGGGCCGGGGCCTTTATGTCGGCCCTCTTGTACACGGGCAGGAGCCGTCTGGCATAGCCCGGCTCGGCTATGTTGCCGTTGCGGTCGAGCAGCGGCCGGACTCTTGTTATCTCATGCTGTCTCATGTGCCGCGCTCCTTTCTCAGCAGCCGTATATCCCGCCCGGAGAAGCTCAGGAGCAGGTACTCGCCCTCGAGCCTTGAGGTGACCTGCGGGCCGTATTTTCTCAGCAGTTCGTCGAAGCTGCAGTTCGTGCTCACTATGGTGCTCCTGTTCTCGCACAGCCTCGTGTTTATGAGCTGGTAGAGCGCCGAGATGGAGAAGGAGGTCACCATCTCGGTGCCGAGATCGTCGAGTATCATGAGGTCGCAGCCGAGGTAGTCCCGGACTTTTGCGGCCGCCTGATCGCCCTCGGCGTTCTCCCTCGAGAACCGCTGCGTTTCAAACTGACCGAGCGCCGCTGCCGCGGATTCGTAGGCGACCGAGAATCCGTTTTCTGCCACGACCCTCGCGATGCAGGCCGAGAGAAAGGTTTTGCCCAGCCCGGTGCCGCCCATGAAGATGAGGTTCGGCGAGCCCTTGCCGAAGTTTTTCGCGTACTCCCGGCAGGTCTCGTACACGACGGTCATGCACTCCCTCGGCGAGGCGCCGGTATTCGGGTCCCTTGTCTGGCTGTACCAGCTGAGGTCAAAGCGCTCGAAGCACTCGTCGCCGCCGCGCAGCAGCGTGCTCAGCTCCTGGGTAAGCTCGCGGTTATAGAGCTTCTTGAGGCAGCGGCAGAGTTCCTTGCCGTCCAGACCCGTGTCGCGGCAAATTTTGCAGCCGTATATCTCGTCCGTGTAATCAATCGGGTAACCGCCGCCCACCAGCAGCTCGGCTCTTTGCCTCTGCAGCTCCAGGTTCTCGTCCCGGAGCCTTTCGATGCGCTCCTTTGCGCCCGGCTCGCGGCTCATGGCCAGTCTGGACAGCTCTATCATCTGCTGCCTGAGCCTGCGGTCTATGCCGCCCAGTTCAGGCAGCTTCGCACAGGCCTCCTCCAGCCTTCTGCGCTGCTCTGCCTCATTCGATTCTCTTGCCGCGGCGAGCTTTTCCCTCGCCCTTGCCAGCAGCCTGCCGTTATAGCCCATGCTTTGTCACCGTCCTTTCTCAGTTGCCGCGGACCTTGTCGTAGATCTTTTTCATCCTCTCGAGCTCGCCCATACGGCTCGGCTCCGTCCTCTGAGACTGCCGCGGGCCGCCGGAGGACCTCCTCGGAGCGTCGCCGTCGGCGATCTCCTGCGTGGTGTGCAGGCCCTTCTCGTGCCAGCTCTGGATGATGCGGTTCATGTAGTTCCACTTGAGCTGGCCCGTGTTCGTCACCGTCTTGTCGTAGGCAAGCTCAATGGCGCCCTGCGTGAAGCCCTGTTCCAGCCAGCCCTCGACATATTTCCGCTCCGTCGGAGTGAGCGGCCTGTCGTGTATGCCGAAGCTTCGCCTCAGGGACTCCGATGCGTCACGAAGCCTGGCGCGCATCCTAATATAATCCTCGGCCTGTTCAAAGGTCATTATCTCCCGATCTGCCCAGATATAGGCCTCTTTTTCAATCTGCCTCATCGTCGGGACCCTGCCGGGGCCGAATTTTAGTTTGTATTCCTCGCAGCAATGGTGCAGCAGCTCCATGATGACGTCCACGGGAAGGCCCAGAAAGTCGTATATGCCGAACAGCGTGCGCGTGTCCGCGCCCGAGAGTGCGTGGCCGAGCACGCTCTCCGCTTCGGCGAGCACGCCCTTGAAGGCCGGGTCCTCGCCCGAGCGCCTGACCACGTCCTCAGCTGTGTACTCCGGCATGGTGTCGGCCGGCTGAGTCGGGACTCGGGCTGAAGCGCCGTCTGAAAGCAGGCCGAGCGACCTCAGCTTTGCCGCGCAGCCGCCGAGACGCTGCGGCTCCCAGCCCAGCGCCCGGCACAGCTCCTGGTTAGGCTGCTGGCCGTGCCTGAGCAGATATATGTACAGCAGGGCGCAGTCGCCGTCGCCCGCCGAAATGAGCTTGTCCGCATCCTCGGCCGGCAGCGCGCAGACCGCAGCGCTCAGCCGGTAGCTCTTATCCTTCATCTTCCATTCCTCTCTCCGACTATGGGCTTTCATTTTATCATTTATTTTGACTTGTAGCAAGAGGGGGCTTGTGTTATAATTATTTCTGTATGTAATCGAATTGTAATCGTTGAAGCTCAGGAGTAGTTGCGATGCTCGAGGTAATAACGCCCGCGCCGAACGCGGAGGCCGTGATAGCGGCGGTGCAGAGCGGCGCGGATTCGATAATAATACGTTTTGGCGGAGCAGGCGGGCGCGGGTTTACGCAGGCGGAGTTTACGAAGGCCGTGCGTTATTGCCGGGTCCGGGGCTGCCGCGTGTACGCGGAACTGGACACGCTGGTGGCGGACTCGGAGATGTCCGCGGCGGCGGAGCTGGTGCGCAGCGCCTGCGAAGCGGGCGTGGACGCGGTGATAGCGCAGGACTGGGGCTTCATTCTGGCGGCGAGGCAGTCGGCGCCTCTCATGCGTGTGTTCGCTGGGGAGCGGCTTGGGCTGCACAACGCGGCGGGGATAGAGGCCGCGATACAGCTCGGCGTTGCGCGGGTCATGCTGCCCTGCGAGCTGCCGATGGACGAGATACGTGCCATCGCAAGGCGCGGCGGCGTGGAGCTGGGCGTCACGGTCATGGGCACGCTCTGCGCGTCAAGACAGGGTCAGTGCTACATGGCGGCGATAAACGGCCGGGGCAGCGCCAACAGGGGCGACTGTCCGGGGCTCTGCCGCGAGAAGTATTCGCTCGGCGGCAGGATGGACGACTATCCGCTGAGCATGCGGGACCTGATGGCGATAGAGCGGATACCGGAGCTTGCGGAGCTTGGCGTTGCGGGCGTCGTTGCCGGCCGGGGCGTCGCAAGGCCGGAGCGGCTGGCGAAGCTGACGCAGGTGTGCATAAAATGCGCAAGGGACTTAAGGAAGCCCACTCCGCTCGAAAAGGACGAGCTGGAGCTTATATTCACGGGCCGGGAGTTCACCGAGGGCTACTACCCCGGGGAGCCGGACGGGAACATGACGGGCCTGCCCGGGCAGCCGGACAGGGATGCCGAGCGCGCCATGCACGCGGTGCGCAAGGGATACGCGGACTCGGAGCTGCGGCGTGTGAAGGTGGAGTTTTTCGCGCTCATCCAGGCGGGCCGGCCATTCAGGAGCGGCATACAGGACGAGGACGGGAACCGGGCCGTATGGAACGGGCCGGAGCCGATGGCGGCTTTCGGACAGGAGTTCAACCAGAGGACGGTGGAATCGGAGTTCCGCAAGACCTCCGGTACGCCCTACTCCTGCGAGCGTGTGAACGTCATGCTCGGGCCCGGGGTGATGCTGCCTGAGGGAATGCTGCAGCAGGCGAGGCGTGAGCTTATAAAACAGCTCACGGCCAAGAGGGCCGAGGCGCCCCATATGCGGACGGGCCGGCTGGCCCCGGCGATGGGCGGAAGCCCTGAAACGCCGAAGCTGGACGCGATATTCGAGGTCATGTCGGCCTCTCAGCTGACGGAGGAGCTGGCGGAGCTCGGGCCGGACCTTCTGTATGTGCCCATCTCGGTGCTGGCGGAAAGCCCTGAGAGCATAGAGCCCTTCCTGCCCATGGGCACGACGGTCGCGGCGGTGCTGCCGAGGATAGTACACGACGGGGAACTGCGCGAGATGGCCGGGCTGCTGCAGAGGGCGCGTGCCGCCGGTGTAACGCAGGCGGTGGTCGGCAGCCTTGGGCACATAGGTATAGCGAGGGCTGCCGGGCTGGATGTGCGCGGGGATTACGCGCTCAACATCTTCAATTCCTACTCGCTGCAGATAGCGTCGAAGGCGGGCCTGCTGTCGGCGACGCTGTCCTTTGAGCTGAACATGGAGCAGATACGGCAGTTATCGAAGCCTTTGGATACGGAGATAATAGCCTATGGCAGGCTGCCGGCCATGCTGACGGAGAGGTGCCTCATAAAGGCGAGCGCAGGGCGCTGCGCCTGCGGGGCTCCGGCGAGGATGAGCGACGAGTATGGCGGGGTGTACCCGGTGGTGAGGGAGTATACCTGCCGCAACGCGGTGTACGGGCCATCGAAGGTGTTTTTGGGCGACAGGCTGGAGGATGTGAAGAAGGCGGGGGTCCGCGGGATGCGGCTGCTGTTCACGAACGAGGGCGCGCGGGAGTGCGTAGAGGTGGCAAAGAGCTTCCTTGGCCTGAGCGATTATCGGCCGAACGGCTTGACCCGTGGGCTGTATTACAGAGGTGTTTAGCAGGATGCAGATGATATTGGCTTCAGGCTCGCCGAGAAGGCGCGAGCTGTTGGAGATGCTGGGCCTGGAATTCGAGGTGTGCCCGGCGAAAGGCGGGGAGCACCCGCCGGAGCACGCGGGGCCGGAGGAGATAGTCCTCGCGCTCTCGGAGGCGAAGGCGCGGGAGGTCGCGGAACACTCGGGCTCAGAAAACGTCATAATAGCCGCGGACACTATAGTCTGGCTGGACGGGGCGCTGCTTGGCAAGCCGCACGACGAGGCGGAGGCGGCGTGGATGCTCAGGGCGCTCTCGGGCAGGGAACACGAGGTCTGGACAGGCGTGTGTATAATAAAGGGAGACGAGAAGCTCGCCGGCGCGGAGCGGACATATGTGAAGTTCCGGGATTTGACGGAGGACGAAATATCCGCCTACATAGCCACAGGGGAGCCTATGGACAAGGCCGGGGCCTACGGGGCCCAGGGCTATGCCTCGATCTTTGTCGAGGGCATACGGGGCGACTTTTTCAACGTTATGGGCCTGCCCATATGCAGGCTCGGCAAAATGCTCGATAAATTGGGTGTGAAGCTGCTTTGAAGGAATATCTGAAGAAAAACGGCATAAGGCTGGGCGTCATCATCCTCGCCGTGGTGCTGGTGGCGCTGCTTGCCGGGCAGGTGCTGGGCGGCAGGGCGGACTTTTTGACGAACGCCATAGTCACGGCAAGGGAGCCGATACGGCAGGCGGCGGCCTCCGTGTCGAACCTGCTGGACAGCGTCTACGGCTATCTGTTCGAGTACGAGCAGCTCAAGGCGGAGAACGAGTCCCTGAGGATACAGCTCGCGGAGGCACAGGCAGAGGCGCGCGAAGGCCAGGATGCGCTCGACGAGAACGACAGGCTCAGGAACATCCTCGGCTTTGCTGAAAAGCATACGGATTATGTGATGGAGTCGGCCCGGATAGTGTCCTGGAGTGCGTCGAACTGGGGTTCGAGCTTCACGATAAGCAAGGGCCTGAGCAGCGGGCTGGAGGTCGGCGACTGCGTCGTGAACGAATACGGGGCGCTGGTCGGGCAGATCTCGGAGATAGGCGACTCGTCGGCGACGGTGAGGACGCTCATAGACGTGAACACGAGCATAGGCGCCCTGGTGGGCGTGGACGGTTCCGCTGCGATGCTGATGGGCGACTATACGCTGATGAGAGAGGGCCAGGTGAAGGTGACCTGGCTGACCGAGGGCGCGCAGCTGTTCCTCGAGGACGACGTGCTGACCTCCGGCTCGGGCGGCATGATACCCCAGGGCGTCGTGATAGGCAGCGTTGTCTCGATACAGAGCGAGGCCGGCGGCCAGACCGAGTACGGTATCATAGAGCCCGCGGCGGACCTCGACACTCTGGTCCAGGTGTTCATAATAAAGGAATTCGACGTCGTTGACTGACGGGCTTTCGGAGGCTTGGGCATGGTCTGGGATCTGATAAACCGGGAGAAACTGCGGCGCGCGCTGCTGTATTTGCTGTTTATGGCGGTGTGTCTGCTGATGCAGGACTCGATATTTGCGAATTTCAAGCTGTTCGGCGTGAACATGTTCTTTCTGCCCGCGGCAGCCGTGGCCGTGGGGATGTTCGAGGACGGCGTGTGGGGCGCGGTGTTCGGGCTGTGCCTGGGTTTTCTGACGGACATCAGCTACGACTATACGGCGTTGTTCGTGGCGGTGTTCCCGGCGCTGGGCTTTTTCTCTGGCATACTCTCGCGCTGGTATGTGAACAGACGGTTTTTTGCGTATATGCTCATAAGCACCGCGGCCTGCGTCATCGCGGCCTTCTCGCAGATGCTCGGGCTGATCCTGGCCGGGCACGAGCTGGGCGCGATGATAAAGACGGCGATAATCCAGGTCATCTGGTCGCTGCCCATGACGGCGGCGCTGTATTTCCCATGCAAGGCGATAGCGAGAAAGAAGATCTAGCGTTCGCCACGGTTCCAGCGAAAGGATAAGCAATGAAAAAACTTGTAAGTTCAGGCAGGCTGTTCGCCTTTGGATTCATCGTAACGGCGCTTCTGGCGCTGTGCGTGGTCACGCTGTACAAGCTGCAGATAATAGAAGGCGCGGCGTATTACGAGGAGAGCCAGGAGAACCAGTCCAGCCTCCAGACGGTGACGGCTTCGAGGGGCAACATACTGGACCGCTACGGCAGGGTGCTGGTGTCGAACAGGGAGTGCTACAACCTCAAGATAAGCGACACGAGGCTCTTTTCGGACGAGGTCGAGGACCCCAATTCCGTCATACTTGAGATGGTTAATCTGATAGAGGCGTCCGGGGAGACGTATACGGACGACCTGCCTATAACGCAGGAGCCGCCCTTCGAGTATACGGATATGACGGAACTGCAAAGGACACTGCTGACGGCATATCTCAAGGGCAAGGGCCTGGATGAGGACACGACCGCGGTCGAGCTGATGAGCTATTTCAGGACGCGATATGACATAGCCAACAGCTATACTGCGGAGGAGATGCGCAAGATCGCGGGCGTGCGCTATGCGATCAACGTGAGATACGAGATAAATACCAGCTCGTATATTTTTGTCGAGGATGCGTCGATAGACCTCATTTCTGATCTCATGGGCGTCGTAGGCAACGTGGTGGAGGTGGAGACCTCCTATATCCGTGAGTACAGTACGCAGTACGCGGCGCACATACTGGGCTATGTCGGCTCGATGAACGAGGCAGAGGTCGACAAGTACAGGGCGGGCAAGGAAAACAGCACATACGACTACGATACTAAGGTTGGCAAGGACGGGATAGAATACGTCTGTGAGGAATGGCTGCACGGCACGAACGGGCAGGCGACGGTGACGCGGACCTCCTCGGGAACGGTGACGAATACCATTTATGAGAAGGACCCGGTACCGGGCAACCATGTGTATCTGACAATTGACATAGAGCTGCAGGAGGCGGTGGAGAGGGCGCTGGAGAGCGGCATCTACGCCATGCAGCTCAGCCGCGACGAGGAGAACGTCGAGGCGGTGGCCGAGGGGCGCGAGGACGAAGTAAGGGAGGACATACAGGGCGGCGCGGTAGTGGTCGTGGACGTGGACACGGGCGAGCCGCTGGCCATGGCAAGCTACCCGACCTTCGACCTGTCGAGGATAACGGATGAGAGCTATTATAAAGAGGTGCTGGAGGCGGACTACGACCCGCTGTACAACCGCACGACGATGGGCGCATACGAGCCGGGCTCGACCTTTAAGCCCTGCACGGCGATAGCGGGCCTTTCCGAGAACCTAATAAATACCGAGACGACCATACTCTGCGACGGCGTGTTTACGAAGTACGAGACCCAGGGCTACGCGCCGGAGTGCTGGATATACTCGCAGAACAATTTCACGCACGGGTATGACAACGTGACGAAGGCAATCATGGATTCGTGCAACATCTTTTTCTATACTCTGGCAGACGACATGGGCATCAGGACGCTGATGGAGTACGCTAAGAACTTCGGCCTGGGTGAAGCGACGGGCATAGAGCTGCCGGAGGTGACCGGCAACATGGCCAATCCCGACACGCACCTGAACTACGACGTGGACCAGTGGTACGACGGCGACACGGTGCAGGCCGGTATCGGCCAGTCGGACAGCATTTTCACGCCACTGCAGCTGGCGGAGTACTGCGCGGCCATAGCCAACGGCGGCACGCGGCACTCTGCGGCGATAGTAAAGAGCGTGCGGAGCTTCGACTATTCGACGCAGCTGTACAACAAGGGCGTCGAGGTGCTCTCGACGGTGGAGTCGGCGGACTACAACTGGGCCGCGGTACAGCAGGGCATGTACGAGATGGCCAACAACGTGAACAGCTCGGGCACCAACGTATACCTCACTCTGCATGACTACAGCTATAACGGCGTGAGCCTGCCGGTCGCGGCAAAGACCGGCACATCGCAGCTGGGCGAGGACAAGACGAACAACGCCATCTTCATGTGCTACGCACCCTTCGACGATCCGCAGATCGCGGTGTCGATCGTGGTAGAGCGCGGCGCGTCCGGCGCGAATCTGGCCAATATAGCTAAGAACGTGCTGGATGCCTACTTCAGCCTTGGCGTCACGGAGACCACGGCAGAGGGCGAGTATACGCTTCTCAAGTGAAAAACTGTCGGAAATATGCGGAAAAGCCGAGAAATCTGTTGAAATATTTACGAATGTGGCATATAATCAATATCTAAGACAGTTTTGAGTAGATGAGGCTCCGGCGGGGGTGCCGGGGTACGGAGGGAGAACGAGTATGAATATTGCGCTGCTGGCAGACGACGGCAAGAAGGAACTGATGGTCCAGTTCTGCATCGCGTACTGCGGCATTCTGGCGGAGCACAGCATTTGTGCGACGACGACGACGGGCAAGCTCGTGAGCGAAGCCACAGGGCTGCCGATAACCCTGTACCTGCACGACAAGCAGGGCGCGCAGCAGATAGGCGCGAGGATAGCGTATAACGAGATAGACCTGGTGATATGCTTCTGCGACCCGGCGAATCCCGAGGGTTTTGACAGTGTGAACAAGCTCTCGAGGCTCTGCGACCAGCACCTCATACCGATGGCGACTAACGCGGCCACGGCGGAGGTACTGATACAGGGACTGCGGAGGGGAGATCTCGACTGGCGAGATATCGTCAATCCGAAAAAGAAATGAGCACGCGCCATAGGGCGGCGGTAAATTATTCCGCCGCCCTTGCGCTGTATTTGTATTTGGAGGTCATTTGAATGGAAAAGGTGACGCCGAGGACGCTCTCGGGTTTCATGGAGCTGCTGCCGGAGGAGCAGCTGAAGATGGAGAAGCTGCTGGCTGCGCTCAGGCGGGTGTACTCGCTCTACGGCTTCACGCCGCTGGATACGCCGGCGATAGAGTCGGCCGAGGTGCTGCTGGCCAAGGGCGGCGGCGAGACGGAAAAGCAGATATACCGCTTCATGAAGGGTGAATCGGACCTTGCGCTCCGATTCGACCTCACCGTGCCGCTGGCGAAGTACGTGGCGGCGAACTATGCTAAGCTGCAGTTCCCCTTCAGGCGCTACCAGATAGGCAAGGTCTGGCGCGGAGAGCGGGCGCAGCGGGGCCGGTTCCGCGAGTTCTATCAGGCAGACATCGACGTCATAGGCGACGGGAAGCTCGACATCATGAACGAGGCGGAGATACCGTCTATCATCTGCCGCGCCTTCACCGAGCTGGGACTCGAGGACTTCACCATCAGGATAAACAACCGCAAGGTGCTGGGCGGCTTTTTCAGGATGCACGGCATGAACGCCCCGGCGGAGATACTGCGCACTATCGACAAGCTCGAGAAGATAGGCGAGGATAAGGTCAGGGCCATACTCATGGACGACTGCGGGCTTGACGCGGCGCAGGCGGGCGAGGCCCTCGGTTTCATAGGCTTCAAGGGCACAACGGCGGAGAAGCTCGCCTTCCTTGAGGGCATGACGGGACGCGATGAGCTGTTCGACGAGGGCGTGAAGGAACTCCGCACGGTCGCGGAGGCGCTTCCGGGCCTCGGAGTGCCGCCTGAGCGCTTTGCCATAGACCTCACTATCGCACGTGGCCTCGATTACTACACGGGCACGGTGTACGAGACGACGATAAACTCGCACCCGGAGATAGGCTCGGTCTGCTCCGGAGGGCGCTACGACGACCTCGCGGAGTACTATACGGACAGAAAGCTGCCCGGCGCGGGCATCTCGATAGGCGTGACGCGGCTGTTCTACGTGCTCTCCGAGCAGGGGCTGCTCAACCCCGAGCTCACGGCGGCCCCGGCGGACGCTATCGTGCTGCCCATGACTGACGATTTGGGCTTCGCGGCCCAGACGGCGACGAAGCTCCGGGAGGCCGGCATACGCACGCAGCTCTATACCGAGGACAAGAAGTTCAAGCAGAAGCTGTCCTATGCATCGAAGCTGGGCATACCCTTCGCGGTGATAATAGGCGAGGACGAGATGAAAAGCGCCCGTGTGTCTCTGAAGGACATGCAAAAGGGCGAGCAGATAAGCTGCACTCAGGATGAGGCGGCTGAGAAAATACTGACCGCGCTGGCGGAGAGCGCCGGGGAGCGGCTCATAAAGGAAAAGTAAGGGGTAAGAGGACATGATGCAGTCAAGGACACACAACTGCGGGCAGCTCCGCATTGAAGACGCAGGCAAGAGCGTAAAGATAGTCGGCTGGATGGAGAACGTGCGCGAGGTCTCCTCAGCGCTGGCCTTCATCGTCGTGCGCGATTTTTACGGCACGACGCAGGTGGTCGCGGAGACGGAGGAGATGGTGAAGGCATTCAAGGCCGTGACGCGCGAGAGCACGATATCAGTCGAGGGCACGGTTCGCGAGAGGGCGAGCAAGAACCCGAAGCTGCCGACGGGCGATATCGAGGTAGTGCCGGAAAAGCTCGAGGTGCTGGGCAAGTGCCAGTATAACGAGCTGCCCTTCCAGATAAACCGCTCGCGCGAGGCGGACGAGGCGGCGCGGCTGCGCTACCGCTATCTCGACCTGCGCAATCCCGAGGTGAAGGCGAACATCGTCCTGCGCTCGAAAGTCATCTCCGCGCTCAGGCGGGCGATGGAGGCGCAGGGTTTCATGGAGATCACGACGCCTATACTTACCGTGTCCAGCCCCGAGGGCGCGAGGGACTACCTCGTCCCGGCGCGGAACCATCCGGGCAAGTTCTACGCCCTGCCTCAGGCGCCGCAGCAGTTCAAGCAGCTGCTCATGGCCTCGGGCTTCGACAGGTATTTCCAGATAGCGCCCTGCTTCCGGGACGAGGACGCGCGCGCCGACCGCTCGCCGGGCGAGTTCTACCAGCTCGACATGGAGATGGCTTTCGCCTCGCAGGAGGACGTGTTCGAGGTGCTGGAGGCGGTGCTGCCGCCCATTTTCGCGGAGTACGGCAAGTATTCGCGGGCGTCCGCGGCGCCGTTTAAGCGCATACCCTACATGGAGGCGCTGGAGAAGTACGGCACGGACAAGCCCGACCTGAGGATAGACCTCGAGGCTCAGGACGCGACGGAGCTGCTCGGCGGCTGCGGTTTTGGGCCCTTCGAGGGGAACGTGGTGAAGGTCGTGGCGGTCCCGGGCTACACGGGCACGCGCAAGCAGATAGACAAGCTCTGCGCGGATGCGGAGGTGCAGTCGGGGAACAAGGCTTACTGGTTCAGGATAGACGAGAAGGGCGAGGTCGTCGGCGGCATAGCGAAGTTTGTGCAGCCGATAGCGGACGCGGTGAAGGCCGGGTTGGGTCTCGAGCCGGGCACGCTTGTGCTGCTGGCCTCGGGCGCGAAGGGCGCGGCGCAGAAGACGGCGGGCGTGCTGATAAAGCTCGCGGGCGCGGCCTGCCCGGAGCACATGGACGCGGAGAAATACGAGTTCTGCTGGATAGTGGACTTCCCGATGTACGAGATAGGCGAGGAATCGGGGCAGCTGGAGTTCTGTCACAACCCCTTCTCAATGCCGAAGGGCGGCCTGGCGACGCTGCTGGCGGCGGAGCGTGGGGAGATAGACCCGCTGACGATCACGGCGGACCAGTACGACCTCGTGTGCAACGGCGTGGAGCTGTCTTCGGGCGCGGTGCGGAACCACGAGCCTGAGATCATGGTAAAGGCGTTTGAGATGGTGAACCTCGGCGAGGAGGACGTTAAGGCGAAGTTCCCCGCGATGTACAACGCCTTCTGCTACGGTGCGCCGCCGCACGCGGGCATAGCGCCGGGTGTGGACCGGATGGTCATGCTGCTGGCGGGCGAGGATTCGATACGCGAGATAATCCCCTTCCCGATGAACAAGAGCGCGCAGGACCTGATGATGGGCGCGCCGGGCGAGGTGACGCAGAAACAGCTCGACGAGCTGCACATCGCGCTCGTAGCAGAGAAAGATTAAAGTTTTTTGCCCAGCTTTTTTGAAAAATAGCTGGGCCAAAATCCTAAAGTTTTTTGCCCAGCTTTTTTTCAAAAAAGCTGGCGGAGTCCAGAGGCGGAGCCTCTGGCCGCTCTCCGCAGAGAGCGGAAGACCCCTGTGTCGGCATTAAGTATTCCGCTGCCGCCTTTTGTAAAAGGCGGGCGAAAACTTCAGACTCGGAGGTGGATGCTTTGAACAGGTTCCTCGAGAAATACCGCCGCGGCGAGAAGTCGCTCGGTACCTTCACGCACCTTTTGAGCGCGCCCGCCGTTGAGGCGCTCGCACGCGCTGGCATGGATTACGTCATCATCGATATCGAACACAGCCCAATAGGCGCGGAACACGCGGCCGAGCTCGTCGGCATTGCTGACGGCGCGGGTTTGGCACCGTTTGTGAGAGTCGACGAGATAAGCCGCAGCCCCGTGCTCAAAATGCTCGACGTCGGCGCCGCGGGCCTCATCGTGCCCCAGCTCGAGACCGTCGAGCAGGCGAAACAGCTCGTCTCCTGGGCCAAGTTCGCCCCCACCGGGAACCGCGGCTACTGCCCCTCGCGCGACGGCGGCTGGGGCTATGACGCGAACTATTCCGGAGGCATGGAGGGATACATGGACTGGGCAAACAGGAACACCCTGCTCATACCCCAGTGCGAAACCGCCGGCTGCCTCGAGAATATCGAGGAGATCGTCGCAATTGACGGCGTGGACGGCATATTTATCGGGCCGTTCGATTTGTCCATAGCGCTGGGCATACCGGGCCGGTTCGGGGACGAGCGGCACATAAACGCCGTGGAGCGCGTGCGCCTCGCATGCAAAAAGGCGGGGAAACCCTGCATCATGTTCTGCGGCGACGGCAAGGCCGCCGCGGGGTATTTTAAGCAGGGCTTCGACAGCGTGACGGTGAGTCTGGATATCGGCATGTTCATAGAGGCCGTGCGCGCCACGGTGGATACGGCCTTCGGAAAATAAGAACGATAAAAGGGGGAGCACCCGATGGTATCGCGCATACGCTCGCTGGGGATAAAGGGGATCGGCGGCTACGAGGTATCCGTCGAGTGCTCCATTGCTCAGGGCCTGCCGGGCTTTGAGATAGTCGGCCTGCCCGACGCGGCGGTGAGAGAGGCCCGTGACAGGGTCAGGGCCGCGATAAAGAATTCTGGGCTGAAGTTCCCGGTGTCGCGGCTGACCGTGAACCTAGCCCCCGCGGACACGAAGAAGGCGGGCACGGTGTACGACCTGCCCGTGCTGCTGGGCATCCTGGCCGTGACGGGGGAGATAAAGGAGCCGCCCGCGGACTGCGCGTTTTTCGGCGAGCTGTCGCTGGCCGGGGAGCTGCGGCCCGTGCGGGGCGCGCTGCCCATGGCGCTGGCGGCGGAGCGGGCCGGTATAAAGCGGCTGTTCGTGCCTGCGGATAACGCGCCGGAGGCGGCCTTCGCGCAGGGGATAGAGGTGTACCCGGTCGAGAACGTAACGACGCTGCTGGAGTATTTCAGGGAGCAGACGGAGCTTGAGCCGGTGCAGCCCGGCACGGAGCGGCGCGAGCATACGGGCGGGCCGGATTTCTCGGAGGTCAAGGGCCAGCAGTACGCCAAACGGGCGCTCGAGGTCGCGGCGGCGGGCGGGCACAATATACTCATGGTCGGCCCGCCGGGGGCCGGGAAAAGTATGCTCGCAAAGCGCATGACCACCATCCTGCCGGATATGAGCAGGGATGAGATGCTGCAAACGACGGAGATACACTCCGTCGCCGGCCTGACGAACCGGAACAATCCCATCGTCGACACGCGGCCTTTCCGCGCGCCGCACCACACGACCTCGTCGGCGGCGCTCTCGGGCGGGGCGCAGCTGCAGCCGGGGGAGATGAGCCTTGCTCACAACGGCGTGCTGTTCCTCGACGAGCTGCCGGAGTTCCACAGGGATGTCCGCGAGGCGCTAAGGCAGCCGCTGGAGGACGGCGTGGTGACGGTGTCGAGGGCGGCGGGCACGGTGACATACCCGAGCCGGTTCATGCTGATTTGCGCCATGAACCCCTGCAAATGCGGCTGGTACGGGCACCCGACGCACCGCTGCACCTGCTCGGAGCTGGAGATACGGCGCTATCACTCGCGGGTCTCCGGGCCGCTGCTGGACAGGATAGATATCATAATAGAGGTGCCGGCGCTGGAGTACGAGGAGCTGTCGGGCAAGGCGGAGGCGGAGCCGTCCTGCGAGATAAAGAAGCGGGTGGACTTTGCGAGACACAGGCAGCGCGAGCGGCTCGCGGGCACGGGCGCGGACTGCAACGCGCACATGGGGCCGAAGGAGCTGGACAAATTCTGCGAGCTGAAGCCGGAGTGCTCAAAGCTCATGGAGAACGCCTATAAGAAGATGGGCCTGACGGCAAGGAGCTACGACCGCATACTGAGGGTGGCCCGCACGATCGCCGACCTCGAAGGCGCAGAGACCATAGAACCCGAACACCTCGCCGAAGCCATTCAATACCGCACCTGGGACTTCCGCCTGGAGAACTGAGCGCCTGACAATGCTCCGCTCCGGACGGTATAATTGAGACAATGGTAAAAAGCGGATATCCGCTTTTGTGCTCCCTGTGGGAGCACAATGAAAACTGGAGGCGATGAGAATGAAAAACTGCTCGGTCTGGCGCTCGTCACGGCCCTCTGCGCCGTGCTGCTCTGCACCGGCGCGACGGCGGATGAGGTCGGGGACTTCACCGTTACCGGCGGCACCGAAGGCACGGACTACAGCTATGCAAACGGCGTGCTGACGATAAAAACAGACACGCCTCTCACTATCAAAAACACGGACAGCTCGAAATCGACCACTGACCGCATAGTCATAGACAGCGGCGTGACGGCTAACCTCACGTTCGCGGGCGTGAACATAGCGCTTGGCAAGAATGAGGACACAGAAGGCGTCAGCGCAGTCACCGTGCCGTCGGGCGCGGAGCTGGACCTCACTCTGGCGGACGGCAGCGAGAACGAGCTCACCGGAGATACAAATGGAGGATCCAGCAATAGCAGCTCCGGAGCCGGAATAGAGGCACCCAAAGGAGCAACTCTCACCATAAGCTGTGCCCACAGCGGGGATACCGGCCACGTCTGCGGCGAGAACTGCGGCAGCCTGTCCGCCAGCGGAGCCGCCTGGGGTGAGGCTAATGGCTGTGCGGCCGGAATAGGCGGTAAACGAGCCGCCGGAGGCACGATCACGATAAACGGCGGGAACATCGAGGCCACGGGCGGCCGCGGAGCGGGTATCGGCGGCGGAGGCATGGATTGGCCGTGTACCGGCGGTACGATCGTAATCAACGGAGGTAAGGTGGTCTTGAAAGCGCGGGCATTGGCGGCAGCGCGGCCTCCAGCGGCAATATAACGATAAACGGCGGCACTGTCACGGCCCGCAGCTTTGTCCTAGTCAGCTCCGTTGGCGGCGCGGGCATCGGCAGCGGCAGTGGCAGTATATACGGCGGCGATATAACGATAAGCGGCGGCACAGTCATTGCCTTCGGCGGGGAGTATACCGGAACCTATGAAAACATCCAGTATTATGGGCCTTCTGGCATAGGCAGCGGAGGCTTTAGTGTAGATATTGATTTTGATGAGACTTATGAAAGTGAAAAGCCTAGCTCCGGTAAGTTCAGCACAACGGGCTCGGATGGAAAACCCGGCAGTGCGATCATATTCGCCTACGGCGGGAGAGGGACGGACGGCAACGGTCTCGCCGGAGAGCGCCACGGATAAGAGCCTCACTTGGTCGAGCAGCGACCCGGATGTGGCCTCGGTCAACGCTGACGGCCTCGTCACGGCGCACAAGCCGGGTACGGCGGTGATCACCGTGGCGACCGGCGACGGCGGATTCACGGCGAGCTGCACGGTCAATGTGGTGCCCGAGTATATTCCAGAGACGCACGACATAACGGTCGCCGCCAGCGACGGCGGCACGATAAGGCCAAGCCTCTCCAATTCGAGCGTGGGCGCGGTGATAACGCTGACCGTCAAGCCCGACGAGGGCTATGAGCTGGCGTACATCACGGTCGACGGCGAGCGCATTTCCGGTACGAGCTTCACCATGCCCGACCACGCCGTCACCGTTTCCGCGGTGTTCGTGCTCAGGAGCCTGCCCTTCACGGACGTGAGCGCGGGCGCGTGGTACTACGACGAGGTCAGCTATGTCTACACCAACGGACTCATGGAGGGCATGTCCGACACGCTCTTTGACCCGAACGGCGGCATGACCCGTGCGATGGTCTGGGCCATCCTCGCCCGCATCGACGGCGTGACCGTCACCGGCGACAACTGGGCCGAGACCGCCCGCAGCTGGGCCATGGCCTGGTCGGTGGGCAAGGGCGTCATCGAAGGCGACGAACTCTCGAGGCTCGCACCTGCCGACAGCGCGACACGCGCCCAGTGCGCGGCGATACTCATGCGCTATGTGGAGCTGGGCTGAGGGCGAGAAAAACAGACAATGGGGGGAAACCCGATCAAGGGTTTCCCCCATTTTTTGTAGGGGCGGGGGTGGAACCCCGCCCCTACAAGGGTACGGCGCATCGGGGGCGGGGCAAATGATGAGGGCGTGCTTGCGTTTGAACGGGGCTTGTGCTAAAATACTTTTATCTATGCGCATATGCGGTCGGAGGCTGTGAATTGAAGGACATGATACTGCTCAAGCAGGGCGAGGTCGTCCTGAAGGGCTTAAACAGAAGATATTTCGAGCAGAGGCTCGTGACCAACATCAGGAAAAGGCTCAAGCCCATGGGCAATTTCCATGTGTACTGCGTGCAGAGCACGGTCTACGTGGAGCCGGAGGACGACTTTGCGGATATGGACGCGGCCTTCGACGCGCTCTCGAAGACCTTCGGCGTCGTGGCGCTCTCCCGCGCCGCCTCCTGCGAGAAGGACGAGGACGCCATCGCAAAGCTCGCCATAGAATACCTGCGCGAGGACATGCTCGCCGCGGAGAGCTTTAAGGTCGAGACCAAGCGCTCCGACAAGAGCTTCCACATGACCAGCATACAGCTCTCCCAGTACGTAGGCGGCCTGCTTGCCGAGGCGTATCCGGATACGCGCGTCGACGTCCGGCACCCGGAGCTCACCGTACACCTCGAGGTGCGCGACTACGCGGCCTATATCCACGCGGCCCCGACGCAGGGCGCGGGCGGCCTGCCCGTGGGCTCGAACGGCCGGGCCGTGACGCTGCTCTCCGGCGGTATCGACAGCCCGGTGTCCACCTGGATGATAACGAGGCGCGGCGTAAGGTGCATACCCGTCCACTTTTTCTCCTTCCCATACACCTCCGAGGCGGCCAAGGAAAAGGTCGTCGAGCTCGCGCGGCTGCTCACGCCCTGGTGCGGGCAGATGTGCCTTGAGGTCGTGCCCTTCACGCACATTCAGGAGGAGATACGCGACAAATGCCCGGAGGAGTATTTCACGCTCGTCATGCGCAGGTTTATGATGCGCATAGCGGAGAAGATCGCGGAGCGCGGCGGCTGCAAGGCCATCGTAACCGGCGAGAACCTCGGTCAGGTCGCGAGCCAGACCATGGAGGCCATGGCCTGCACTCAGGCCGTGACGAGCCTGCCAGTCCTCCAGCCGCTCATCGGCATGGACAAGGAGGACATCATCCGAATTTCTCGAAAGATTGGCACCTTTGAGACTTCGATACTTCCCTACGAGGATTGCTGTACCGTGTTCACGCCACGGCACCCCAAGACGAAGCCGAGAGTGGAGGACGTGGCGGCGGTGGAGGCAGCGATGGATGTGGAGGGCCTTGTGAACGAGGCGCTCGAGGGCGTTGAAAGGATCTGGATAGACATTGAAGGCTGAGATAATCTCCGTCGGCACGGAGCTGCTGCTCGGAAGCACGATCAATACGGATGCGGCGGATGTCGCGGTGCTGCTGTCGGAGTACGGCATAGACGTCTACTGGCAGACAGTGGTGGGCGACAATCCGGGCAGGCTCATGGACGCGGTGAGGCGCGCGAGAGACCGTGCCGACCTCATAATCACAACGGGCGGGCTGGGGCCGACCTGCGACGACCTGACGAAGTCGGCGTTGGCGGAGGCCTTCGGCATGAAGCTGGAGCTGGACCGCGGCGAGGAGGCCTGGCTGCGCGACATCTGGAAAAAGCGCGGCAACAGGGAGCTGACGCCGAACAACCTGCAGCAGGTGTGGCTGCCGGAGGGCTCGACGGCGCTGCGCAACGACTGGGGCACTGCGCCGGGCTGCTATTTCGAGCGGGACGGCGTGCGGGTCATCATGCTGCCGGGGCCGCCGCGCGAGCTGCGGCCGCTGCTCGAGCACAGGGTGCGTCCCATCCTCGCCGAGCTGTCGAATGCGGTCATAGCCTCGCACAACATACACTTCTTCGGGATAGGCGAGAGCGAGATGGAATACCGCCTGCGCGACTATATGCAGGAGCTGAATAATCCCACGCTCGCGCCCTATGCCAAGACCGGGGAGTGCCTCGTGCGCGTGACGGCGAAGGCGGAGACGCTCGAGCGGGCCGAGGAGATGATGGCCCCCGTCATAGAGCGGGTGAAGGGCATCTTTGGAGACCTTGTCTATGCCGTGGACGGGCTGAACCTCGCCGAGCATACGGTGAAGCTGCTCATCGAGAAGGGCGTCACGATAGCGGCGGCGGAGAGCTGCACCGGCGGCGAGCTGGAAAAGCGGATAACGGACATCCCGGGGGCGTCGGCGACGCTCAAGGGCGGCGTCGTGGTGTACACGAACGAGGCCAAGCACCTGCTGCTGGGCATACCCATGGAGACGATAGAGGGATACGGCGCCGTGAGCTTTGAGGTCGCGGCGGAGCTGGCCGAGCGCGTGCGGCGCAAGCTGGGCGCTGACCTGGGCGTCGGCGTGACGGGCCTCGCCGGGCCGGATGGCGACGGCGTGCACGAGGTAGGCACGGTCTTCCTCTCCCTCTCGGACGGGAAGCGCACCTGGGTGCGGGAGAAGCATCTGACGAACAGGGACAGGGCGACGGTCAGGCTCCAAGCCTGCCAGAACGTGTTCGATATGGTGCGCAGAAATCTTGCCGGGCTGCCGGTGGAGCAGGAGAGAGCCGACATATGAAGCTGTATTTGATAAGACACGGGGAATCGGAGTGCAATGTCAGGAGACGGCTCTACGGCCGCACGGACTGCATGCTGACCGAGAAAGGCTGCCGTCAGGCGCGCGAGGCGGGCGAGAAGCTGCGCGGTGCGGGCATACAGAGGTGCCTGGCCAGCCCGCTCATAAGGGCGGCCGAGACGGCGAGGCTGGCCTTCATGGACAGGAGCGTCAGCATAGAGCTGGACGACCGGCTGATGGAGCAGGACATGGGCACGTTCGAGGACAGGCCCTTTGAGGAGATGCTGGAGCAGTATCCCGAGCTGGTGACGGCGATGCTGACCGACTGGACGCGCGTCGTGCCGCCGGAGGGCGAGAGCTTTGAGAGCCTGCGCGACAGGGTGCAGGAGCTTTTGGACGAGCTGCGCGAACGGGACGAGGACACGGTGCTGGTCTCGCATAACGGGCCGCTCTCGACCATCATGATGCTGCTGCTGGAGATGCCGAACTCGGCGGTGAACCGGCTATGGTTCGAACAGGGCTGCTGGAGCTGTATAGAGCTAAAGAACGGTGCGGCACGGCTGCTGTACTTCAACAAGTAGGGACAAACTCCATGGAAGGAGATACGATATGAGCAGGAAAGACAATGACAGCGCCGCGTCGGGCGGCAGGGTCGCAGCGCACATTCTGGCATTCGTGGGCGTCACGCTGCTCGCGGTCGTGATACTGCTGGTCGCGGCGGGGCTGATGCTCAAGTTCGGGCCTTCCCCGGCGGCGGGCGAGCGCTTCGGCGAGCTGGCGGCAGAGAAGGGCGCGCCGGCCTTCATAAGCGAGCTGTTTGCACCGGCGGATACTGAGGCCCCGGCGGAGACGGAAGCGCCGACGGAGACAGATGCCCCGGTCGAGGCGACAGACCCGGTCGAGTCTGAGGACCCGGCCGAGACGGCGGAGGTGACTGAGTGATGAGCGACGACAGGTTTGACCTCACGGGCTTTGGCGCGGACGAGGATTTCGACAGCTTTCTGGATTCGATAAGGCGCGATCTCGGTGAGCCGGAGCGTCCCAGGAGGGCGCCGTCTGCGGGCACCGTGGTGATAGACGCGGAGACGAAGCCGGCGGAGCCTGAGCCGGAGCAGCCGATCCAGACGGCAGAGGCGGTGCGACAGCCGGAGCGGGTGCGCAGGCCGGAGCAGGTGCAGGAGCCTGAGCCGGTGCCGGTCAGGCGGCCGCGGGAGCGGATAAAGCCGGCGGAGCCGGAGACAAAGCCGAGGCGCAGGGCAGAGCAGGAGCCGGTCAGACGCCAGCCTGTCAGACCGAAGGCTGAGCCGGAGGAGAGCCGCCTGCCGGTGCGTCAGACCGAGAAAAAGCCGCAAAAGCGCCGTGAGCCGGAGATCAGGTGGGAGCCTCCCGCTGAGGAAGACGAGGAAAAGCACGGCCTGAGCGGTTTTGGCAAGGCCATGCTTGTGTACTGCATCGTACTTATAATTGCGGTCGCGGCGGCCCTGGCGGTGTTCTGGAAGTATCTCGAGGCCTACGAGTTCACCAGACCGGAGCGGGTCATGGAGCAGTTCGAGCAGATGGCCGATGAAAAATACTGGCAGACCGCAATTGACAGCGCGTTCACGGTGACGCCGACGGAGTTTGAGACCAAGTCGGCGCTGGAGAACGAGTTGTGCCTCGACCTCATCAGGAACGGGGGCATGAGCTATGTGGCGGATGAGGCGTATACGGACGCTGCGCCGGTGTATCTGGTGTCGGTGGGAGGCACGGAGCTCTGCCGGGTGTATCTGTCGCCCCAGCTGGGCGGCGAGGCCGGGTTTGGCCTTGAGTACATGTCGATAGACAAGGTCGAGCTGCTGGCGGACTTCATAAATCCCGAGCCGAGGACGCTGAGCATCACCGCGCCCGCGGACGCGACGGTGACGGTGAACGGCATTACTGTCAGCGAGAGCTACATAAGCAGCGAGGCCCCGGATGCGAGCTGCCTGCCGGAGCTGGAGCAGAACGCGGCGGAGCTGCTGCGGCGCTACGACATACCCGGCATTTACGGCACGGTGGAGATAGGGGCATCCTCGGCGGATGGCGAGGTGCTGACTGCGGAGAGCTCCGACGAGAACGGGGCGGTGTTCGCTCTGGCGGAGGGGACTCTGAGCTATACGGTGTATGCGCCGGAGGGCGCCGTGGTGAGCATAAACGGCGTGGAGCTGGACGAGAGCTATCTGACCGGGGAGACCGTCACGGCGAGCTTCCTCGCGGGACTCGAGAGCTACGGCACGGCGCCGGAGCTGGTCGCATGGCAGGTGGACGGCCTGCATCTCGAGCCTGAGGTGACGGTGACCGCGGTGGACGGCAGCGAGCTGGGCGCGCCCTATGCGCAGGACGGCGTCACGGCCTGCCTGCCCGCGTCCGACGCGGAGCTGGAAGCGGCTCAGAAGGAGTATTCGGAGGGCTTCTTCAAGCTCTACGCGGCCTTTGAGTCGAATCTGAACGACAAGATCGACACGAACTACTATAACATGATAAACTACCTCTACGGCACGCTGCCTCTGACGAGCAGGCTGGGCTCGGAGTATATAGCAAGGACCCCGGCTGGCGGCGTGACCGACACGGGCTACGACAGCTATGAGCTGACCAACTTCGTGTACTACGGCGAGAATTGCTACGGCTGCAACGTCAGCCTCTACGAGGACGGCGAGCAGACTGGCGGCTGCATCATCATTTTCACGAGGATCAACGCCAAGTGGTACCCGGCCGAGGTAGTCGAGTACAGCTTCTGAAAAAATGGAAAAACGTCGGACACATGATCGCTGTGTCCGACGTTTTTTGTGGTGTCTTCAGCCCCCATTTCTTTGGGCAAGGTACAAAGAAGCGGGAGCGGGGCCCCAAAGGAACAGCTGCCGGTGCAGGCGGCTGTTTTCTGTTGCTATCCCCTGTTTATTTGGTGCCGAAGATGCGGTCGCCGGCGTCGCCGAGACCGGGGACGATGTAGCCGT